>Ga0070658_10000800_pt1 | contig 26944 bp, 20 predicted proteins | sample KBSC13metaG_FD_64664 | JGI IMG/M metagenome (GOLD analysis project Ga0070658, IMG submission 64664) | Corn rhizosphere microbial communities from Kellogg Biological Station, Michigan, USA - KBS C1-3 metaG | ecosystem: Host-associated > Plants > Roots > Rhizosphere > Soil ... | reverse complement strand
CCAGAACAGCTCCGCGCTCGCCCCTGGTGATCCATGGCTGCACCGGGCCACTCTCCTCTCCGCCAATCGTCTGGCGATGGTGGCGCGCGATGCAGGCGATTGGGCCGGTGCGGTCGAGTGCTGGCAGATCGTGCGCAGCCTTCTGGAGAGGCATCCCAATCTCGGAGCCTTGCCTCCGATAGTGCATAATCTCGCCGTCGCTTACGAGGCGCTCGAAGAGTGGGAAGACGCTGCCGAAGCCTGGGCGGCGCTCTTGAACACATTTCCGAAACGGCGCGGGAGAGCCTCCGCGAAACCGGCTCCGGAAACGGGAGGAGTATCGGTTGAGGAGAAGAGCGCCTGGATACGGCGGCGTATTCTGGACAACTACAAGCGCGCCGAACTCCCCGAGGAGGCGATCACCTACTACAAAAAGGCGGTCAAGGCTGAGCCGGACAACCTGGATCTGCGCGTGGAGATGGCGTCGGCGCTCCTGGCCAACGATCAATCGATCGCGGCTCGAAACGAAGTGCAGCGCATTCTCGAGAAAGACCCCAAGCATGTCGGTGCGCTGCTCTTGCTGGCGGAGATCCAACACTCCCGATACGAGTACCCTGCGGCCGAACAGGCGTTGATCCGAGTTCTGGAGATCGACCCCAGCCATGAGGTCGCCCGCAAGGCGCTGGTTCAGCGGATGCGTGAACGTGCGGGGAATTTCTTCGACTCCGGCAGACACGAGCAGGCCCAGGAGATCTATAAACAGGCGCTGAAGTACGCTCCAAACGATCCGGAACTGTTGGTGTTTCTCGGACAGTCGGAACTGGTCCGTGGACGGAAAAAGGAGGCGCAGCCCTATTTCGATGCAGCTCTTACAACTCGCAGACCAGAAGCCTATCTGTCGATGTTTCTTCTATGGGGAAGAGCGCATGACGAAGACAAGGCCCGCGACATCCTTCGGGGAGCGGAAGAGGCCGGAGTGGCGGATGCCCGGTTCTATCAGCGCCTGGGTGTTATCTGCCTTACGATGATCGTGCATCCGACCCCGGCTCTCTCGTCTCGCAGGCCCAAGGCGCCGTCGATATGGGAGGAGTGGGGGCAGCAACTGATCGAGACAGGGTTGGAGCGCGCTGACGATCGGGTAGATTCCCTGGAATATCTGATGGCCCAGTTCGAACAGACGCATCCTGCGATCGCAATCGAGTATGCGCAGCGGCTCGTCGCGCTGAAACCGGAAGATCCGGAAGCCCTGCTCGATCTGGCGTACTATCAGGGCCGGGTGAAAGATGTGAAGGGAGCGAAGGTCACCCTGACGCAGGCGGAGCGTCTCGCACGCAAACTGGGACGCAAAGACCTGCTCGAACCGATCGCAGGGATGCGACAGGAGATCGGGTCGCCGTATTTTGGAATGTTCGGCACTCTTTTTGGGCCAGGCGGCCTGGATATGGACGCCCTGGACATGGAGGATTTTCTATAGATGAGGCCCCCTGTTCCCATGGACCCGCGTGATCCCGATCCTTATCTCATTCTGGGAATCACCCTCTCTGCAACTGCAGAAGAGATTAAAAACGCCTACTTTACTCAGGTGCGCGCCCATCCGCCGGAACGGGATGCCGTCGCCTTCAAACAGATTCGGGCCGCGTACGAGCAGTTGAAGACGCCGGAAAAGCGACTGGAGGCGGAGATGCTGCGCTTCGAACCGTGGACGGAACCTGTCCTGACGGCGCCTCCTGCCATCGCGATGAAAGTAGAGCCTGCGGATGTAATTCGGGCGGCAAGAGCGTGCAGCGATCTGGCGCGCAACGATTGGCGTGAGGACTGGCGCGAGGTCAAGTTATGAGCGATACGCCGCCGCGTGGGCAGGAAGCGCTCCCGACTGAAGTGAGTGAACGCCTGGCCGCTCTGGAAGCCGCCGTCGGGAACTTGACTCGAAGCCAGACCGAGACGGTCGCGGCGATGGGCGAAGTCACCGAGCGACTGGAGAAGCAGTTGAGCCGCGCCGGGAAGGAGCTCTTCAAGGCCAATGCCCTGGCGGAGGCCCAGCAGAAGAGCGCGGAGACGATGCTCGAACAACTGCGCGACTCCAACGCCCACCGCGAACGCGAGTTGACGCAACTGCGCGAACGTCTGGCAGACGCGACGGATACAGGTCGATTGGAGGTGGTTCGGCGGCTGTTTCCGGCCCTGGATGGCCTGGAAGAGGCGATCGCCTCCGGCCGTCGCAGGCTGGAGCGCGCGACAAGCGCGCCGGAGCCGCGAACGGCTCCGTCCTTCTGGCAGCGGCTGATTCCGGGGTCGCGGGCGGTGGCCCCTCCTCCTTCGGAAGGGCAGGAGATCGCCGCCTGGCTGGAGGGCCTGGGCTTCGTTCAGGAGCGGTTGCTGGAAGCGCTGACCGCCGTCGATGTCGTGCCCATTCCGACCGAAGGGCGGAGTTTCGATCCGCATCTGCATGTCGCTGTCGAGACCGTCCCGGCGACCGGGCATCTCCGCTCCGGTCTGATTGTGCGGGAGCAGCGGCGGGGTTATAGGCAGGCGGATACGATCCTGCGTTATGCGGAAGTGGTGGTCGCACGAGAGAATGGAGAGAGATAGATGGCATCGATTATCGGCATCGACCTGGGCACGACTTTTTCAGCGGTCGGCTTTGTACGCGACGGTATTCCCGAGATTCTTCCGAACGGTACGGAGCGGATCGTGCCGTCGGTCGTCGGGTTCACGCCGACCGGGCAACTGGTGGTCGGCACGCCCGCCGTCAATCAGTATGTTCTGTATCCGGAGAACACGGTCCGTTCGATCAAGCGACTGATGGGGACGGAAGAGACCGTTCGTCTGAACGAGCGGGACTATACGCCGACGGAGATCTCGGCGCTGATCCTGCGGGAGATGAAGCGGATCGCCGAGGCGAACCTGGGGGAGCCGGTGGAGCGCGCCGTGATCACGGTGCCCGCCTATTTTTCGGATGCGGCGCGGCAGGCCACGCGGGAGGCGGGCGAGATCGCCGGATTCACCGTAGAGCGTATCATCAATGAACCGACCGCGGCGGCGCTGGCCTATGGTCTCGACCGCACGGACGAGGAGCAGATGATCGCCGTCTACGACCTCGGCGGCGGCACGTTCGATGTCTCGATCGTGGAGTTGAACCAGGGAGTACTGGAGGTGCGCGCCTCGCACGGCGACACGCATCTGGGCGGTGACGACTTCGACGAACTGCTGCTCGACCATATCGCGGACTGGTTTCTCAACGAGTACGATGTGGATCCGCGCGAGGACTCGAAGGCGCGTGCCCGTCTGCTGCGCGCCGCAGAGGCGGCCAAGATCGCGCTCTCCAGTCAGCCCTTCACGCGGGTGCGCGAAGAGTATCTGGTGGAGAAAGATCACCATCCCCTGCATCTCGATCTGGAGATCGAGCGGGCGACCTTTGAAGGTTTGATCGCGGATCGTCTCACCGGCACGCTGGACTCGTTCGACCAGGCGCTCGCTGACGCCGGCCTCACTGCATCGGATCTGGACAGAGTGCTGTTCGTCGGCGGCTCTACGCGTATTCCGCTGGTCTGGTCGATGGTCGCGGAGCATACCGGCCTGGAGCCGATGTCCGCCATCAATCCGGATGAGGCGGTGGCGCTGGGCGCGGGCGTACAGGCGGCGATCATTGCGGGGGAACCGCTCGACGCGATCCTGGTGGATGTGACGCCGCACTCTCTGGGCATCGAGACTGCCGATGTCGCCCTGGGGGAACTTGTTTCCGGCCTGTACGCCCCTATCATTCACCGCAACACCACCCTGCCCACGACACGTGCGCAGGTGTTCTATACGATGCATCCCGCGCAGCGCGCCATCCGCGTCAAGGTCTACCAGGGCGAGGCGATGCATGTCGAGCAGAATACGCTGCTCGGTGAGTTTCTATTCGACGATCTCGTACCGGAAGCCCCCGGCGAACTGGCGCGCATCACAGTGCAGTTCGACCTGGATGTGAGCGGCATTCTGAACGTCTCCGCCACCGACCGGGGCAGTATGGCGGTAAAGCAGACCACCCTTCAGGCGGCGCACACCCGCCTCAGCCCGAGTGCGAGAGAGGCCGCCGCCCGCTACCTCGCCGATCTGGAGCGCGCGGAAACAGACGACGATCCTCTCCTCGCCCGCGCCCGCAAGCTGCTCGAACACCGCCGCCATGATGTCGCAGAACTGGCGGATATTGTCGCGTCCCTGGAAGCCGCCCGGCGCGATGGCCGCGATGATGAGGTCGAGAAGCTCAACGAGCAACTGGTCGATGCGCTCTACGAATTCGAAGACGAAGACGAAGACGACTCCTGACCGGGAAGCAGATATGATCGAGAAGCACGAGCACGAACAGTATTTTTGGACTCCGGAGACGGTAAATGGACTTGCGGATTTCCTGGCGGAGTTCGAGCACCCCTGCTGTATCTGCGCGCCGATGGTCGGGGCGGAGTTAGCGAGGCGAGGGAAACGGGTGACCAATCTGGATCGCGATACGCGCTTCTCGGAGCATGCCGGATTTCGCCCCTACGATCTATATCGACCGGAGTATCTTCCCGAGCGATTCGACATCATCCTCTGCGACCCGCCTTTCTTCGTGATGTCCCTGTCGCAGGTGTTCCAGGGCTTGCGGGTTTTAGCGCAGTACGATTTCACCCAACCCCTCCTCATCGCCTATGTCGCTCGCCGCTCCGAAAGCATCATCGGAACCTTTACGCCGTTCGGCCTGCGCGCTACCGGCGTCAGCCCAGCCTATGTCTCCGTACAAAACATCGAACGCAACCGGATAGAGCTATTCGGCAATCTCTCCGACCCACAGCAGGCAAGACTGGCTGCATGTATGGGAACATCGCCTTCTGGTATCTGAAATCTGAATATTGGATAATTCTCAAGATCGCAACCCCAATCACAAGCGGTGAGGCATATAGTCACGAGCCATAAAGCGTGATATAATAGAGTTCCAGAGGAGAACCGGACGGTGAGAAAGCGTCGCACGCGTGAACACATCATCGCGGACCTGAGCGCAAATCATGTGGAACGCCATGCACTGCTCTGCGGCTATTCCGTGGAGCGCGTCGTGCATGATTATGGCGTAGATCTGTTGCTCTACACCTTTGGCCCTGAAGGCGACGTCGAAAATGAGATGGTCAAAATTCAGTTAAAGGCAACGGACAATCTGGCGCTTCGTGAAAACGGGCAAGTTGTTGCCCTGGTTATCCAGAAATCGGATCTGGACTTTTGGCTCGGCGAAAAACTGCCGATAATGCTTATACTCTATGATGCTCAGGCAGAGACGGCATACTGGCTGCATATTCAGGACTATTTTCAAAAACAGAAAGAGTTTGATCTCAACCTGATTGGAAAGACAGTAACCGTCTACATGAGTACCGCAGACGTCGTAAATGTACAGGCCATACAGGAGTTTGCTCGCATCAAGGCTGAAGTCCTGTTACGCAACTGGTGGAGAAACGACAATGCAGAATGAACAGCTTACCTACGCTCAACTGGAACGTCTCCTCAACGAACTTGGGTATTTCCAAGTTCCTTCGCCGCCTGATGTGCGTGTTTTCGCCAACGAGGAATATGACGCGGTAAACATTTTGCCGTGTGTAGACAAAACGGAATGGGCGCGTCCGCATCATCTGATTACACTACGTAAAGTTGCTGTTGCAAGGGGAATTGTGGACAGCACGACATTTGAAAGGATGTTAAATACTATTCTACAAGAAGGCACGGAATCGCTGGCAAAAGCTTCGTAGAGCGTCAATGATTTACGACATTGCATCGGAGAAATTCCCTGGCTGGTAGCACCCCAGAATAGCGGGGTAATGTTCGGTCCGTCGTAAAAAAGTGGGTTGGCAAACTCGTATTTTTGATTACCACATCAAAACCGGTGTTTGCCATGAACCCACAACAAGTATTTTGCCCTAATCCGCAGTGTTCGTCAAGAGGCATCGTCGGTGCCGGAAACATCGGCATCAAGAGCCAGAAACAACGCCGCTATCTCTGCAAAACCTGCCGTAAGAGTTTTGCGCAAACCAAGGGAACGCCCGTCTTCGGCTTGAAACGGCCGCACGGCCTGTTCTTTCTCATCATCACTCTGCTGGCCCATGGCTGCCCGCCTCAAGCCATCGTCGCCGCGTTCGGTCTGGATGAGCGCACCGTCTTCGATTGGCAGAAGAAGGCGGGCGGGCATTGTGAGCAGGTCCACCAGGCTCTGGTCGAACACCCCCGCGATCTGGGGCAGGTGCAGGCCGATGAGATCCGGGTCAAGTTTGCCAAGAAACTGGTGGTCTGGATGGCGATGGCCATGCAGGTTCCCACCCGGCTCTGGCTGGGCGGGGTACTCTCCTCGCATCGAGACCAGAACCTCATTGACCGACTGGCCCAGAAGGTGAAAGCCTGTGCGCTTCCTCGGCCTCTCCTGTTGGCGACGGATGGTCTGGCCAGTTACGTGAGCGCCTGGACGAAGGTGTTTCGAACGCCTGTCTTTACAGGAAAGCGCGGTCGTCCGCTCCTGTTGGCTTGGCCGGATGTGGTGATCGGTCAGGTCATCAAGCGCCACCGTGCCAAGCGTCTGGTGGAAGTGGAAGCCCGTCTGGTCGCAGGAACGAGCGAGCAACGCGAGGCTCTCTCGCTTCCGGAGCAGAAGTTGCACAGTTCTTATATCGAACGCATCAACGCCACCTTTCGGGCACGTCTGCATGGTCTGGTGCGGCGAGGTCGGGCGATTTATCGTCAGGAGGCGACCCTTCAGAGTGGGATGTACCTGGTGGGAACCTTCTACAACTTCTGTACCTTCCATGCCAGTCTGCGCCATGAGTTTTCTGCGGGCAGCCACAAATGGAAGGAGCGCACTCCGGCTATGGTGGCGGGGATCACCGACCACTGCTGGAGCAGTAAGGAACTGCTGACCTACAAGATCGCTCCACCTCCGTGGGTGCCTCCGAAGAGGCGCGGTCGAAAGCCAAAACAAGCGCAGGAGCGGGTGATGGCGAGCGCATGAACATCACCCCGCTATTGTGGGGTGCTACCGCCCCAGCCGAGGGCGTAACCTCGCCAATGCCCGCGCCTGTTGGAGACTCGTGATAGATCTTGCCAGCCTCAACGATCTAATAGGTTCGATGTAGGCGCAATACACCGTCGAAGAGTGGTTGGAGAAAGCGCCTCAACATTAGCCTCTGATATAGTGGTCGGACACAGTGCGTCTTTACTCTCTTGTAATGGTCTGTATCCTGAAACATTTCCTCCGGAACGCGCTCGGATGCTAACTCGCAATCAAGGGAAGATCATGAGAACAATCGACTTTGAATCTAGTCGTTATTGTAACAAAGGTCAGGAAAGTGCGCTTTTAGAGAGATATGAGGAGGCGATCGTATATTTCGATAAGGCGGTCACTGCTGATTCCAAAAATGTGGATGCCTGGCATTACAAGGGCATCGCGCTAAAATGCTTGCAACGATATCCCGAGGCCATAGTTTGCCTGAATATCGCCCTTTCACTGGATCGTTCTAATAAACAGGTTAGCCATCAGATCACCAAGGTGACACGGTTGCGTGTGGACGAACTCGCGGTGATTGTGCACTCCGAAGATGTTCCTTCAACATTGCGTATACACGCCGCTGAAGAGCTAGGCAACATGAAAGACCCCAATGCCATCGATCCTCTTTTACGCGTTTTACCGAATGGGGATCGAGAAATCCGTTCTACAGCATTGGAAGCACTGAACAAATTTCACATTAGCTGGCCAGGCCAGTATATGAGCGCTTTGACCTATGCATCGGATTGCTCTACGCTTGACCTCGCCTGTCGGCAGTTCGTCGAATCACGAGTTGATTATCACGTAAATCGGTGTATGGATCAATTGATCTCGGATCCCGATTTGATTTACATGAAAAACCGTTTGAAACAGTTCTCCCGTGTCTCTGCCCGAGCGCTCGTTGAAAACTTCCGGCACAAAAAGGAAGGTTATCGTGTTGCGGCGGCAGAGATATTAATCGATGCTGGCGAAATCGCTGCAATCCTGCCGCTCATCAAACTACTTAAACACCGAAAGGCGGCAACGCGCGCCTTAGCTGCATTTACCTTGCATAGTTTTGGAGACGCCGATACGTTGGCGCGAAGCATCATCAGAGCATCCGATATGACAGTGCCACGAAAGATAGGACTCTTCGAAGCGTTGAAGCACATACATACGCGTGCTGTCTACCAGGGGATGACAATTCAATTGAATTATCATTTGCCGGCCATAAATGAGTTTTGTAATGGCATTTTGGAGGACAGCGATGTCGAACTGGCCGCGAAGGCTTCAGCTATCAAGCATGCTACAGAACTTCTGACGCCGGTTCAGCGGGATGCTCCAGGCAGTGATCGTCAATTGCTGCGTACTCTGCAAAACAAGCCGGAAGACGACAATGGTGAGGCACTATTGAGACCAGATCCATCGGTGCCGCCGGAACTGTGGAGATGTGAATACGGCCATCTCAATACAACGGACGATGCATACTGTCCAAAATGCAGACCCTTCGTGCACAAAGTGAACCAGGCAAGTAAGCATTTGCACGCGATCCTCATACGGTTTCCGCCCCGTTCGCGGAAATCAGACGATAAGCAATCTTGATTTACATTCGACTTGTGAGAGAATGAAGTCGCACTTGAGCGCCTCGTTTCCCTATAGGGAAACGAGGCGCGTTTGAGGAACCGTAACACTCCTGCTCCGCAGTTAGTCAGCGGAAGGGGTGATGGGTTTGATGTCGCGGAAGAAGGTGCTGTTGGCTTTGTCGTAGAGGAGTTTGCCGTTGACGAAGGTCTTCTCGACGAAGCTGCGGTAGTCGAGGGGATCGCCGCTGAGGATCACGATGTCGGCGTCTTTGCCCTCTTCGAGGCTGCCGATGCGTTTCTCCATGCCGATCGATTGGGCCGCGGTGATGGTGAGGGCTTCGAGGGCGCCCTGCGCATCCATGCCGCCGCGCATCGCGTACGCGCCTTCCAGGGGATAGGTCATCAGGTCGCGTCCGAGTTCACCGCCGGTGGAGAAGGAGGTGTCGGACGGAAGTAGGGCGACATGAATTCCGGCTTTTTGCAGGATACCGGCGGCGTCGTAGTTCGCGCCGGAGGCGGCGTTGCGGCGTTCGTCGGGCATACTGCGGTCGCGGGAAAGGATGGTGACCAGGACGTTGCGTTTGGCGATCTCATCGGGGATGACCCAGGCTTCGGTCGCCGGAGTGATGACCATCTTGATGCCGTAGTCGTCCACGAGTTTGAGCGCCCAGCGGATCTCCGAGACCGTCGAAGCGGTGACGCGCAGCATCCGCTCTTTGCGCAGCAGCGGCAGCACGGTGGCCGCGTCGGCGGGCATCGTGGGATTGGTCACGGTCTTGCCCGCTTTGCGGTCGGCATCGGCCTGCGCCATCTTGTCGAGATAGAGTTTGGCGCGGGAGAACTGATCGCGAATCTCCCAGCGGGTCGAGAGGTTGCCGCTCGTGCCGCCCCCAAGACCCTGGAAGCGACCGCCGCCACGGCCACCCCCTCCGCCTCCGCCCGCCGTGAGCGTGTAGATCGCAGGATCGGCGGCGACCATGCCATCGAGGTCGCCCTCAATCATCTTGATCACGGCGTTGGCGGTGCTCAGCGGACCGCCCGCAGCAGCCGGACGGACGCCGCCCCCTCCACGCCGCCCTCCGAAGCCGCCTCCCCCTGCGCCCCCGGCGACAAAGGCCGACGTGATTCCCGACGACAGTGCCAGCGAGATGGAGAGCGAGAACGGGTCCAGCGAATCCTTGATCTGTCCGCCGGTCAGGCCGCCGGAACCGAGCGAGGCGTTGGTGACCACAAAGCCAGGCGTGACGACCTTGCCCTTCGCGTCGATGACCTTTGCGCCGTCCGGGATTTTGAGATCGGGGCCGCCGACCTTCAGGATCTTCGTGCCCTGCATGATCACGGTGCCGCCCTTGAAATTGCCTTTGGTCACGGTCCAGACATCGCCGCCTACGATACAGGTGATCGGTTCGGGCGATTTGGCAGGCACGACTGGTTTGGCAGGAGCGGTCTCCGCCGCCGTCTCGGTGCCCTGGGCGAATGCCTGTAGCGGCAGGAGCAGGAGCGCGGACAGAAGGCCCAGTGAGCGCCCGGCAACGCGCGGAAACACCCCTCCCGTTCTCGCATTGGGGGTGGTGGGACTAATCGCCATCATACACGACTTTTCCTTCCAACAGAACTTGTTTCAGACGGGTGCGGGCTTCCAGAGGATCACCGTCCAGCAGGAGGAGGTTCCCGTCGCGGCCGACATCGAGACTTCCGACCCGATCCGAAACGCCGAGCATCTCGGCAGGGGAGAGCGTGATGGCGCGCAGCGCGACATCCCGATCCAGGCCGTTCTTGACCAGTTCCCCCATCTTGAAGCGCAGATTGCGATAGCCCTCGACATCGTCTGACTGCGGACGACAGGCGATCTTCGCGCCCGCCTTGCTCAGGATGAGCGGCAGATTGATCCGGTTCGTCGTCAGCGGCTCATTCACCAGAGCGGCGTTGAGGATCACATTCGCCTTCTTCGCACCCAGGGCATAAGCGATGCGGTAGCTGTCCGGCGCGTTCAGGATGTAGACCGGTTTGAGCGTCGCGAACGCCTGGAAGAGGGGGAGGGCGTAACTGATCGACGCATCGTCCGGACAGTTGATAAAGGTCGGGATGTTGCCGTTGAACGCTTTCAGCACCGGGGCGCTCCGCTCGGCGGCGTTGCCCGTGGCCGGTCCGGTAGGCCGTTGAAAACCGGCTCCGCCACGGCCCTGTCGGCGTCCCTGCGTATTGTCTCCGGCATCGCCCGCCTTATTCTTAGCGTCGAAGGGAGGTCCGAAGTCATCGCCGCCGTCGTCCGAGCCGTCGTCGGTGGGTTGAGGCCGGACGCCTTCGAATGTGGTGCGAATCAGATCGATGGTCTGCGTATTGGCCGCGAAACTGACCGAGAGCAGCCCGCTGGGAACCAGCGCCATCGCTTCGGCGGTGTCGGCGATCGGGCGCACGACCGCACCCTGGCCGGAGATGGTGGCGCCGCTCGGTGACAGCCCCAATGTGGTGACCCCGGTACGGGCCAGACGTCCATAACTGGCGTCGTAGGGGTAGAGTTCGTCCATCACCCGGTAGTGCGGGTTCGAGCCGCCGCGTGCGCCTCCTCCGGCCAATCCTGCAGGAGGTCCCGAGCCGCGTGTGGTAAAGATCGGATCGGAGGGGGTGAAGGCGCCCGTCAAGCCGATCCGGGAATCGACCCCGACCAGGCCCGGCATCACCGTATCCGCCGTCAGGATCGTCGCGCCGACAGGGATCTTCACATCCTTGCCGATGGCGGAGATCTTGCCGTTGCGGATCAGAACGATCCCGTTGTCGATCGCGCCTTTGCTCACCGTCTCGATGTGTCTGGCGCGGATGGCGACCACGACCTCTCCGAAGGGATCGGTGCGGGGCGCAGACTGCGCCCCCGCCACGACCGGACACACCGCGGAGGCCAGAAGGCTAGCGTGAAATGCTGAGGAAACCGTCATGCATCGCACCTTCCTGAACCTGTCCATCTTCTTCTTCTCCATCGTCTTCCGCCACACTGTTTCTCTGCGCGAAGGGACCTGCGCCCGTGCCGCGTCGCTTCTGGCCATGCTGATAGACCAGGTTGCCGTTGATAAACACCTTGTCGATCGGATTGCGCACATCGAACAGGCTACCCTTCTTGATCACCAGATCCGCGTCTTTGCCCACTTCCAGGCTGCCGATGCGGTCACTGATGCCGATGGCCTTCGCCGGGTTGATGGTCACCGCCTTGAGCGCCAGATCCTCGTCCATCCCCATGTGAATGGAGACCGTGCCCTGGAGGTACAGGTCTTCGGCGGGAATGACCGGGCAGTCGGTGCAGAGCGAGATGTTCTGCACGCCCGCCTTCTCGTACTGGGTCGGAAGGGAGTAGAACTTGCGGTCGTAGGTCTGGTAAGAGAAGTCGTAGAGGCGCGGGCCTATGTTACAGGGAATGTCGCGCTTGGCGGCCTCCTGCGCGGCGCGGAACCCGCCGAACTCGCCATGCGTGATGATCAGCTTCACATCCAACTCGTCATGGAACATCCGCATCGTCTCCATGACGTCCCGCGCACCGGCGGTGTGCGCGATGACCGGAGTCTTCTTCTGCAGGACCGCGCGCAGGTTGTCCAGGCCGAGGATGTTCTGGGGAGGATCGATGGCCTTGCCCGCTTTGGGTTTTGCGGCATCGGTGGAGACGAGAGAGACGCCGCTGGTCGGCGTGCTGTTCTTCTTCTCCCAATCTTCGTACGCCTTCATGCCATTGTCGTATTTGGTGGCGCGCGCAAACATGTCGCGCAGCATCCACCACATGCCCATGCGACTCAGGCCGAGGTCTCCGGCCTTGCGCTCCGGATTGTAGGCCTGGGCCACTTTCATGCTGCCCAGTTTGCGCAGGATCAGGTCTTCCTTCTTCGCGCCGCCGAGCTTCCAGAGCACGCCGAAGCCGGAGTTGTTGCCGCCGCTGCCGGGAATGGTGAGGGCGGTGGTGACGCCGCTGGCGATGTCATCGCGCACGAGCGGATCGTCCGGATTGATATAGTCCCAGACGCGGAACTCCGGGTTGAGGGTATGGGCATAGTCGTGCAGGCCGGAGTCGTTGCCGACATGGACATGCAGATCGACCTGGCCGGGCATCACCCACTCGTGGGAGGCATCGACGATCTCAGCGCCTGCCGGGATCACGACTTCACCCTGTTTGCCCAGCGCGACGATCTTGCCGTTCTGAACGATAATGATGCCGTTCTCGATGTTGCCGTTGGTGACGGTGAGGATACGTCCGGCTTTGATCGCCAGCGTATGCGGGGTGTCTGCTGCACAGGGACGCGCACTCAGGGGGAGCAAGCCGACCAGCAGCGCCGGGAATCCCCATCGGAAGAGTTGCGTCAGCCCAGAACCTCTATTTCGCATCGTAAACCACCTTTCCATTCACGAGAGACTTCTCCACGTGACTAGTCACTTCCAGCGGATCGCCACTCAAGATCACCAGATCCGCATCTTTGCCTACTTCGATACTGCCCAGTCGATCCTCCACATGCAGCGTCCGGGCCGGGGTGAGGGTGAGGGCGCGCAGCGCCTCCGCCGGGTCCATCCCGTTGCGCACGGCGTTGGCGGCGTTGAGGCGCAGGAACTGCGTTCCCGAACCGCTGCCGCTGGCGAACAGCACCGAAACGCCCGCATTCGACAACGCCTGCGCATTGTTGACCGTCTTCCCATCGACGTTACGCAGGATCTCGGGGCCGAGGACGACGGAAGCGCCGCGTCTGCGGATCTCCTCGGCGACCCGGAAACCGTCCGCGGCATCGACCAGGGTCAGGGGCAGACTGTTCTCATCACGGAACACTTTGAGCGCCGCCAGGATCTCGTCGGCGCGATTCACGTGGACGAACGCAGGGATGTCGCCGCGGAACATGCCGGCCAGCGGCTCCTGATCTTCGTCCTTTGTAAACTCCGCCGGTTCGGCGGGCGGGTCTTTCTTCTGGAGTTTCGCGTCGTCCCGATCCTGTTCCCACTGCTTATGGGCGCGTTCCGCCTGCGCGCTACGCGTCAGATATGATTTGGAGGCGGTGAGCAGATCCCGGAATACCCAGGGCTGGCCTATGCGGGGTTCCCCCTGCATGTTGAAGCAGATCGCCGCGGTCTCTTTCACCACACGACCTCTGTTGGTCGGATCGGCGTAGGAGCCGGGCAGCGTCTTGAGCAGGGTCGCCTGTCCACAGAGCGAGCCGCTGACCGGGGGCGAGAGCAGGATCGCCGTCACGCCGCCGCGCAGCGCCTCCTGGAAGGCAGGGTCGCCCGGCAGCAGCGCTTCGGCCAGTTTCATCCGCGTAGAGGCGCTGGAGGCGGCGACCTGGGGCGTCGCCTGCTGGACAGCCTGCCCACGGCCTCGACGTCCGCCGCCTCTGCCTGTCGCGGCATCGGCTGCAAGGGTAGGCGCGGTCTGCACGGTGTCCGTGTGCAGGCCGAGAAAGGATTGCATGTCGATCATGCCGGGCATCACCACGCTGTGCGAGGCGTCGATGATACGGGCATCAGGCGGAACGGCTCCGTCGCGATTGATACCGACTATTTTACCATCGCGGATCAGGATTACGCCGTTCTCGATCGTGCCTTGCGTGACGGTCAGGATCTTGCCCGCGCGAATCGCGGTCAGATTACCGCCGGGGGTGGGGACCTGACGCTCGAAGACGGTCTTGCCATCGACAAGGGTCATGTCGATATGGGTGGATGTGGCGAGCGGCATGCCGCTCAGGATGAGCAGATCCGCGTCGCGTCCGGGAGCGATACTGCCGACCCGATTGCCGACTCCCATCGCCTCCGCCGCGTTGATGGTGATGGTCTTCAGAGCGTTCTCGGGGGAGAGACCGTAGGCGGCCTGGCTGCCTGCGAGAAACAGCAGATCGGTCAGGTCGGTGTCCGCGCTCGGTTCCAGTGCGACCGTTACGCCTGCCCGCATCAGAAGAGCGATGTTATCGACGTTGACCTTACCGTTGGCAATGTCGCGCGTGTAGTCTACGGCGACCGTGCGGCCCGGCTGAAGCGGTGTGCGCGCCACGACGGGAATGTGGCGGTGCGCGATCTCCCCGGCCAGCTTCCAGCCTTCGGTCGCGCCTTCCAGGACGATCTTGATATGCTGTTCGTCGGCGAAGTCGAGCGCCTGTCGAATATCGACGGCCGTGTTGGCGTTGACCCGCAGCGGCTCCTGCCCGGTCAGGACCGGCAGTGCCGCCTTCAGCTTGATGTCCCGCTCTCCGAGATGCAGACCGGCGTCGCTCGCGCCGACCGCGATGGGATGGCCGAGTTGGCCTTTTGCCAGACGACGGGCATCGGCGAAGAACTGGCGCAGGACGGCGAACTGCGCGGGGCGTGCTGAGGGCAACTGATGCTGCGCGGGCAAGAGGGGATTGTCGGTCGTGGGCGGGATGGCAGGGCGGAAGAGCGCGGGTGGAGATTTTGCGAGCGTTCCGAGCATCACACGCACATCCGCGGGGCTGCGGAGGGTGCGGGCCGCCGGACTGTCGCCTGCCAGCTTCACGATCGCGCCCTGACCGCTGATCAGGCGGCGCGGGCTGGTGGAGAGATAGACGGTCGTCAGCCCGCCGCGCAGCAGTCTCTTGTAGTCGCCGAAGTAGTCGAACGTGTCTTTCGCGCGAATGTCAGGGGAGACCGACTCCTCCGGATCGGCCCCGATCGCCAGCGTGCTGTAGGCGGCGACCAGACCCGGCATCACCACGCGGGTGCGGGCGTCGATGACCTGCGCTTCGGCAGGAACCTTGACGTTGGGGCCGACTTCGACGATCTTGCCGTTGCGGATCAGGATCACGCCGTTGGTGATCGCCGGGCCGCTCATCGTCAGGATCTTCCCCGCTCGAATCGCGACGACTCCGGACGACTGCGCATGGGCCGTTAGTCCAGGAAGAAGGGCGAGGAGGCCGAGTACCGCGAGGGTATGCCGAAGCGATCCCTTCATCCGTATAAATCGTCCAACAGAGCACGCCGGGCTAAAGCCCTCCGCTAGGGGCGCTCCGCGCCGAAGGCCCGCTGAAGCGGGCACCAAGAAGTTGCTCTCCGCAGCCAAATCGACTCTGTGATTAATGTCGCTCCGTCCAGAGGACGGCCCGGCGAAGCCGCGTAGCGAGGGATAACATCCCTTGATTCCCCTCCCTGGGACCTTATTTGACGAGGCCATTGTCCGGCTCCTTCCCCGTGAGCAGCTTCTGCAGGCGCACATCGTTCTTTCGCTCGTAAGAGACTTTGCCCTCGATCAGCACGGTGTCTACCCAGGTCTTCGCGTCCAGCGGATCGCCGGTCAGGAGCAGCATATTCGCGTCTTTGCCCACTTCCAGGCTCCCGACCCGATCCCCGACTCCGATCACCTCGGCCGGGCTGAGCGTGATGGAACGCAGAGCCTCGGCGCGTGGCACGCCGTAGCTGACGGCGGTCGCGGCCTGGTACCAGAGGTAGCGGGTTCCTACGGTCGAGTTCTGCACTTCCAGCGCGTACTTGACGCCTGCGTTGTGGAAGTAAGTGGGAATGACATGGCGGACCTCTTTATCTTTGTCCTCCACGGTCTCCCAGCTGATCAACTGTGGGTCCAGCACGACGGAGAGCTTCTTCTTGGCGATGAGCGGCGCGGTCTTGTAGACGTCTGCCCCAAGCACCAGCACGGCCTTCAATTTGCGGGCATCGATCAGGTCGATGGCGCGGACCACGTCGGAGTCGGTGGGGCAGTAGAGGAAGGCGGTCAGTTTGCCATCGACCAGATCCTGCATCGCCGCCTGACGGGGATCGATCTCCTCCTCAGGCTGGCTGGCTTTTTTCTGGTCGGCGCGGCGCTCCATCAGTTGCGTCTTGTAGACGTCGAAATCGTCGAACGCCCGGCGCAGCTCCTCGATCTGCGCCATGCGGTTGCGCCCGCCGGAAGGGGCAAGCGAGAGCTTCATGGCGCTGGGCTTCTTGACGAGCATGTTCTCGACCGTGGGACCGATCGGCTTGATGACGATGCCGGTGCCGCCGACGACTGTTGCGTTGCCGGGGAGAACGTGGAGGGTCGTGATCCCATCGCGCAGGGCGTCCTCGAACGTGATGTTGACCGGGTCGATACCGTCCGACGTGTTGACAAACGGGACCACGGCCACATTCTCGTTCGGGGAGTCCATCCCACGCGAGGTGGAGGCTTCGACCATACCGGGCATCAGTACCGGAGTCTCCAGCACCTTCGCGCCGTCCGGGATCTTCACATTGGCGCCGATCTCGACGATCTTGCCGCCGCGTACGATCACGACTCCGTTCATGATGTCGGGGCCGGAGACCGTGATGATCTTGCCCGCTTTGATGGCGAACACGTCCTGCGCGTGGGCAGAGACCTGCCCGAGGAGTGAAATCCCTAAAATAGTGCCGGCAATTCCAGCGATACCAGTAAACCTACTCCGCACGATACACCACCTGTCCGTTGACGAGAACGCGTTCGATATGTGTTGTGAGTTCCAGCGGGTCGCCGCTGAGGATCAGAATATCCGCATCTTTGCCGGGAGCGAGACTGCCGACCCGATCGCCGACCCCCGCGACTTCCGCTGCAGTCGAGGTGATGGCCCTGAGCGCCGCCTCGGGAGACATGCCGTTGCGGACAGCCAGGACAGCCCAGGCCAGCAACTGCGTGCCATCGCCATCGTTGGAGCCGAACGCCACCGGAACGCCCTTACTGCTCAGGAGGGCCGCCGTACTGAGGGAGCTTTCGGCGCGTTCCGCGCTGAACCCTTGCGGGTCGTTGAAAGGCCCCAGCACCACGGAGACATGTCGCTCGGCCAGCAGATCGACTACCCGAAAGCCTTCGGTACAGTCGTCGATCACGACACGGGGGAGTTTGAACTCTTGGGCGATGGTAAGCGCGGCGCGGATGTCGTTTTCGATCCGGGCCTGGATGCGCATCGGGAGGGTGCCGGCACGTACCGATGCCAGCGCGGGATACTTCTTCGGCTGGTCCAGCGCATGCCGCATCTCCCAAACCGCGCCCATACGGGAGTTCGGCCTGCGTAGATAGAGGGTGGAGAGATCACCGCCTGCGTTGAGAAATCCGGAGTTGCTGCCGAAGGTGTCCTGGCCCAGCGCTCCCCGCTCGGCGACCGCGTCGCGTACCACGATCCGATCGAGGTCACTGCCCGTCGTCTTCACCACCGCGCACAGCCCGCCCACCACATTGAGCGAGCCGGGCGTGAGACAGACGCTGGTGACTCCGGACTGGAGCGCGCGCTTGAATTCCGAACTGCGCGGATTCACCAGTGGCAGCACCCGAATCTGCGGCGTGACTTCGTTCGACTGTTCGTTGGGTGTCTCGCGCAGCCCATAGTGCGCATTGGCATCCACCAGACCCGGCACCAGCACCTTCCCGGTTCCATCCACAATGGTCGTTCCTGCCGGAATCGCGAGGTTTGCTCCGAGCGCTTTGATCTTGCCGTTCTCGATGAGGAGTGTACCGTTTTCTATGACTGCGCCCTGCACAGGAATGATCCTGGCATTGCGGATGGCGAGGCGTTGTGCCTGGGCGGTGGATGTCGCGGCTAAAAGGGATAAAAGGGCTGTGGCTCGCAGTAAGTTTTTAGTGCGCATTGTTGTCCGCCTTCATGACGAGTTGTCCGGCCGAGACGACGGCATCGATCTGACTGGTGAGGGCGAGAGGATCGCCATTCAGCAGGACGATATCTGCGTCTTTGCCGACTTCCAGGCTGCCGACCCGACGGTCGATCCCGAGGATCTGAGCGGCGTTGAGGGTGAGCGCGCGGAGCGCCTCATCCGGGGCCATGCCGTAGTGGACCGAGAGGTGCGCCGAAAGCCGCAGGGACGCCGGATCGGTCAGGGGCGCATCGGTGCAGAAGGCGATCTTGACGCCTGCCTTTGCGAGACGTCCGGCATTGGCGAGGGTGCGATCGGTATCGGCAAAACCGAGGGGGCCGAGAACGACCGGAATTCCGCGTTTGCGGATCTGGTCGCTCACGTCCGCGCCTTCGTCGGCGTGGAGCAGGCAGCCTTTGAGATGGAACGTATCGACCAGTCGCAGCGCATTTTCGATGTCGTCCGCCGTGGGGGTATGGAGATAGGCGATCTCTTCACGTTTCAGAAGAGGAACCAGCGCCTGCACCCGCTCATCCAGGGAGGTGGGGAAGCCCGCGAGCGAACTGGTCTGGGCAGTGCTGCTGACCGCTTTGCCCTTCTGCGCGCCTTCCAGCGCCGCCCGTACCAGGGCGACGACTCCCGCTCGGGAGGTTGGATTGCGCTCGGGAAAAGTAGCGTCGGTCGAGATCGAAAACTTTTGTCCCGCCGTCCGCCGGACGATCTCCGCACCGCTGCCGATATGCACCAGCGCCGCCTGACCCGCCACCGCGTTTCCGTTGCCCGGCATGATAGAGACGGTCGTGACCCCGGCGCGTATCGCGTGTCTGAGCAGGGGGTCGGTGGGATCGAAGGCGTCGGCGATACGCAGGTCGGGGGTGATCGCATCAACCGGTTCATTGCTCTCGTAGTAGCAGCCCAGGTAGGAGTGGGCGTCGATCATACCCGGCATGGCGACCTTTGCGCGTACCCGGCGCGCGCTGGAGGGGATGGAGAGGCCCGATCCGACGGCGGTGATCTTGCTGCCGTTCATCAGAATAACGCCGTTGGAGATCGGAGGTCCGGAGACGGGTAAGACCGTCTCGGCCTCGATCGCGAGGGTAGAGGACGCGGCATAGGCCGCCGTCGCATAGTCCATGCTCAACCCCACCATCAATCCCGCACCCAGCAGCATGCAGAATTGACGTCGGGAGAGCGGAGTGTCCCAATCAGAAGGCATAGTGATCTCTTTCTGAACCTGGTTTAAAGAGGAAGAAACTCAGTGACCTGTATAGACCTGCGCGCCGTTGATGAAGACGCGTTCGACCTTCGCTGCCGGATCCCACGGGGAGGCGCTCAGGACGACGAGATCGGCGTCTTTGCCGGGCTGGATACTGCCAACTCTATCGGAGATGCCGAGCACCTCGGCCGCGCTCAAGGTGATGGAGCGCAGAGCCGCGGCGGACGGCAGGCCGAACCCGGCGGCGAGAGCGGCGTTCTCGCGCAGGAATCGCGAGGCCTGTCCGCTGCGCGCGCCCGTGGTGAGCGCCACCGTCACACCGGCTTTCGCCAGGAGGGCGGGCGTGGTCGGATTCTGATGGGCCGTCTCCAGATGGGGAGCGCCTGTGGTGAGCACCGAGCCCCAGATGACCGGGATATGCCGTTTGGCGATCTCTGCTGCCACCGGGGCGCCTTCTGTGGGGGATTCGAGGATCAGTTTCAGCTTGAACTCATCGGCGAGGGCGAGGGCGTGCATAATGTCGTCGGGCCGGTGCGCCTCCATCCGGACGGGGATCTGGCCTTTAAGAGCGGCCAGCATGATCTCTTGCGCGGGAACGGCGCGTGGCTTCGTCGGCTTGCCGGATGCGTTGGGGCGACCTGGGCCGAAACCCTGCCCCCCGCCGCCTCCGAAACGCTGTCCGCCCTGACCGCCTCCGCCCCGCTGACCACGCTGCGGCGCATTCGGATCAACTGTGGAATCGTCTTCAGCGGCCTCTTCGGGTGCGATGCTTTCCGGTCCCTCAGCAACGGTGGCCGCCGTAGGCGGTGTTGTACCGCCGGCCTTCTGACGTTTCTCGTACAGGGCCAGATCGCGCACGTAATGGTCGAAGGTGAGGCCGTACTGGCGCGTGGCGATAAACGCTGAGCGAAGCGCCTGGTAACTGTTCAGACGCTCCAGCGAGGTGGAGCGACCGGAGGGAGAGAGACCCAGGGTGATCTGAAGTCCGGCATGCGGCTTGAGCGTACTGGCTTGCAGCGCCGTGCCTGTCGCAGCCATGCTGTGGTTCGGATCCTGGAGTTTGACGATTGCCCCGACGCCTCCGATCGTGCCCCGGTCACCGGGGGAGAGATAGAGGGTCGTAACGCCTGCCGCGAGGACTTTGGCGGCATCTTTGTCGAAAAGATCGAGGCCGTCCAGCACATCCTGGTCCGCAGTGCCGGCTCCTGTCAGGCTCTCCTCCGGGAGGAAGAGCGCGGAGGAGACATCCACCAGTCCGGGAATCACGGTTGCGCCGTGCAGATCGATCCGTTGTGCGCCGGCCGGAACGGCCACGTTGACGCCGACGGAGACGATCTTGCCGTCTTTCATGAGGATCGTGGCGTGCTCGATAGGCACGCCGGAAACGGGGTAGACATGCGCATTAGTGAGCGCGATCGAAGTCTGCGCACCGGCCTGGTGACCGGCAAACAGACTAACAAGAAGGCATATCAGGGTCGTCTGCTTCATGTTTTTTCCATCGAAAAGAAGAATAGCGTCGGGAAAGATGTAGCCCTATTCTACCTTATACGGTCCGATTCCTGCGTCCCTTCCAATTGCTCGGTTATTGCGATTTCGCACTCGCTGTCGTTTTGCATCTACGGTCCTTCGAACGATAGAAAGCCAGGATTACTTTACGTGGGAAAGGCGGTTCGTCTATGACCGTTGGGGACGTCGTACGCAGTGGGGATGTCGCGCAACTGCGCGCTCTGTTGGAAGCTGGAGCGGATCCGGAGGAACCTGAAGTTGGGGAGAGTTGGTCGCCTTTGCAAAGTGCGGTTTATAGCGAGCAGATCGAGGCCGTCCGATTGTTGCTCGATGCGGGGGCGGACATGCACAAGGCAGAGGAGGGCAGCGATTCGCCGTTGGTTATGGCGATCCAATCGGGAAGCGTAGAGGTGTTTCGACTGTTGCTCGAACGGGGATGCAGTCTGGATGCCGATGGCGTGGATATGCCCTATCTGTTTACGACATCCGCAAGTTACGGGCACATCGAAGTCGTAAAGTGGCTGTTGACACAGGGAGCGGAAGTTGGTATGACCGACTTCCGGGGGTGCTCAGCGCTGACAACTTCGGCAGCGAAGGACCATCTGGAGGTCGTCGAGGAGCTGTTACGGCTTGGTGCGGACCCCAATCATCGTGACGACGATACCGAAACGGTGCTGATGTGGGCGGCGGACCATGCCGGGAATGCGGCGGTGCTGCGCGCCTTGATTCGCGGAGGGGCCGACGTGAATGCCGTCAACGACATGGAGAGTACTGCGTTGAGTTGGGTGATGCGGCATGGCGATCCGGAGATGGTGCAGGCGCTGCTGGAGGGAGGAACAAAGATCCGACCTTTCGACCTCTCCTTTGGCGCACAGAGAGGATATACACAGGCGGTGCGCCTGTTGCTGGCGCATGGCGCGGATGCGAGCGATCCGGAAGATCTGGCGGCTGCCAGTAATCGTGGACATCGTGAGGTCGCGAATCTCCTGCGGCAGGCAGCAGCGGATCAGAAACTACGGGAAACTGGGCAGAACTATCCCTCGCCTCGCTATCCGATCGGAACGTATGTCCGGACCCTGACGGGTACACCCCGTGAAGGCTGGATTGTCTTGATCGAATGGCACTATAAACACGAACGGTATGCTTACCATATCGAAGTCACCGCAACGACCCAGCCCCGCAAGACCATAACGAACCGGTATTGGGACGACGAGTTGCAGCCTTTCACCGACGAACTCGTTCCGGATGCCTGACAGAAACGCCTGCTTTGCGTGAGCTGACACCTGTCAGAACCTTCTTGCCGTGTCATTTCAGTCTTACCGAAAGAGCGCTGATTCCAAGAAAAATCCCTGCCGTATGGACCTGTTGGAGATCGGATCGGCAGGGAATTTATTGTGGGTGAACCGTGACTACGAGCCGTCTTTCAACTGCTGTGCCTGCTGTTTCTGACTGTCCTGACCGGTCTGAATGATCTTGTTCAGGGCGGCGGTGGTGGCTGCGCCCTGAACGGCGGCCAGCTGCCTATTATTTTTTCTCTGCCTGGCGGCGAGGTACAGGACAGCGTCCGCGGCATCCGAGGCGACGGTCGGATTGTCGAGGAGGGTGGCGACCTGTTCGACGGAGGCAGGAATCCGGCACTCGCGCAGTACGCTCAGGGCCTGACGCTTCTCTTCCGGGCGCTCGGTCAACGGCAGGATCAGGGCGATCTTCGCCACCTTCTGGTCAGCGGGCATCCGGTCGTCCTGTCCGACAAGGCGCAGATAGCCTCGAACCGATTCGATCCGCATCGATTTGTCGGCAGAGGTCTTGGCGACATACTGGAGGGTCGGAAGCGGACGGGTGTCGCTCCAGGTCTCGGCAAGGAGCGTGACGGCGGCCTGTTTGACTTCGGCGTCCTGAGAGTTGGCGGCTTTCGTCAACTCTTCCAGGGCGCGGTCGCCGCCGGTACCGGCCAGAATGGCGAGAAGCGCGCCGCGGGTCGCCCCGGTCGTGCCCGGCAGTGCGGTGAGGACCGCCGCAGACGACTGATCGCGTTCGCCCCGGCGTGTGCCGATGTTGACGAAAGCATCGCGGGCCGCGTCGCGAATATCGACATCCTGCGTTGACGTGACCACTTTCAACAGAGCTTCCTGCTCTTTGTCACCACCGATGCGCCCCAGCGCCCGTGCTGCTTCCACGGCGACACCGGAATCGGAACCTCTGACGGCATCGAGCAGTGCTGCCGTTACCGCCGGAGAAGGCCGCTCAGCGAGGATGCCCATCATCAGGGAGCGATCGCCGGGGTCGCCTTTGATCGCGGTCTGAAGGATCGCCTGCTCCGCCTCTGCGCCCTGCATGCTCTGCAGACTCTCACGGGCGATGCGGCGGTCGTCGCCTTCGCCGCGTCGGGCGATATTGACCAGCGCCGGTACCGCTTTGCCGCCGCCGATGCGAGAGTACGCGAGGATGGCGGCGCCACGTACCTGCGCGTCCGCGCTCTTGAGCGAGGCTTCGACTACGGAGGCCGCCGCCATCTCTTTGCGCTCTCCCCAGGCTGTCAGCAGTACCGCCTGAGGTGCAGGCGGAAGGCCGGAATAGAGACCGAGCGCCGTATTGGTCGTCTTTGGGTCTGGCATCGAGCCGATCGTCCGTGCCCCGACCTCTTGCAGGTACGGGTCGGACGACTTCAGGAAGGTGATCGCCACCGGTGCCGTGTGCGCCGACTGGAGCACCGCCAGCCCGTGCAGCGCCTCGCCGCGAATGACCGCCGGTTTGCCTTCCCCTGTCAGACTGTCGTAGATTTTGGCGGCATCGGCAGTTTTGCCCGTGGCCGCGAAGTGCTCGGCAACGCGCAGGGTCGCCCTGGTAGCCAGGATATTCGAAGCGGGCAGGGTGCGCAACGCGGCCAGCGCCGAAGGCGTCCCGATCTTGCCCAGCGCCGTGATCGCCGCTTCGGAGATGAGAGGATCCGCGTTGGTGGTGAACGCCTTCAGCGCGCCAACCGCCTCGGTATCGGCGCGATCGCCCTCCGAGTTGATGATCCCGATCAGAACCTTGCCTTGCGTCGTTCCCAGCGCGGCGCGGAGCGCCTTCGCCGCCGACGGATCCGGATTGCGTTCGAGGGCATAGCGGGCGATGTCGGACTGTTTCGGATCGATCAGGAGCTTGGCGAGCGCGGGCACGGAGCGGCCGGTGCCAATGATCCAGAGCATCCGGCACGCCTCCTGCTTGCCCGCGAAGGTCGCGTTGGTATCGTCCAGAACTCCGATCAGGTGCTGTTCGATGTCCGCCAGCTTCGCCTTGTCATTCTGTGCCTCCAGAATCATCTTACGGATCGCATCGACCGGCGCGTAGGTCTGGAAATCGTACGTCTTCAGTTTTTCATAAGGGTTGTCCTGGCCACGACGGCCCCCTGCGGTTGCAGAGAGCGGCGCTCCGGCAACCAGGGCGGTCAGCGTCAACGCTGTCGCCATTCGATGAGTCGGCTTCATGCCAAAACTCCTTTCAGAAAGTGGGTGTCGCCTCCGCAGGGCGGCGCGCCGTTGGGCGCCGGACCGACGTGAGGAAAAGATGAGGGGAGGCCGACGCTTCCCGCCGATAGCTTTCGGCGGGAAGCGCAGCGACGAGCGATGTCAAGCGTGCTTAGACGTGCCAGGGGGCGCGCATCGGTGTGGAGAGCATGCGGGTCGCGGTGGAATCGTCCTTGAACTGTTCGGTCTCGGGATTCCAGTGCAGTTTGCGACCGGTCAGCATCGCGATCTGGCCCAGATGTCCGATCGACGCGGCGCGGTGGCCAGTCTCCAGCGGGCAGAGGGTCGGACGGCGACTCTTGACGCTGTCCAGGAACTCTCGCCAGTGGCCGGGGCTGCGGAACAGTTGCGTCTCGTTCGGGCCGACCTTCTCTTCGAGGATCGAAGGCGAACTTGCCTCCAATCCGCCCTTGAAGCCGCCGCGATCCACCCAGATCCACTTGCCGTTTTCGCCGATCCATTTGGTGCCGCCGCGGATGCCCGCATTGCCGCCGTTGGCGACATGCATCTCGATACCGCCGGGGTAGGTCGCGATGAAGTGGTAGGTCGTCGCCGCGTTCCAGATCCCTTCGGTGGGATACTCGCCCTTGCCTTCGACCTGGATCGGACCTGTGCTGTCCCAGCCCATGCCCCAGTTCGCGATGTCGGCGTGGTGGCCGATCCAGTCCATCATCTGACCGCCGCCGTAGTCGAGCTGCCAGCGCCAGTTCCAGTGCGTGCGCTCGTCGCAGTAGGGCGCCATACGCGATGGGCCGACCCAGAACTCATAGTCGAGTTCCGGCGGCGGATCTTTGAAGGTGACCGGGCCGCGCGGGCTGCCAGTCGGCAGTCCGACCTCGATCTTCGTGACCTTGCCAATGCGTCCGTTGCGCACCAGTTCGCAGGCGGTGCGGAAATGGCTCTCGGAGCGCTGCCAGCTTCCCGTCTGCCAGATCCGGTTGTTCTTCTTCTGCGCGTCCGCCATCGCGCGGCCTTCCGCGAGGCAGTGCGACACGGGCTTCTCGCCATAGACATCGAGGCCCGCGTTCAGGGCCGTGATGGCCGGGATCGCGTGCCAGTGGTCGGGCGTCGCCAGGGAGATGGCATCCATATCCTTGCGGCCGAGCAGCTCTCGGAAATCGCCATAGGCGGTGCAACTCGTGTTGCTGTAGTGCTGATCCACGGTTCGCTTCGCCCCGGCGAGGTGGTTCTTGTCCACGTCGCAGACCGCGACGATCTGCGTGTCGGGCATATTCAGGAAGGTGCCCATGTTGCCGGAACCCTGCCCTCCCAGTCCGATACACCCCATGACGATGCGGTTGCTGGGAGCCGTGTGGCCCCCCAGTCCGAGCGCCGAGGCGGGAACGACATGAAACAGCGCTGTCCCGGCTCCCACGCCCAGCGCCCCCTTGATCAGTGAACGACGGTCTATCCGTTTGTCTTCCGACATGGTACTGCCTCCTCTTGGTACAGATGAGATTACGATTTGTCTACTGCTGGAGACTCCTTTCACCGGGACGCGGAAATAATCCTCCTGAGAATAGATCCAGTGGTGAAGGAATCTCCCGGCCCTGGAATTAGCGCGGAGTCATCGAGGTGATTCCGGTCGTGATCGGCGGCGTGATCTCGCCTGCCAGGGACTGCTGCATCCGACTCTTGACTCCCCGGAACTCCTCGCCGCATCCAAAAAGAGCGACCATCTTTGCGAGGGCGGCCTCCGGCGTCATATCGAACGCGCTGCACGCTCCGGCCTGCGCCAGACTCGATCCGGTATGATAGGCATCGACGTTCACGGTTCCGCCGAGCACCTGCGTATTGTCCATGATCACCACGCCCCGGTCGTTCGCACGCCGCAGCACATCCAGAAAGGTAGGCTGCGACGGCCCGTTCCCCTCCCCAAACGCCTGCAAAATCATCCCGCGCACACGCGGGCGCGTTCCGTTGAGAATCGCTTCCACCGTCGATCCCTGGATTCCGGGATAGAGCACGACCGATACGATCGAGAACTCCAGCACAGCCGCGTGCATCCGCTCCAACTGAAACCGTACGCGCGCGAGGTTTGCCGCCTCCGACATCGAAACTTCCGGCGGCGGCGGCGGAAGGCAGAGACGATCAAAGAGGGTAATCTCGGTGCCTACCGTCCCGAGCGCCGGATAGTTGGGGGAAGCGAAGGCGGCAAAGAGATTCGCGTTCACTTTCACCGAACGATTGCCCCGCATCAACAGGGAATTGAAATAGAGGCAACACTCCGGCACGCGCGAGGTCCCGGCCAGTACGATCGCCCCGACCAGGTTCGGAAGGGCGTCACTGAGCGTAAAACCGAGCGGCAACTGAGAGCCTGTCAGGATCACCGGTTTGGACAGCCCAGGGAGCAGGAACGAGAGCGCGGATGCCGTGAACGACATCGTGTCGGTTCCGTGCAGCACCACGAATCCGTCGTACTCCGCATAGCGCTCCACAATCCGCTGTGCGATCGTGATCCAGTCGGAAGGGGTGATATTGGAGCTGTCGAGCGTCTGCTCAAACCAGTCGAGATCGTAGTGCAGGCTATCGTATCCGGCCACCGATCCCTGCTTAAGTCCGGGCATCGAGCCTACCAGTT
>Ga0070658_10000799_pt1 | contig 26965 bp, 29 predicted proteins | sample KBSC13metaG_FD_64664 | JGI IMG/M metagenome (GOLD analysis project Ga0070658, IMG submission 64664) | Corn rhizosphere microbial communities from Kellogg Biological Station, Michigan, USA - KBS C1-3 metaG | ecosystem: Host-associated > Plants > Roots > Rhizosphere > Soil ... | reverse complement strand
CTTGACCAGGCTCCACGAGCGCAGGATGAATTCCTGGATCGAGGCGCGGATCCACCACATCGCATAGGTGGCGAGGCGGAAGCCGCGATCGGGCTCGAACTTCTTCACGCCCTGCATCAGGCCGATATTGCCTTCGCTGATCAGTTCCGAGACGGGCAGGCCGTAGCCGCGATAGCCCATCGCGATCTTGGCCACGAGACGCAGGTGCGAAGTGACGAGCTGCGCCGCCGCCTCGGTATCGCCATGCTCCGAAAAGCGCTTGGCGAGCATATATTCCTGTTCCGGGGTCAGGATCGGGAACTTCTTGATCTCGGCCAAATAGCGGTTGAGGCTTGCCTCTCCACCGAGAGCAGGAATCGTCGCGGGGACGTTGCTGCGATTTGCCATGACCTAGTCTCCCTTACCTTTCAGCCGGCCTGCCCCTTGAAAAGGCGGCATGCCGCACTGCAACAAAACTCAATCGCTGAGTGTATCGAAGAGTTCCCGCATGTCCGCTGGGATTTCGCTATCGAACGACAAAGCGTTTCTTGTGATGGGGTGGATGAACCCGAGATGCGCCGCGTGCAATGCCTGGCGGCGGAAATTCAGGGTTTCCAGAACCTTCCTGTGAACCTGTTTTGTTCTACCATAAACCGGGTCTCCAATCAAGGGGTGACCGATCGACGCCATGTGCACGCGCACCTGATGGGTGCGGCCGGTCTCCAGCTTGCACTCGACCAGATCGGCTTCGTGCAAGCTCTTGATCTTGCGCCAATGCGTCACCGCGCGCTTGCCGGTGCGGACGATCGCGACCTTCTTGCGGTTCTGTGGGCTGCGCGCGAGCGGGGCGTCAATCGTGCCGCTCGCGGTGGTCAGATGACCCGAGACCAGCGCGCGATAGCGGCGGTCGATCGAATGGTCGGCGAATTGCTTGGCCAGGCCTTCATGGGCACGATCGGTCTTGGCCGCGACCATCAGTCCCGACGTGTCCTTGTCGATGCGATGGACGATCCCGGGCCGCGCGACGCCGCCGATCCCCGACAGGCTGCCGCCGCAATGGTGGAGCAACGCGTTGACCAAGGTGCCGTCGAAATTGCCGGCGGCGGGATGGACGACGAGCCCGGCAGGCTTGTCGATCACGATCAGATGTTCGTCCTCGAACGCGATTTCCAAGGGAATGTCCTGGGCTTCGTTATGCGCGGGCCGGGGAACGGGCACGGTGACGGTGAAGGTTTCGCCGCCGAGGAGCTTGCGGGCGGGGTCGCGCATCGGCGCGCCCGACGGATCGCTGACCGCGCCCGACGAGATGAGCGCCTTTAGCCGCTCGCGTGACAGCGTGGGCACGGCATCTGCCAGCGCCCGATCGAGCCGCCAGCCCTTGGCCGCGCCCGAAACCACTGCTTCGATGATGGAAACCCCCGGAACCATTCGTGTAGGAAGATGGGAATGAGGCCCGAAATTTCAAGTGCGGCGTTGCTGACCGTCCTGCGATCGGTTTGGATCGCATCACGCGTCGGGGGTCTATCCGGTCCGCCCGACGAGAAATGCGGCATTCTCCTCGGGCGAGGCAATCGCGTCACGCGGATCGACCATACCGCCAACGTTGCAATTGATCCTTTCACGACCTTTGAGATCGACCCGGCGGCATTGATAGCTGCCTATCGCAATGCCCGTCGGAAAGGCGGGCTCGAAGTTCTGGGTTTTTTCCACACGCACCCGCGGGGTCCGTCGACGCCGTCCGAGCGCGACGCCGCGATGGCGGTACCCGATGGAAAATTGTGGTTGATCGCGGGGCGCGAGGGAGCGCTGCTCTGGCGTGCTGTCGACGGTGGCGAGATCCATGGCCGGTTCGATCCGGTGAGGTTCGATCTGCGTATCGGCAAGCGGATCGAACCGGACCGAACGGGCGTTCGGTTGAGATGATCCGCCGATGGGCTTCGGAAGGCCGGTGGACGGCGACCCTGCCCGATGTGGCGGAAGGGGTGTTGCGGGCAGCGCTCTGCTACGCCAGAAGACAAGCAACGATAGGAAAGAAACGTCAGTAATGACCATGACCTCGGTCGATTTCGCCAGCTTGCTCTGCTCGCGTTTGTGCCATGACCTGCTCAGCCCGGTGGGCGCGCTCAACAACGGGCTCGAATTGCTCGCCGACGAGCACGACCCGGAAATGCGCGCGCGATGCCTCGAACTGCTCAACGAAAGCGCGCGAGCGTCGGCCAACAAGCTCAAATTCTTCCGGCTCGCATTCGGCGCGGCGGGCGGATTCGGCGAAAAGGTCGACACGCGCGAGACGCGATCGGCGATCGAGGGACTGTTCGGCGACAATGCCAAGCTGACGATCGGCTGGATGGTCGAGGAAGCGACGTTGCCCAAGCCCGCGACAAAGGTGCTGCTCAACCTCGCGCTGATCGCTGGCGACGCCCTGGTCCGCGGTGGGCAGCTCGATATCGGCGCCGAGGAGAATGCGGGCAATATCGAGATCGTGGTGCGCGCCGAGGGGCCGCGGCTGGTGCTCGACCAGGAATTGCGCACGACGTTGCTCGGCGAACAGGGCGATACGGCCATCACGCCACGCGCCGCGGCGGCCTATCTGATCCATTCGTTGGTCAGCGAGGGCAGCGGCAGCGTGCAGATCTCCGAGCCCGATGCTCCGGTGTTGCTGTTCGGCGTGACAATTCGCGCCGGGTAAACGTCTCTTTTACCACTGCTCGTCCAAGGTCGAACCGCGCATTATGCTCGGGGACCCATGGACGACCTGCTCCAGGAATTCATTGCCGAAACGCGCGAGACGCTAGACGCGCTCTCGGGCGAGATCGTCGCGTGGGAAGCCGATCCGGCCGACCGCGCGCGACTCGATGCCATTTTCCGTTTCGTCCATACCGTGAAGGGAAGCTGCGGCTTTCTCGACCTGCCGCGTCTGGCGCGGCTGAGTCATGCAGCGGAGGACGTGCTGGCCGCGGTTCGCTCGGGCGAGCGGACCCCTGACCAGAAATTGGTCACCGCGGTGCTGGCGATCGTCGACCGCATCGGCGAGATCGTCGAGGCGATTGACGCCGGTGCCGCGCTCGACGATTCGGGTGAGGAATTGCTGATCGCGGCGCTCAATGCGGGCGCCGAAGCGGCGGCCCCCGCCGCGCAGCAAATCCCCACCGTCCAGCGAGTCGGCAATCGCAGCGTGCGCCTGTCGACCGATCTGCTCGATCGCATGATGTCGGGCATGTCCGACATGGTGCTGGCGCGGAACGAACTCGCGCGCCGCATGCGCGACCAGAATGTCGATCCGACGATCGAAGCCGCGCTCGACCGCCTGTCGCTGACGGTGGCGGAGATGCGCGACACCGTGACGCGGACGCGCATGCAAAAGGTCGATGCGCTATTCTCGGCCTTGCCGCGGATGGTGCGCGATACCGCCGCCGAGGTCGGCAAGTCGGTGCAGCTCCAGATCGAGGGATCCGACGTCGAGCTCGATCGCGAGATGATCGAGATGATGCGCGATCCACTCGTCCATATCATCCGCAATTCGATCGACCATGGTATCGAAAGTGCCGAGGAACGCCGTGCCCTTGGCAAGCGCGAAGTCGGCCGACTGATTGTTTCCGCGCGCCAGTCGGGCAATCAGATCATCCTGGAAGTCGCCGACGATGGCCGCGGGATCGATACCGATCGGCTGGTTCAGAAACTCACGTCGTCAGGCCAGTCGCGCGGGCGCGATCTGTCGATGCTGAGCGAGCGCGCCAAGCTCGACCTGATCTTCGAACCCGGGCTGTCGACCAAGGACGAGGTCACCGCGATTTCCGGCCGGGGCGTCGGGATGGACGTCGTCCGCGCCAATATCGAACAAATCGGCGGGCGAATCGATCTGGTCAATGCCAAGGACCGCGGACTGCGGATCCTGATCCACGTGCCGCTGACATTGTCGATCATCCCGGCGATCGTCATCGGCATCGCCGGCCAGCGTTTCGCGGTTACGCGCCAGGCGATCGAGGAAATCGTCCATGTCTCCGGCGATACGATCCGCGTCGACTTGCTCGGCGATACGCCCGCGGCGACGGTACGTGATCGCCGCATGCCGCTGGTCGATCTCGCCGCCTTGCTGGGCTTGCGCGCGACCGATCCGGTGGCGACCGATATGCTGGCGATCATCAGTGCCAGCGGCGGCAGTTTCGCGGTCGCGGTCGATTCGGTGCTCGATCATGAGGAATTGGTGATCAAGCCAGCGTCACCGGCGGTGATGGCGACGGGCATCTATGCCGGCCAGACCTTGCCCGACAGCGGCTCGCCGATGCTGTTGCTCGATTGCGCCGGGGTCGCCGCGGCGGCCGGGATCAATTTCTCGCGCGATGCGGCGGTCGAAGAGGAAGAGGCGGCCGAGCTCGAAGCGATTTCTGCCGACGCACTGCTGTTCGACGATCTCGATGGCCGCCGCCGCGCGGTGCCGCTGGCGATCATCGACCGTGTCGAAACCATCGATGCGTCCAATGTGCGGTTCAGCGGTGGCCGGATGCGCTTGCTGGTCGACGATCGGGTCGTGCCGCTCGCCGCGCTCGGTGAGATCGAAGGACATGCCCAACTCGCCGTGCTGAGGATCAAGGATGGCGATGCCGAGATCGCCTATGCCATCGCCGAGCCGGTCGATATCGTCGCCATTCCGGCCGACATCTCTCCGTCGGCGCAGCCGGGGCCGATTCTGGGCGTGGTCGTGATCGGCGACGAACAGGTCGAGCTGATCGATCCGCAATGGCTGCTCGGTCCCGATGCCCAGGATATCGTCCGGCCGGGCGCGCCGCTCTGCCTGATCGATAGCCAGTCCGACAGCTGGATCGCGACCTTCCTGAAGCCGGTGCTCGAACAAGCCGGATATCGTGTTTCGACCAAGGCGAACGCGGACGAGCAACCGGCCGTGATCCTGACCACCGACGCCGCTCCGGCCATTGCGCGCGACGGCCGGGTGCTTCGTCTCAGCAACGATCGACGCGACACCGGCGGCGACGATCGCGTCTATCGCTACGACCGCGCCGGGTTGCTCGCAGCGGTCGCCAAACGGGTGACCGCGGCATGAGCGAACAGCTTTTCCTGATCGCGCATATCGCAGGCCGCGGAGTCGCGATCGATTCGGCGCAAGTCGAGTCGGTGGTCGATATCGGCGCGGTCATCCCGACGCCGCGCGCCGCGCCGCACATCCGCGGGCTGGCCGCGTTGCGCAGCCGGGTGGTGACGGTCATCGATACGCATGCCGCGCTCGGCTTGCCCAAGCTCGCGATCGCCGGATCGCGCGCGGTCATCACGGTCGTCGACGGCCATCATTACGCCGTGCTGGTCGACAGCCTGGAGGATGTCGCGCCGTTCGTCGCGTCGCCGTTGCCGTCGGGGATCGGGCTCGACGCGGGATGGCGTCAGGCCGGTTGCGGCGCGGTCGAGCGCGACGGCGAGCCGATTCTGGCGATTGATCTCACCGCGCTCGTCCACGGGCCGTCAAACGACGCGAATGCAATCAATTAACCGCGTGATCATGGTTTGCGGTTAAGCCGGGGATTGGGCCTAGTAACGGGGTGTTTCGGTCATGAAGACGTGTTTGGTTGTCGATGATTCCAAGGTGATCCGCAAGGTCGCCCGCCATATTCTCGAGACGTTGAATTTCGAGGTGAGCGAGGCTGCCGACGGCAAGGAGGCGCTGGACAGCTGTATGGCGTCGGTCCCCGACGTGATCCTGCTCGACTGGAACATGCCGGTGATGAGCGGAATGGATTTCCTGCGCGCGCTTCGCGACACGGCGCTGTCGAGCCGGCCCAAGGTGGTATTCTGCACGACCGAGAACGGCATGGCCTATATCCGCGCCGCGATCGAAGCTGGTGCCGACGAATATGTGATGAAGCCGTTCGATCGCGAAACGCTGGAATCGAAGCTGCAAATCGTCGGCCTGGCATAAGCGCACCGGTGCCATGGTGGCGAGCAAGCCTATTTCCGATTTCGAGGCGCCGCCCTCGGTCCTGATCGTCGACGATTCGGTTGTCGCACGCGCCGTGATCGCGCGAGCGATCGACGGGGGCGGCCGCTTCCTGGTGGCTGGCGCGGTGCAGGATGCGAAAGCGGCGCTGGCGTTCCTGGCGCGGCATCGCGTCGACGTGATCCTGCTCGACATCGAAATGCCGGGGATCGATGGCCTGACCGCTTTGCCCGATCTGATCGCGGCGGGGCAGGGGGCCCGCGTACTGATCGTATCTTCGGCCTGCGCCGACGGCGCCGCATCGACGGTCCAGGCATTGGCGCTGGGCGCGGCGGATACGCTGGTCAAACCCGAAGTCGGCGCTTTTGCCGGGCGATTCGGCGATCAACTCAACGAACGCCTCGTCCGGCTGGTCGAGGCCGATGAGGTCGTCGCGCCGCGGACGCCGGCGGCGGCCAGCGCCCCGGGAAACGATTACGATATCGTCGCGATCGGCGCCTCGACCGGTGGCATCCACGCACTCAGCCAATTGCTCCGGGCGATCCCTGCCGAGTTCCGTCTGCCGATCCTGATCACCCAGCATCTGCCCGAATCGTTCATGCCTTATTTCGCCGCGCAGGTCGCGGTGCTGGCCAATCGCCCATGCGAAGTGGCGGAGGACCGCGTCCGCGTGCGTCCCGGCCGTATCCTGATCGCACCGGGTCGCGCGCATATGCGCTGCGTGGCGATGGGCGACGGCGTGGCGATCCGTCTATCGACTGCGGCATCGGCCAGCGGTTGCCTGCCGTCGGTCGACCCGATGCTGCAATCGGTGGCCGAGGTCTATGGCGCAAGAGCGCTCGGCGTGATGCTGAGCGGGATGGGCCGCGACGGCGCGATCGGGGCAGGGCATCTGTCCGCTGCCGGTGGCAGCGTTGTCGTGCAGGATCGCGCGTCCTCGGTGGTCTGGGGCATGCCCGGTGCCGTGGTTTCCGGTGGAGTCGCCGACGCGATCCTGCCACCGGACGAGATCGGTCAATTGATCGCACGCCGCCGGCGGCCTGCATGCTGACTCCGCGTCCCGCCAGCGCGGTCGCGGAATTCATCGCGCTGCTCGAGGCGCGCACCGGGCAGCAGATGGGGGCCAATCGCAACTGGCGCATCGAAACCGCGCTCAAGCCTGTGATGCGCGATACCGGGCACGACACGCTGGAAAAGCTTGCCGAAGCGGTCCGGGCGGATCGCGGCGGAGCGCTCGCCGACCGCGTGGTCGACGAATTGCTCAACCAGGAGAGCTCGTTCTTCCGCGACGCGGCGGTGTTCGACATCGTCGAACAGGCGGTGTCGGCCATCCCCGATACGCGGCGCCCGCGAATCTGGTCGGCCGGCTGCTCGAACGGGCAGGAGCCGCTCAGCCTGGCGATGCTGTTCGCCGAAAAGCTCGACCGTCAAATGCCCGAGATCCTCGCCACCGATGTCTCCGAATCGGCGCTGCATAAGGCGCGCGCTGGCCGGTACACCCAGTTCGAAATCCAGCGCGGCTTGCCGATCCGGCGGATGATGCAATGGTTCGATTCGGTCGATGGCGACTGGATCGCCAATCCGGGACTGACGCGGATGGTTTCGTTCCGCCGGATGAACCTGGTCGCCGATTCGCTGCCGATCGGCCGCTTTGACGTCATCCTGTGCCGCAACGTCCTGTTGTATTTCTCGCTCGACATGCGCCGCGCGGTGCTCGGGCGGCTTGCGCAAGTGCTGCGGCCCGACGGAGTGCTGGTGCTCGGCGCCGGTGAGACGGTGATCGGCCAAACCGATGCCTTCCGCCCCAGCCAACGCTATCGCGGCCTGTACGAGCCGAACTGGGCCGCCGCCGCGGCCGCTTGAGTCCGCAAGCACCGGGACGGTTTACTTTCGCCGCGCTTCGCCGCAATCCAGCGCGCGTGAGCATCGTCGAAACCCCGTCGCCCAATTTCAACGAGCGGCAGCTGCCGGTTTCCATGATCGTGCTGCATTATACCGGCATGCAAAGCGCGGCGGCGGCGCTGGCGCGCCTGACCGATCCGGCGGCCGAGGTGTCGGCGCATTATCTGATCGACGAGGATGGAACGGTCCACCGTCTGGTCGCCGAGGACAAGCGTGCCTGGCATGCCGGGCAATCGCATTGGCGCGGGATCACTGACGTCAATTCGGCCTCGATCGGGATCGAACTGGTCAATCCCGGCCACGAATTCGGCTATCGCGACTTCGCCCCGGCGCAGATCGAGGCGCTGATTCCCTTGCTCGCCGACATCAAGGACAGGCACGGGATCACGCGCGGCAACATCGTCGGCCATTCGGACATCGCACCGACCAGGAAACAGGATCCGGGCGAACTCTTTCCCTGGGCCCGGCTGGCGCGCGTGCGACTCGCCCTGCCACGCCCGACCAAGAATCTGATGGACCCGCTATGGAGCGACGCCGGGTTCCTGCTCGCCCTCGAACGCTTCGGTTATGAAGTCACCGACAAGCTCGCCGCGGTCGTCGCTTTCCAGCGCCGCTTCCGGCCCGAGCTGATCGACGGCGAGATCGACGGCGAATGCCGCTGCCTGTTGCTCGCGCTGCTACTGCCCAAGCCGCAGGGGGATGAGTAAACAGTCGATCGCGCGCGTGCTCGACGAGTACGCCGCTGCCACGGCCGGTTCGTTCGTCGAACGGTCCGAAGCGGTATCCAGCGAACAGCTGCTGGGGCCGTTTCTAGATCTGTTTCCGCCGTCGCCGGCGCACATTCTCGATATCGGCGCTGGCACCGGCCGAGATGCTGCTTGGCTCAGTCGGCACGGATATGAGGTGACCGCGGTCGAACCCGTCGCGGAGCTGCGCGAGGTCGGAATGAACCTGCACGCGGCCGATAGGATCGACTGGTGCGACGGCATGCTGCCCGACCTTGCCATTTCGCCGGCACCGGCGCGCGGATTCGATGTCGTCCTCCTTTCTGCAGTGTGGCAGCATCTCGACGATCGGGACCGTGCGCGGTCGATGCCGAATATCGCCGATCTGACGGTAGCCGGAGGCGTGGTCCTGATCTCGCTGCGGCAAGGCTTCAGTGACCCGAGCCCGACGCTCCATCAGGCGTCGGTGGACATTACCGCCGATCTGGCCAGCGCGAATGGCTTGCGGATGGAACGCGAGGTACGGATCGAATCGACGCAGGCGGCCGATCGCGCGGCGGGCATCTATTGGACGTGGCTGGCCTTTCGACGATTGGCGCGCTAGGCCGCGCAGGCCAGAGGGTCGGGCGGCCGCGGGTGCGCAAGCACGCGAGGAAAGTCCGGGCTCCGCGGAACGACGGTGGCGGGTAACGCCCGCCGGGGGTGACCCCAGGGAAAGTGCCACAGAGAGCAAACCGCCAACCCGGTTCGCCGGGAGGTAAGGGTGAAAGGGTGCGGTAAGAGCGCACCGCGCTTCTGGTAACAGCGGCGGCATGGCAAACCCCACCGGGAGCAAGACCGAATAGGGGCGGCATATGGGTGTGTTCCCACCCGTCGCCCGGGTTGGTTGCTGGAGGCGGCGCGCAAGCGTCGTCCTAGAGGAATGGTCGCCCATCCGCGCAAGCGGTGGACAGAACCCGGCTTACAGACCCTCTGGCGCTCATGCGCGGCGATTAGCGGAAGCTAGTCGCCGACGCGCGAAGCGCAAGCATGAGCACGGCCGGCCTCGCGCAGCGAGGACCGACGGCGCGCGATTAACTCGCGCGCGGCCTCCAGCCCTTCCATCAAAAGTCCCAATTTCCCGCCATCTTTTCCTGACGCTGAATGTCAGCTAACCTGCCGCAAAAGCGGGGGGGAATTATGCGCGGATTGCTTCTCGGCGCAGCTGTGCTTGCGATGGTTCCGATGCTGGCGCTGGCGGATACCACCCCGCCACCGCCCACCATTCAACAAGCATTCGACGCCGCCACGGTACTGCAGGATAGCGGCAAGTATGTCGACGCATTGGCCGCCTGGGAAAAGCTGGAATCGCGCGTCGTAAACAAGCCGCGCAGTCTGGCCATCGTCCGGTTGCGCAAGGGGCTTGCGCTCTATCGGCTCGATCGCCGCGACGAAGCGGTGATAGCTACGCGCGCCGCGCTCGACGTTTTGCCGGCAACCGAGCCGGAGCTGCGCGACGATCGTATTCAGGGCTATAATGTGCTCGCCAAGGTGGCGGAGGCGTCGCTGGACTATGCGACCGCAGCCGACAATTACCGCCGAGCCGAAGCACTGGCGATTACGCCGATCGAGCATCTCGGCGCGCTGCGCGGGATAGTCGAAACGGAGACGTTTTTCGACTCTGACGCGGCTGTCGCCGACCTCGCTCGCGTCCAGCCTTGGCTCGCCGACAAGTCGGTCGACGATGTGTCGCGGGCGGCGCTCAAGCGTGTGGAAAGCCAGTTGCTGCTCAATCGCGGCGATTTCGCGGGCGCGCGGACTGCTGCCGGGGAGGCGGTCAAGCTGCTCGGCGGACTGACCAGCAGAACCGACCTGAACGACGTCGCCGCGCGATCGAATTACGCGATCGCGGCGATGATGCTGGGCGATCGTGACGATGCCCGCAAATATATGGCCTATACCGGTGCGGGGCGGGTTCAGGATGGGTCGTTCAACCCCGCGGTGCAGATGACGCCTCCCGATTGCGGGGGCGATTCGGACCTGCGGCCCGACGACACCGCGGTGGTGGAATTCTCGATCGCCGACGATGGCGCGGTCAGCTATGCCGCGCCCGTTTATTCGTCACGCGGGGGCAAGGTAGCGCTGCCCTTTGCCAGGGCGGTGCGCAACTGGTCGTGGACGCCAGAGCAGGTCAAAGTGCTTCCGGCCTTCTTTCGCAACAGCGCACGCGTTGAACTGCGCTGTTCGACCGAATTCCCCAAGCCGTCGCTGCTCGATTATCTCGACAAGAGGCTGTCGAAATGGCTCGATGAACGCGGGATCGATACGCCTTTGAAGCGCGACGGTGCCGATGCGGCTTTGCTGGCCGAAGAACGCAAGGAATTAACCGATTTCGAAAAGGCCAAAGGTGCCGATGCTCTCGCTTTGGTGCCGGTCCTGCACGTTTTGTCGCGCAATTCGGTGCTGCAGATCGAGGAGGCCGCAGGGTTGGCGCAGCGCGAGGCGGCGATTCTGACTGCCAATAAGGCGCCGGCGATGGCGCGGCTGTCGGCTGATTTGAAGGGTTGGCGGAGTAAGAATTCCGACAGTTGGGGTGGCCGGCGCTATTTCCGTAGTCTTGAAGCGGCTGCGGCGAGTGGACCCTATGCCGAGAATCCGGAAACTCGCGCGGTGCTCCGGCTGATGATGTCCGACGTGTCGCGCGGGTTCGACAAGGAGCGTAGTCTGGCGCTGCTCGATCAAGTCGTTACCGATGCGGCGCTGCCCGCGGAGAATGGGTTCAAGGTTGGCGCGCTGATCCGCAAGGCGTCGATCCTCACCCAGCGCGGCGATGTCGCCACCGCCAAAGCTGCTTTTGCGCAGACTGGCATGACCGCGGATCAATGCTCGCTGATCGATTCGTCGCCCCGCTGGCTCGGCGCCGGCGGGACCTTTCCTGACGAAGCCAAGATGTGGGGGTTTGAGGGCTGGGTGTCGGTGCAATTCGACGTCGGTGCCGATGGCCGGACGGTCAACCAGCGGGCGGTGATCTCCTATCCGCCGTTCATTTTCACCAAGGCGGGTGACGACACGGTCAAGAGCGCGCGCTATGAAAAGACCTTCCGGCCCGACGGCGGGATAGGATGCGGTGGCGTTACTAAACGCGTCAGGTTCACGATGCGACCCTGACTGCGCTTGCGCTCGCACGCCCAATGCCTATGTCGCGCACATGGCGCGTCCGACCCGATCCGATAATTGGGGCTTCCCCCGTTGGGGCAGCTATGGCTCGACGCGCGAGGCGACGCGCGTGCGGATGTGCGATCGCCATGGGTGCGATCAGCCCGGCAATTGCCCGGCGCCCAAATCGCCCAATAGCCCCGAGCGCTGGTATTTCTGCCAGGACCATGCCGCCGAGTATAATCGCGGCTGGAATTATTTTGAGGGTTTGAGCGCCGAAGAAGCCGCCGAGCGCGAGGCGGCCGAGACCCGAACGGCGAACGGTTATGCCGAGGCACGGCATTATGGCTGGGGCGGATCGGGCGACGGCAGCCGATCGCGCGACGAGATGCGCGCGCTCGATGTGCTCGAACTCGATTCGGATGCCGATTTCGATGCGGTCCGGACTGCCTGGCGCAAGCTGGCCAAGGAATGGCACCCGGACGTGCGCCAGGGAGACGAGGAAGCCGCGAAACGCTTTCAGGCGATCCAGGCTGCCTATGACGTCCTGCGCGCCGCCGAGGAAAACCGGGCGTGGCGGCCGACGAGCTAGTTGCCGACGAACTGGGGGCGCTGGGCCGGGGGCTGGAGAGCCGCTGGTCGGGGGCGATTCTGGTTTGCTCCAAATGCTCGAAGAAGCTCGATGGCGGGTTCGGTCGCAAGGGCAGGACCAGCCTCGGCAAGGCGCTGCGCAAGCGTTTTGGTCTGAAGAAGGGACGCAAGTCGCCGGTCGGGCTGATCGAGGTCAAATGCCTGGGCGTGTGTCCCAAAGGCGCCGTGACGCTGATCGATACCAGCCATCCCGGCACGTGGCGGCTGGTGCCCGCCGGTGCCGATGTCGAGGCGATCGGCCGCGACCTGGGACTCGACGCCGGAGTTCAGACGCCGCCGCGCCGCCTCATCACATCGAGATAGGTCTGCAGCACCGCTTCGTTGACCGGGCCCCAGACATAGGCCTGTGCCTTGGCATGTCCCGACGCGCCGGCCGATGCGCGCAGCGAATCGTCCTCGATCAGCCGCTGGATCGCGTCGGCATAGGCATTGACGTCGCGCGGCGGGACCAGGAATCCGTTGACCCCTTCTTCGATCAGGTCGACCGCGCCGGTCGCGCGCGCGGCGACCACCGCAACGCCCGCCGCCATCGCTTCCGAGGTGACATTGCCGAACGTCTCGGTGACGGAAGGGTTGAAGAACACGTCCATTCCCGCCACCGCGCGACCGAGGTCGTCGCCGCTCTGGAAGCCGGCGAACACCGCATCGGGCACGCGATCGGCAAACCAGTCGCGTGCCGGACCGTCGCCGACCACCAGCACTTTGTGACGAACGCTGCGGCGGCTGAGCTCGTTGACCACGTCGGCGAAGATATCGAGCCCTTTTTCGTGCACCAGCCGGCCGAGAAAGCCGACCGCCACTTCGTCGTCGGCGATGCCGAGCGCACGACGCCAGGCGAGATCGCGGCGGCCGGGATTGAATCGGTCGTGGTTGACCCCGCGCGACCAGATGCTGACCGGCGCGCTCACCCCCCATGACTTGATCAGGTCGGCGACCGAGTTCGATGGCACGACCACTTCGTCGAAGCGGTTGTAAAAGCGCGTCATCATCTTGATCAGCAGCGGCTCCAAAAAGCCGATATGATAGTATCGCGGATAGGTATCGAACCGCGTGTGGAACGAGGCGACCGAGGCGATGTTGTGCCGTCGCGCCCAGGTAACCGCGCGATGGCCGAGGATTTCGGGCGCCGAGACATGGACGAGGTTGGGCGCGAACGCCTCCAGGTCGGCGCGCACCTTCTTCGGCAAGCCGCGCGCCAATTTGTACTCCGCCCGTCCGGCCGGCATCGGGATCGCCGGCACGCTCACCAGGTCCCCCGTCGGCGGGAAAGCAGGCTCGTCGACCGTCGGCGAATAAACGCGCACCCGTACCCCGCGATCGAGCAAATGCCCGACCAGCAGATTGAGCGCCTGATTGGCGCCGTCCCGCGTGTAATTGTAGTTACCGCTGAACAGCGCGACACGAAGATCGCCTGGTTGCATCCTCCGCCCATAGCGGTGCGAGACCGGCTTGCCTATCTACTCGCCAGACCGAAGCTCAAGGAGGTGCCGCGTGGCTGATCTGTCGTCTTTCCCGATTACCAAGAAGTGGCCTGCGGCCGATCCGAACGTCCTCCAATATTATGGCCTGCCGACGCCCAACGGCGTCAAGGTGACGATCATGCTCGAGGAAATAGGGCTGCCTTATGAGGCTCATCTGGTCGATTTCGCCAAGGACGACCAGAAATCGCCCGAGTTCGAGAGCCTCAACCCCAACGGCAAGATTCCGGCGATCATCGACCCCGACGGCCCCGGCGGCAAACCGATGGGCTTGTTCGAAACCGGCGCGATCCTGCTCTACCTCGCCGACAAGACCGGCAAGTTCATCCCCGCCGATCCCGCCGCGCGCTGGGAAACGATCGCCTGGCTGATGTGGCAGATGGGCGGCGTCGGCCCGATGTTCGGCCAGCTCGGCTTCTTCAACAAATTCGCCGGCAAGGACTATGAGGACAAGCGTCCGCGCGACCGCTACGTGGCGGAAAGCAAGCGGCTGCTCGGCGTGCTCGACGGCCGGCTGGATGGCCGCACCTGGATCATGGGCGACGCGTACACGATCGCCGACATCGCGACCCTGGGTTGGGTACGGAACCTGATCGGCTTCTACGAAGCGCGCGATTTGGTCGAATTCGACACGTTCGAGAATGTCGCGGCCTGGCTGGAGCGTGGGCTGGCACGGCCGGCAGTGCAGAAGGGGCTGACGATCCCGGCGCGGCCGACGAGCTGACCAAACTCCCCTCCCGCTTGCGGGAGGGGCTGGGGGAGGGCATGTCGATCTGGATGGCCTCGGGCTGACACGCCTCTCCCCTAACCCCTCCCGCAAGCGGCAGGGGAATTGGGATGTTCCCTAATCGTTCCGTTTCGGATAAGCATCCCGGATGGCCAAACCCCAGAAGCGCTATGTCTGTCAGGCTTGCGGATCGGTCGCGACCCGGTGGCAGGGGCAGTGCGTCGATTGCAGCGAATGGAACACGTTGGTCGAGGAGGTCGGCGGCAATGTCACGCCGTTCCAGGCCAAGCATAACCTGCAATCGGGCGGACGCGCGATCGCGCTGATCGGGCTCGATGCCGAAGTGAAGCTTCCGGACCGCCTGGCGACCGGAATCGCCGAACTCGATCGTGCGCTGGGCGGCGGGTTCGTCGAAGGATCGGCGACCCTGATTGGTGGCGATCCGGGAATCGGCAAGTCGACTTTGTTGCTGCAGGCGGCGGCGTGCCTCGCGCGGCGCGGCGAGCGCGTCGTCTATGTCTCGGGTGAGGAAGCGGCCGATCAGGTTCGGTTGCGCGCGCGGCGTCTCGGCCTGGGTGACGCTCCGGTCGAACTGGGCGCCGCGACATCGACTCGCGATATCCTGACGACCCTGGGGCAGGGGCCGCGGCCGGCCTTGCTGGTGATCGATTCGATCCAGACGATGCATTCGGACTTGATCGAAGGCGCGCCCGGCACGGTCAGCCAGGTGCGCGCGTCGGCGCAGGAACTGATCCGCTTCGCCAAGGAGCGCGGCAGCGCGGTGGTGCTGGTGGGACATGTCACCAAGGACGGCAGTATCGCCGGCCCGCGCGTGCTCGAACATATGGTCGACACCGTGCTCAGCTTCGAGGGTGAGCGTAGCCACCAATATCGCATTCTGCGCGCGATCAAGAACCGTTTCGGTGGGACGGACGAGATCGGCGTGTTTTCGATGGAAACGTCGGGCCTGAACGAGGTCGCCAACCCGTCGGCCTTGTTTCTGACCCATCGCGAGGACGGTATGACCGGCGCGACGGTCTTCCCCGCGCTGGAGGGCACGCGCCCGGTCCTGGTCGAGATCCAGGCGCTGGTCGTCCGGCTCGCTTCGGGCGCGACGCCGCGGCGTGCGGTGGTCGGCTGGGATTCGGGCCGGCTGGCGATGATCCTGGCAGTGCTCGAGGCACGCTGCGGGCTCAGCTTCTCGACCTGCGAAGTCTATCTCAACATTGCCGGCGGTTACCGGGTGCAGGACCCGGCGGCGGACCTTGCTGTGGCGGCGGCGTTGATCTCGGCGCTGAGCGAGCGGCCGGTGCCGGCCGATGCGGTCGCGTTCGGTGAGATCGCGCTGTCGGGCGAAGTTCGCCCGGTCGCGCATGCGCCGCTCAGGATGAAGGAGGCCGCCAAGCTTGGGTTCGACCGCGCGCTGGGGCCCGCTTCGACCAAAAGCGAGAGCGGAATCAAGATCAGTGGTTTCCGCACGCTTGGTCAACTCGTTGACCATATGCTGGGTCGGGGCTAGCTGTCGGACCGGGTATGGGGCTGACTGGATTAGATATCGCCGTCCTTCTGGGCGTTGGCGCAGCCGCGGCGCTCGGCTGGTGGCGCGGTTTCGTGACCGAAGTGCTGTCGCTGCTCGCCTGGGTGCTCGTGGTGTTTGCGCTCAAGGCGCTGCACACGCCCGCGACCGCCGCCTTGACCGGCATTGTCGGCACGAGTTCGGGCGCCGCAATTCTCGCCTTCGCGCTGATCGCGGGAATCGCTTATTTCGGCGGGCGGATGCTGGCGCGGGCGATGGGCCAGCGCACCAAGCAATCGATCCTGGGGCCGCTCGACCGCGCGATGGGATTCGGGTTCGGCGCGCTCAAGGGCCTGATCCTCGCCAGCCTCGCCTTCCTGCTGCTGGTCCTGGTCTACGATACGATCGACGGTGGGCCGAAGCTGCGGCCGGCCTGGCTGACCAAGTCCCGCACCTATCCGTTGCTCAATGCGACCAGTGCCTTTGTCGCGGATTTCGTCGCCAAGCGGCGCAAGGGGCAGCCGATGTTCGCCAGCGACAATGCCAGCGACGCCACGGCCAACGCCGACGATGCCGCGGATTCGGATAAGGCGAGCGATGCGCCGGTCATCAACAAGGCCGGCAAGGCGGGGCCGCATCGTTCACATTCTGCGCGCTAATCAGGTCGAAGGGGTCGCGCTTTTCGTTACGCTCGCCTACATGGCCGTCAGGATGAACGCGCCGCTCTACAATACCGAAATCCTGCGGCTCGCAGCGTCGATTCCGCATCATCATCGCCTCGCCGAGCCGATGGGATCGAGCGAGAAACGCTCGCCGATTTGCGGCAGCAGGGTGACCGTCGACGTCAATCTGTCTGATGGCCGCGTCAACGAGGTCGGGATGCTGGTGCGCGCCTGCGCGCTGGGCCAGGCATCGTCCTCGCTGCTCGCCACCAACATTCTCGGCAAGACTCCGGCCGAACTCGCGACGGCGCGCGACGAGCTAACGGCTTGGCTGGCGGGAGAAGGCCCGGCGCCGAACTGGCCCGATCTCGACATCTTCACCCCCGCGCTGACGGTCACTGCGCGGCATCCCTCGATTCGGCTGGCGTTCGAGGCGGCGGCGGAAGCGGCGGCGATCGCCGCGACCTCGACCACCGGAAACGATTCCTGATGCACGGCGCATCGATGCTCCGCGACGGCGTCGTCATGCTCGGCGTCGGGATGGTGTTCGTCCTGTTGTTCCGCCGCCTCGGGCTGGGCGCGACTTTGGGCTTCCTCGTCGCCGGTGCGTTGATCGGACCACAGGCGCTCAATCTGATCGGCGACGCGCAAGGGAAGATCAGCGTCGCCGAACTCGGCATCACCTTGCTGCTGTTCATCGTCGGGCTCGAGCTCAATTTGTCGCGCCTGTGGAAGATGAAGCAGGACATCTTCGCGATCGGTCTGATCCAGGTGCTGACCTGCGGCCTGGCGATCACCTTGATCGTCCACGGCATCGCCGGCTTTTCGTGGCAAGCTGCGTTGGTACTTGGACTACCGTTGGCCTTGTCCTCGACCGCGCAGGTGCTGCCGATGCTGCAATCGGCCGGGCGGTTGCGGACGCCGTTCGGCGAGCGCGCATTCGCCGTCCTGCTGTTCCAGGATCTGTCGATCGTCCCGCTGATCACGCTGGTGACGATCCTGTCGCGCAATCCGGCGGATCAACAGGGGCCGCCGGGCTATTTGCTGTTCATTTACACCGTGCTGGCGATTACCGGGCTGGTGCTGGCGGGCCGGTATCTGTTGCGGCCGCTGTTCCGCGTGATCGGCAATCTCGGCGAGCGAGAGATGTTCGTCTTCGCCGCCTTGTTCACGGTCACCGCAGCGGCCGCGGTGATGGAATATCTGCATTTGTCGACCGCCCTGGGCGCTTTTGTCGCGGGCGTGATGCTCGCCGATTCGCCCTATCGCCACGAGCTGGAGGCCGACGTCGAGCCGTTCCGATCGATCTTGCTAGGGCTGTTCTTCCTGGCGGTCGGCATGTTGCTCGATCTCCAGGTGATTGCCGATCGCCCGTTCTTCGTCATCGGCATGGCGCTGGCGCTGATCGCGACCAAGGCGGCGATCATCTTCGCGATCGGGATGGCGTTCCGCATGAACTGGCGCGGCGCGCTGGCGCTCGGGCTGTTGCTCAGTCAGGGCGGCGAGTTCGGTTTCGTCCTGTTCGCGCAGGCGCAACGCGCGTTCCTGATCGAGCCCGCGGCGGTCAGCGTGTTCAGCGCGGTGGTCACCTTGTCGATGGCGACGACGCCGTTCCTGATGATGGTGACCGCGCGATTCCGGGAAGCGCCCCAAGTGACCGGCGACCGCGAGGGACCACGCGCCGACGGCGCCAACGCGCTGGTCGTCGGTTACGGACGGTTCGGCCAGACCGTGTCGCAGATGCTGATCGCCGCCGGCGTGCCGGTGACCTTGATCGACACCGATATCGAGATGATCGACGTCGCCGCCGAATTCGGCGCCAAAGTCTATTATGGCGACGGGACCCGGCTCGACCTGCTGCGCCAGGCCGGCGCGAGCGAGGCCGAACTGATCCTGTTCTGCATCGATGGCGACCAACTCGATGCCGATCTGATCGAGGGGGTGCATGAAGCTTTCCCCAAGGCGGCGATCTTCGCGCGCACCTATGATCGCCGTGCGCTGATCAAGCTCAAGGGATCGCCGATCGCCGGCGTGGTGCGCGAAGTGATGGAATCGGCGATCAAGATGGGCCGGATGGCGATGGCGGCGATCGACATCGATCCCGCCGAAGCCGAGCGCGCCGAGGATATGTACCGCGCCCGCGACAAGGAACGGCTGAAGGCTCAGTACGAGACCGGCGATGTGCGTGCCGCGCGCGACCGGATCATCACCAGCGACGAGCGCGAGGAGATTTTCGCCGCGACTCGCCGCGAGCTGGCGGTCGATGCCGACGCCGCGTCCGAGCCGGTGGGCGCCGAGGAATTGGGCAGGGGACAGGAACCATGAACTGGATCGCGATCCTCGCCGCTTTGTCGGGAGCGCTGGCGGTCGGCGCCGGCGCGTTCGGCGCGCATGGCGCCACCGGGCAGGCGGCCGAGTGGCTGAAGACCGGTGGTCAATATCAGCTGGTTCACGCGGTTGCCGCGTTGGTGGCGCTCAAAATGGAAGCCAGGGGGCCGGCGGCGTTGTTCGTGATCGGCGGATTGATCTTTGCCGGCACACTCTACCTGATGGCGCTCGGCGCCCCGCGCTGGTTCGGCGCGATCACGCCGCTTGGGGGGCTGGCGCTGATCGGCGGCTGGTTATGGCTGGCGTGGAGCGTGGCGAAAAGCGGCGCGTGATACGGTCTATCGCTGATCCGAAAGCGACCAATGGACTGCGAGAACCGAAAAACGATCTGCACCACCTTTGCGAACGTAACGGGCATGTGCCCGCGCCATGTCACAAGTTCCCTCGTCGAGATCTGCGTCGCCCGTGGTGGCCACAATGCGGCATCCTTTTACCTCGCCGTTGGGGTCGACAGTCAGGACGATCGTAGCGTTTCCTTGCACATGCCGTCGGGCTGCTGCCGGGGGATAGTCATCATCAGTGAACCACTGGCCAGGGTTGCCTAACGGCGTCGCCCTCGCAGCCGGATCGACGCCCCAGCTTCGCATAAGGTCATCGTTGCACTTCTCCGCTGCGTCGATCACCGGTTGAAGCCTTCCCGTCTCCAGTGTTACCGATTCCTTTCCGGCAGTGATCGCCAAGCTTGTTGCCTGCCCGATCTGAGTCATCGTGTCTGCGTCCAACGACATTTCGTAACTTCGAGCCCCATCAAGTTGGGAGTCGCGGCTGACATATCCGAGCGTCTTTTCGGTGCTAGCAGGTTGCAGCGAGATTTTAGCTGTTCCGTTCCTGACACCACTTCCTTCGATATTCGGTGCCACGAGGATCAACTTTGCGCCTATGACATCCAGCGATACGTACGGCTGGAGCGCTATATAGGTGGCGGGTTCGGTACCAAATGGACGCGATGCGACGCACTTGTCGGCGCGATAATCGACTGTCCATTTCCCTGAGGGCGCCAACCCGGCGTCGGTGCCGGCAAGTGCGAGCAAGCTCGTCAAAAGCATCGAACCCTCCTTAAGTCATGACCGCGACGATATCCGGAAATCAGCGTCCTGTATCGAGCTTTGGTGAGGGAGCAGGGGGAGCATAGACCGGGCGGAGCCGCCCCTGGCGATCGCGGTACAGATAGCGATCCTCGTCCTCCTCGATCGCGTGCGGCGACACGCGATCCGGCGCCGCCGCGAGCTCGCCTGCTATCGCCTCAGCCTCGCGGTCGGAACGCCGGCCGCGGCGTACCCAGATGATCCCGATCCAGGCCAGCACGGGGCCGGTGACGATGATCGGCGCGATCTGGATCGCCGTCGCCAGCACGGTCCAACCGTTGCAATCGGCGGTGCAGCGCCCGGTCAGCCAGTCGAACAGCGCCTGCAATTGCGTTGGCCCCGCCACCTGAATGACCATCAGCGCCATTGCCGGCAGATAAACCACGCATCCCAGCGTCAGCAGCGCGATGCGAACGAGGTGCTTCCTGGTCACCGCTCGGCGTCGAGGAATGCCTCGACATCGGCGAGGTCGACCGAATGGTCGAGATAGGTCCGGCCGATGCCGCGCGCGAGCAGGAAGGGCAGGGTGCCCGCGTCCATCTTCTTGTCGTGGCGCATATGGTCGACCAACGTCGCGCCGCTTGCGTCAATTCCCGCGGCCTTGACCCCGTCGGGTAGGCCGACCGCGCGCAGATGCGCTGCGACGCGCTCGGCGTCCTGGCCGGGACACAGGCCGCGCCGCGCCGAATAGGCGAAAGCCAGTGCCATGCCCGCCGCGACGCCTTCGCCATGCAGCAGGCGGTCCGAAAACCCCGTCTCCGCTTCCAGCGCATGTCCGAACGTATGGCCAAGATTGAGCAAGGCACGTTTGCCCGTCGTCTCGCGTTCGTCCTCGGCGACGATCCGCGCCTTGGCACCGACCGAATGCGCGATGGCATGTTCGCGCGCTTCGGGATCGCCGGCGAGCAGCTTTTCGCCATTCGCCTCGCACCATTCGAAGAAGGCGAAATCGTCGATCAGCCCGTATTTGACCACCTCGGCATAGCCGGCGCGCGTTTCCCGGGCGGGCAAGGTGTCCAGCACGTCGGGATCGATCAGCACCAGCCCGGGCTGGTGGAACGCGCCGATCAGATTCTTGCCGGCGCGCGTGTTGATCGCGGTCTTGCCGCCGACCGAACTGTCGACCTGGGCAAGCAAGGTGGTCGGTATCTGGACGAAGCCGCACCCGCGTTTGACGATCGACGCGGCGAACCCGACCAGATCGCCGATCACGCCGCCGCCCAGCGCGATGACATGATCGCCGCGCTCGACGCCATGCGCGAGCAACTGGTCGGCCACGGCCTCGAGTTGCGCCCAGCTCTTGGTGCTTTCGCCCGGCGGCAGCACGATCGCCTCGCTCGCGATACCGGCTGCGGCGAGCGCGGTCTGCAGTGTCGCGAGATGCGGCGCGACATTGGCGTCACTGACGATCGCCATCGACCGGCCACGCGACAGCGGTTTCAGATGCGCGGCGGCACGGGCGAGCAGGCCGCGCTCGATCACGATGTCGTAACTGCGCGAACCGAGCGAAACGGGAACGATGGTCACAGGCCGATGGCTTTCAGGATGGCGTTGACGGCCGATTCGTGCGGCGCCTGGTCGCTGGCGATGCGAATCGGGGCCTGGGCATAGATCGGATTGCGGATCGCGGCGAGTTCGTCGAGCACTTCGCGCGGGTTGCGGTTGCGCAGCAGGGGACGCGTATCGCGGCGGCCGACGCGTTCGGCCAGGATCCGGGTCGGTGCATCGAGCCAGATCGCGATTGACTGATCGAGGATCAGCGCGCGCGTCTCGTCGTTGATGAACGCGCCGCCGCCGGTGGCGATCACCTTCGGCTTTCCGTCGACCAGGCGAGCGATCACGCGGCGTTCGCCGTCGCGAAAATACGCTTCGCCGAATTTATCGAAGATTTCGCTGACGCTCATGCCGGCGGCTTCCTCGATTTCGGTGTCGGCGTCGGCGAAGGGCAAATGCAGCCGCGCCGCGAGGCGACGGCCGACGGTCGACTTGCCGACGCCCATCAACCCGACGAGCACGATCGGCTTGCCGGTCCAGGAAAGAATGGGAGGAGCGCTTTGCAACATGGTCTTGGGGGCTATACAGCGCACCGCACGCTCGGGCACAAGCGCCGAGCCGGGCGGCGTGCCGGTTTGAACGCCGAAAGACTGTAGAGGTTATTGTCGCATGTCGCGAATGTTGGTGGTGCTGATCGTCGTGCTGGTGGTGTTGGTCGGAGGAATGTTCTTCCTGTCGGGCCGGGCGCACGAGACGCAGCAGACACGGGTGGAAAAGGCGGTCTCGCTTGCGAATCTCCAAGGCTAGCGCCGGCGCGTCGGCGCTGGCGATAGCGCTGCTCGCGGCGGGCGGCGTCGCGCTCGCGCAGAAAAAGCCCGAATCGATCCTCCCGCCGGGGTTCGACCAACCGGTCGCGCCCGCCCCTGCGCCGCGCCCGTCGCCGCGCGCCCAGACCCCTGCGCCGACATCAACGCCGGCGCCTGCGCCCGCGCCGACGACGCCTCCCGCCGTCAGCGTCGCGCCGACGGCCAGCCCGGCCGTTCCCGCGTTGCCGCTACCCGCGCCCGCCGCGACGGATCCGTTGACCGGGCTGCCGATCGCGACGCCGACGCCGGCCGCGACTCCCGGCCAGGTGCACTATACCTTGCCCGAATCGTCGCGCCGCAATCTGGCGATGATCGGCATCCTGCCGACCGCCGAGCGGATGATGAATCCCGCGGCGTTCGGTAATGCCGATGGACGGTATATCGAACGGCTGATGCGCGACACGCGCGCACCGATCGCCTCGCGCTGGGTGTCGATCGCGCTGCGCCGGCTGTTGCTCCAGCCGATCAGCACGCCGCGCAACGTCAACGGCGCCGATTTCGCTGCCGAGCGCGCCTGGCTGCTACTGCGTATGGGCGAATCGGTCGGCGCCCGCGCGATGGTGCAGTCGGTCGACCCGCAGGATTACACGCCCAAACTCTATCAGGTCGCAATGCAGGCGGCGCTGGCGACCGGCGATGTCGGCGCGATGTGTCCGTTGGCCAACGAAGCAGTCAAGGTGTCGAGCGAGCCGGCCTGGATATTGGCGCGCGCGATGTGCGCTGCTCTGTCCTCGACGCCCAGCCAGGCGACGCCATTGATGAACCAGGCCAAGCGCGTCGCCGCCGGAATCGACCTGGCGCTCGCGCAGAAGATCGCCGGCCGCGGGTCGAATAAGGGCGACGTGGTGATCGAATGGGACGGCGTCAGCAATATCAATTCGTGGCGCTACGGCCTCGCGACGGCGGCAGGCGAAAAGATTCCCGACCCGTTGTTCGCGGGTACCGGCCCCCAGATGCGCTATTGGCAAGTGCTGGCGCCGCAGGAGACGCCGGTCGAGCGGTCGCAATTCGCCGATCAGGCTGCTGCCCAGGGTGTTCTTTCCAACCTCGCTTTGGTCGATCTCTACGGCCTGATCGACGCGGGCGACGATCAGGGCAATCCAGCCAACGGTGTCGCGAGCGACTTGCGCACCGCTTATACGGGTGAAACGCGCGATGCGCGGCTCGGCGCGCTGCGTGGGCTTTGGGGTCAGAATAGCAACGGCCTTGCCGGCTATGGCCGGTTGGTGCTGACGGCGCGCGCGGCAAAGCGCATTCCGGTTGCGGGCAAGACCGATGGCAGCGACCAGCTCGTCGCCTCGATGCTCAGCGCCGGGCTCGATCGATCGGCGGCACGGTGGCGCAATGCGGTGGCGCGGGGCAGCCTGGGTTGGGCGTTGATCCTGGTATCCGATCCCGACAGCAATGCGCATTATGGTTCGGGCGAAGTCGGCGCCTTTTCGGGCGATGCCGCCAAACAGCGGATGTTCGCGGCCGCGCTTGCCGGGCTCGCCAGGCTCGATCCGGCAGTGGCGCAAAGCTATGGCGCGGACGTGCAAGGCGACAATGCCTGGACCCGCGCAATCGATCGCGCCGCGGCGCAAGGGCGTCCGGGCGAAGTGCTGGTACTGAGCGCGGTCGGCCTGCAGACGCCGGATTGGCGCGGCGTGTCACCGGCGGCATTGTTCCACATCGTCAATGCGTTGCGGGTCGTGGGCCTGGGCAGCACCGCGCGGATGGTCGCGGCCGAGGCCGTGACGCGGGCCTAGGGTGCAGACCCGTTACTAATGAGGATCGAGACAGCCATGTCCGGGATGCTGTGGGAGGAGGGGCGCGAAGAACGGGGGTTTTCCCCCGTTCGAGCGCTCCGACGCGCCACAGCGCCCGGACATGGCTGCCGCGAAGCGGCGGGACGAAAAAGGCCGCTGGAGCGGTCGGACGCTTGCCAGATAGACACCGCTATCTGGCTGCGCGCCCTCCCTCCCAGCAGCCTTTTTCGTCTCCATCTCGACCTCATTAGTAACGGGTCTGCACCCTAATGGCCGCGACCGGCCTCGATGACCGCGCGCTGATCGAGCGCTTTCTCGAAATGCTGGCGGCGGAAGCGGGGGCCGCCAGGAACACCATAACGGCTTATGCCAGCGATTTGCGGCTAGCGTCGGAGGCGCTCGGCGGGCAGTTGGCGTCGGCGGGCGTCCTCGATGTCGAACGGCTGGGCAATGGCTGGCGCGATCTTTCGCACGCGACGGTCGCGCGCAAGGCTGCGGCGTTGCGCCGGTTCTTCGCGTTCCTCGCCGATGAAGGACATCGCGCCGACGATCCCGGTGCCGCCTTGCCACGGCCCGGCGCGCGGCGACCTTTGCCCAAGGTGCTCAGTCATCAGGATATCGATCGCCTGTTCGCCGCGATTGCCGAGCGGCAAGCGCGAATTCCGCCGGATCCCAACGACATGCGCCTCTCGGCCTTGATCGAATTGCTCTACGGGTCGGGACTGCGCGCGACCGAGCTCGTCTCGCTGCCGCGCAACGCTATCCAGCCCGATCGCCCCTATATCATCCTGAAGGGGAAAGGCGGGCGCGAGCGGCTGGCGCCGGTTTCCGATCGCGCGCGCGCAGCGGTGGCTGCGTGGCGCGCGCATGTCGCGAGCGACCGGCCGTGGTTGTTTCCCTCCGGCAAGACGCATCTGTCGCGCATTCGCCTCTATCAATTGATCAAGGCGCTGGCAGCCGATGCGGGCATCCCGCCAGATCGCGTCAGCCCGCACGTGCTGCGCCACGCCTTTGCCACCCATTTGTTGGAGGGCGGTGCGGACCTGCGCGCGCTTCAGGCGATGCTGGGGCATGCCGATATCGCGACGACCGAGATTTACACGCATGTCGACAGCAAACGGCTGATCGAGCTGGTCAACACTCATCACCCGCTCGTTGACGTCGCCCCGAGGCGGCCTTAACCCGCCCGGCCATGGCTACCTTCCTTGAATTCGAGAAGCCGATCGCTGAGTTGCAGGGTCGGATCGATGAACTTCGCGACACCGCTTCGGACGGCGCGATCGATATCGATTCCGAGGTAAAACGGCTGCAGACCAAGTCGGACGCATTGCTCAAGGCGACCTATGCCAGACTGACGCCGTGGCAGAAGACGCAAGTCGCGCGCCATCCCGATCGTCCGCATTTCGGGGATTATATCGCCGGGCTGTTCGAGGATTTCATGCCGCTGGCCGGCGACCGCGCGTTCGCCGACGATCAGGCGATCCTCGGCGGTTTCGCCACCTTCCGCGGACAGAAGGTGATGGTGATCGGCCACGAAAAGGGCGACGACACGGCTAGCCGGCTCAAGCACAATTTCGGCATGGGCAAGCCCGAAGGCTACCGCAAGGCGATCCGTCTGATGGAACTGGCCGACCGGTTCGGCCTGCCGGTCCTTACCCTGGTCGATACGTCGGGCGCGTTTCCCGGCGTCCAGGCCGAGGAGCGCGGCCAGGCCGAAGCCATTGCGCGCTCGACCGAGGCGTGTCTGAAGCTCGGCGTGCCGATGATCGCGGCGGTGGTCGGCGAAGGCGGATCGGGCGGCGCGATCGCGCTGGCGGCGGGCAATCGCGTGCTGATGTTCGAACATGCCGTCTATTCGGTGATCTCGCCCGAAGGCTGCGCCTCGATCCTGTGGCGCACCGCCGACAAGGCGCCCGACGCCGCCGAGGCGATGAAGGTCACCGCGCAGGATCTGAAAGGCCTGGGTGTGATCGATACGATTGTGACCGAGCCGTTGGGCGGCGCGCATCGCGACCCCGACAAGGCGATTGCCGCGCTGGGTGACGCGATGGCCGACGCGCTGGGCGGGCTGCACAATCTCGGTCCGGACGATCTGCGGCGCGACCGTCGCGACAAGTTTCTGGCGATGGGACGGTTGTAATCGATTAGTCGGAGGCATCCGCTGAAGCATCGATCCATGCGACTGCGACACCCGCTTGGCGCAACCTATACCGGTCTGGTGGCCATGGGACTGCTGGGCAGCGGGTCGTTTGGTCTGCTGAGTGCGGTAATGTTTCTCGACCGCCCCTTGGGCGAACCCCTGATCGACCTGATATTGTTGCTGGCGGGCGCAATGATGCGTGGCCGGGGCGGGATCGAGTACAATTCGAATTACTATTATTGGTGGGCTACCGTCGCTGGGCTCATGGCGCTTCTCTGGGCTGTTCTGTCGATCCGCTCGATCGTGGAAAAGCCGCAGGAGGATCGCAGGTTGGACGCGGCGATCAAGTCGAAGCTCGTGCCCAGCGCTCGCGGAGCGCCGCTTGAGCCCGAACAGTAAAAGGGCGACGGAACCGAAGTTCCGCCGCCCTTCTCGTTCAGCTGTAAGCGTTGAAGCTTACGTAGCCTTCATGTTCGACGACACGTTGTTGAACGTCTTGGTCAGCTGGTTGCCCAGGCCCTGCAT
>Ga0070658_10000798_pt1 | contig 26966 bp, 23 predicted proteins | sample KBSC13metaG_FD_64664 | JGI IMG/M metagenome (GOLD analysis project Ga0070658, IMG submission 64664) | Corn rhizosphere microbial communities from Kellogg Biological Station, Michigan, USA - KBS C1-3 metaG | ecosystem: Host-associated > Plants > Roots > Rhizosphere > Soil ... | reverse complement strand
TATAATGTGCCGACCAAGGCGGATAACGATTATGTCACCCACGCGCTGACCTATATCCGCGACCATCTCGATCCCAGCCTCAAGGTCCATGTCGAATGGTCGAACGAGGTGTGGAATTCGGGCTTCGCCGCAAACGCCTATGCTCAGACCCAGGCCAATGCATTATGGGGCAACGGCACCACCGTCGCCCATGGCGCCAACATCTATTATGGCTATCGCTCGGCCGAGATCGCCCAGATCGCGCACCAGCTTTTCACCGGCACCCATGCCGGCCAACTGGTCGACGTGCTCGCCGGCCAGGCTGCCAATTCCAGCCTGCTGACCTACATGCTCCAGGGCGTCGCCAAGCTCGGAGGCGGCACCGCCGCCAGCCTGATCGGCGAGTATGCGATCGGGCCTTATTTCGGCGCGGAGATCGGGCAAGCTGTCAAATCGACCGATCTGCAGACCATCGTCGGCTGGGCCAAGTCCGGCGCTGGCGGCCTCGACGCCGCCTTCCACGAACTGGAATTTGGCGGGAGCCTGACCGGCAACCAGAGCCTTGCGACAATCTATCAATGGATAGCCGACGCTGGCGCCGCCGCGCAGGCCAATGGTCTCCATCTGACCGCCTATGAAGGCGGTATCTCGCTCGGTACCACGCGCTGGGCCGCAGCCGACAAACCCGCGGTACAGGATTTCTTCGACCGTCTGGTCGCCGATCCCCGCATGGGGCAGCTTTACACAAAGCTGGTTCAGTCCTTCACCGCCGCTGGCGGCAATGATTTCGTCGCCTACACCGATGCCGCCACACCGTCCGACTCCGGCAGCTTCGGTATCCTCACCTCAATCTACGACGACGGCAGCGCGCGCTTTGACGCGTTGCTGGTCTTGGCTAAGGCCTCAGCCGAGGCGCACCTGAACGTTGGTTCGGACGCCTCTGAAACACTCACCGCGCTCAAGGCCGGCGGTGTGGTCGATGCTCTCGGGGGCGATGACGTGCTGATCGCAGGCCGTGGAAACGATACCCTGAATGGCGGTGACGGTAATGACAGTATCATCGGCTCGTCAGGTTCGGTCGACGGCCAGGGTCACCTCAACGAGAGCGATCTTTATATGGGCGGCGCCGGCTCCGACACGATTATCGGAGGCGCGGGCAACGATCATATCTACGGCAATGCGTTGACCGCAGCCGCAGGCTCGGTCGATGGGGCCGACAGCCTCTCGGGCGGCGGCGGCAATGATTATATCCAGGGCAATGCCGGCAACGACACGATCGACGGCGGCGACGGCAATGATCGCCTCTACGGCGGCGGCGACAATGACAACATCATGGGCGGCGCCGGTAACGATTATCTGCAGGGCAACAAGGGTAGCGATACCCTCCTGGGCGGCGACGGCAATGACAGCGTCCACGGCGGCGCCGACAATGACAGCCTGAGCGGCGATGGCGGCAACGATCAATTGTCCGGCGATGCGGGCAACGACACGATCGACGGCGGCGGCGGCAACGACACGCTCACCGGCGGCACCGGCTTCGATCAGCTCACCGGCGGCGCGGGCAGCGACCAATTTCTGTTCGGCCGGCATGAAGCGCCGTTCGCCACTAGTGGGGCCACAGCTTGGGCCGCCGACGAGATTACCGATTTCACCGATGGAACCGATCTGATCGGGCTGGGCTTCCACCCCGTCCAGATATTGCAGGGCACCGCTGGGGCCTTGTTCATGGCCGCCGACATCGCGGCCCAGCTGCTTCAGGCGCATCCGGGCCAAGGGGACGTTGCCGCGATCGAGGTCGGCAGCGATACGTATTTATTCTACGATTCGGCCGCCGCGGGCGGCGCGATCGATTCCGCGATCCGGCTGGATGGCGTCCACGGCCTCGCGATCAGCGTCGCCGATTTCATTTAAGCTGCAACCGGCACGGAAATGGCTGCCTGCCTTCAGCCCCCGCCGTCGCGCTCGATGTCCGCGCCGACCGCCGACAATTTCTCCTCGAGCCGCTCGTAACCGCGATCGAGATGATAGACGCGCAGCACCTGGGTTTCGCCCTCCGCCGCCAGCCCGGCCAGCACCAAGCTCATCGATGCGCGCAGATCGGTCGCCATCACAGGCGCCCCGGCCAGTCTGTCGACGCCCTTCACAATCGCCGTCCGGCCGTGGACCTGAATGTCCGCCCCCATCCGCGCCAGCTCCGGCACGTGCATGTAGCGGTTCTCGAAGATCGTCTCGGTCAGCACGCTCGTCCCTTCGGCAAGCGTCAGCATCGCCATGAATTGCGCCTGCATGTCGGTCGGGAAAGCCGGGAAAGGCGCGGTCGCCACCGTTAACGGGCACAACCGGCCATTGGCGGAAACCCGGATGCCGTCGACCTCCTCAGTGATGACCAGCCCCGCTTCGGACAGACCGGAAATGATCGCCGCCATGTCCTCGGAACGCGCGCCTTCCAATAGCAGGTCGCCGCCGGTGATACCGGCCGCGCAGGCATAGCTGCCCGCCTCGATCCGGTCGGGCATCACGCGATGTTCGGCGCCGTGGAGGCTGCTTTTGCCATGGACCACCAGCCGCTCGCCACCAATGCCTTCGATCTCGGATCCCATCGCCACCAGGCACCGGCACAGATCCGCAATCTCTGGCTCGCGTGCGGCGTTGTCGATCACCGTCTCGCCCTGTGCGAGTGCTGCCGCCATCAGCGCATTCTCGGTCGCGCCGACGGAAACCAGGGGAAATACGATATGCCCGCCCTTGAGCCCGCCATCCGGCGCCCGCGCACGAACATAACCGGCCGCGAGCTCGATCTCCGCGCCCAGCGCCTCCAGCGCCTTCAGATGCAGGTCGATCGGGCGGTTGCCGATCGCGCAGCCGCCGGGCAGCGACACCGTCGCCTCACCCTCGCGCGCGAGCAAAGGCCCCAGCACCAGGATCGACGCGCGCATCTTGCGCACGATCTCATAAGGCGCAGTCGTCGAGGAAATCGCGTCGGCGTTGAGGGTCATCGCCCGCACCATCGATCGGTTGCGCTGTCCGGCGACCGTGGTCGACACGCCAAGCTCGTTCATCAGGTGGGCAAAGCCCTCGACATCTGCCAGCCGGGGCAAATTGGTCAGCGTCAGCGGCTGATTGGTCAGCAGCGCGCATGGCAAAAGCGTCAGCGCCGCATTCTTGGCCCCTGAAATCGGCACGCGCCCTTCGAGCCGGCGGCCGCCGCGAATGAGGATCCTGTCCATTGCGCCGCTGTAAAGGCTGGCGCGGCACGCGCAAGACGGGCGAACGCGCAGTTCGGTGACACAATTGTGACGTCCCATCGCACGGGTTGATGCGTGTTAACGGCAAGCGCCGCGTGACCAGTCTAGACCGCTGCCCGAACAGGGGGGATCCGGACTGGATGGGCACGGCTTGCCTGGCCGAAACTCTCGGCCATTACATTTCATTGAGCCCGGCGGAGCGGGCCGCGCTGGACGGGCTTGCCGCAGGCACGCGTCAATATCGGCGCGGCGCGGTCATCCGTCCGGAACATGGGCCGACCGGGGACATATTCGTGGTGAAAAGCGGCTGGCTGTTCAGCTCGGCAATGCTTGAGGATGGCCGCCGCCAGATTGTCCGCCTCCATTTTCGCGGCGACCTGCTCGGCCTCGACAGTCTCGCCTTCGACGAGGCGCCCGATGCTATCACTGCGCTTACCGATGCTCATATATGCGTGATCGATCGCGCCAAATTTGGCCTGTTGTTCGCGGATCATCCCCGCCTCGGCGCCTTGCTGTTCGCCACGCAGCAGGTCGATCGCGTGGCGCTGACCGACCGACTGGTCTCACTCGGGCGGAGCTCGGCGCGCGGCCGGGTCGCCGCCTTGCTCTTATGGATAGCGCGACGGCTGCGCTTCGCCGGCCTGCCCGTCAACCAGGGCTTCGCCGTGCCGCTGACGCAGGAGGAGATTGGCGATCTGACCGGTCTCACTGCCGTCCACGTCAACCGCACGATGCGCGTGCTCGGCGAACAGGGCCTGATCGCGCGTGCGGGATCGAACCTGCGCATCCTTGATCACGACCGTCTCGCTCGCCTCGCCAACCACACGCCACGCCGCGAGGCGATCGACGAAAGCTGGCTGCCGGCGCGCTAGCGTCTGATCGGTTTTTGGCGGCAGCGTGTATCTAAGGTCTGGGCCCCGATCGAGACCTGTTTCGAAGGACGAGGTTCGCGCTTCGATACGAAGCTAGGCCTTCTCCAGCGTGCATTGCAGCGGATGCTGGTTCTGCCGCGCGAAGTCGGTCACCTGCGAAACCTTGGTTTCGGCGACCTCATAAGTGAAGATGCCGCACACGCCGACGCCCTTCTGGTGGACCGACAGCATCACCCGCGTCGCATCCTCCAGCCCCATCCGGAAGAAACGCTGCAGACACAGGACGACGAACTCCATCGGCGTATAATCGTCGTTGAGCATCAGCACCTTGTAGAGCGAGGGCTGCTTGGTCTTGGCGCGCGTGCGCGTCGCGACGCCGACACCGCTGCCGTTATCGTCTTCGCCCTGCTTGTCGCCGGCCATCAGGATAGGATCGATCATGTTCATCAATATAGGATGCGACGATATGGCATCCAACGCCCGAGCGGCAAGTGCGGTGCCGCGAGAATCGGGGTTAAGATGCCGGTTTTTGCGGTAGCGGCCCGCAAGGTTCGGCGGATGCCGAACCGCACCAACAAGAAACGGCCGCCCCACGAAGGAACGGCCGCTTCTTACGCAATGCTACAAAACGGGCTTGCGCCCGAATAAGTTCAGATCGCGGCCGACTTGATCTTCTCGGCGGCAAGCGCGTAGCGGTTCGACAGAGGCTGGGCGATTTCGCCCGCGACCTTCATCAGCGCCTCGCTGACGCGCGAAGCCTCGGCCACCGCGCTGTCGAACGAAGCCTTGGCGAATTCGCTCTGCAGCTGGAACAGCTCGGTCGGGGACTTGACGGTCGCGAAGCTCTTGAACGCGGTGGTCGCGCTCTCGAAATTCTTCTTGCCATATTCAGCCGCTTCCTGGCCGAGCAGCTCGCCCGCCTTGGCGGCGACGCGCGCCGAAGCGATCACCGCTTCGACATTGCCCTTGGCGAAATCGACCAGCTCTTCATTCAGCTTGGTCGACTTTTCGAACGCGCTCTTGAAGCGATTCGAGAAATCGGAGAACGCGGCCTGGGCCTTGTCGGTCGCCTCGGTGGTGGTGGTAGCCATATCGATCAGTTCCTCGTTTGCGGGCGCTGGTTCGATCGCTTCGATCGCCGGCGCTTGGTTCATGTCGCTTGGGTCAGCCGGCGACGTGACGGCTTCGATATTTTCGGCGAGCTGCCCGCCCGAAGGCACCAGCTGCTCGATCTGCTCCGTCACGGCTTCCCCAGCCGTGACGATGGGGGTATTTGCCTCTTCGGTCTTGGCTTGGACGGCGGGTTTGGGCGGCGCGGGCTTGCGCGGCTTCGCGGCCACCTTCGCCTTGACGACTTCCTTCTCGGCCATCTTGATCTTCCCGTGTTCGTTACGGTTATGCTGCATTGCACAATATAGTGCGGATGCGCGCATTGCAAGTGCTTTTGTGCGCTGCAACATATATGAAAATATTATGTGGTGTGTAAAAAACCGGCGCTTCCCAGCCGGGTTCCGCACAACCTGGCGCTCTTGGCGGTCACCGTGGCGGAAGCTGCGCCCGCTCCGGGCCGCCAAGACTCTTAAAAATCAACCTTGTCGTAATGATCGGGGGGCGCGATCACCTCCATCCGCTCGCCCAGAAGCGAACGGAAGCTCGGCCGACTCTTCATCCCCGAATACCAATGCCGCGTCCGCTCATGACCGCGCCAATCGATGCCACCCAAATAATCGGCAACCGATATATGCGCTGCAGCAGCCAGGTCAGCCAGACTGAATAATGGCCCGCCGATCCAGCGCCGATGATCCAATAGCCAGTCGACATAATCGAGGTGGCTGTTCGCCAGCCGCATCGCGTCGCGCAGCACCTTGGCGTCTGGGGATATGCGGTGGACGAGCCTTTTCTCCATCCGCTCGTAGAGCAACGGCCGGCCGACCTCGTCGTGGAATTTCTGGTCGAACCAGGCGACCAGCCGTCGCACTTCGGCGCGGTTGGCGGCGGTGCCGGGCAGCATCGTCGATTTCTCGACCGTTTCCTCCAGATATTCGCAGATCGCGGCCGAATCGATCAGTACCAGATTCTGCGCGCGCTCGACCAGCACCGGGGTCGATCCGGTCGGGTTCATGTCGACGAACTCGTCGCGCTGCTCCCACGGGGATTCGCGCACCAGCTCGCACCCCTCGCCTTTCTCGCCCATCAGCAGGCGCACCTTGCGTGAGAAGGGGCAGAGCGGAAATTGGTAAAGCTGCCAGGCCATGGACAGCCCTGTTAGGGGCGACGAGCCGAGGGGAAAAGGGGAATGACGCGCGCCCGGGCGGTGTTGGCGCCAACTTGTCACAAATTTGCTATTCTGCCCCGCGCAACCGGCGCAATCTGGAACGACATATGACCCGGCACCGCATCTTCTCAGCCAGTTTCGCCAGCGTTTATCCCTTCTATGTAGCCAAGGCCGAACGAAAGGGGCGCACCAAGGCGGAGGTCGATGAGATCATCCGCTGGCTCACCGGACACAGCCAGGCGACGCTCGACCATGAGTTGGCGAAGCAGACCAATTTCGAGGATTTCTTCGCACAGGCACCCGGAATGAACCCGGCGCGGTCGCTGATCACCGGAACCGTCTGCGGCGTTCGCGTCGAGCAGGTCGAAGAGCCCACGATGCGCGAAATCCGCTACCTCGACAAACTGGTCGACGAACTCGCCAAGGGCAGGAAGATGGCGAAGATCCTGCGCAGCTGAGCCGCCCCACACCTGCTCCCTGCTTGCTCCACCCATCCAGGGCTACAGCGCCCGCTTATTGTTCCAGATCGATCGCGATCATACGCACCAGATGATGCGGCTTCGCCTCGCCGCATTGGGTCAGTGCGGCGTCGGAGCATAGCCGCTCAATCGTATCGACCGGATTCTGCATCGCTCCATGCAGGATTTTACCGTCCGCCAGACTGATCGTCAGGTGGACGTCGAAATATTCCTGGCCGACCGCCGCCAGATATTGGCCATCGCCGGTGCGCGTCACCTGGACCCAATTATTCGCCCGCCCCGGCTGAGCCACCTGCATCCACGCGGCGGCAAGGTGGATCCTGGGCTGCGGTGGCGGCACATGCCGCACCTCCAGATCGGCTATTCCCATCGTCCTATCGATCGAATTCAGCGACATGTCGAAATCGATCGCATCCTCGCCGACGATCACCCGCTGCCCGTCGGCCCATGACGGCACCGTCGGGTTGGCGAAATAGAAATGGTCGCCCGGTTCCAGCAGCTGGTTGAATTTCGCGGCGAGCCAATAATCGACATAGAAGGTCATCATATCGGTGACGGGCCCGACCATCTTGGGGTCGACGCCGTTCAGGTTCGGCGCGCCGGGAAACACGTTCGGGTCGAGCGACAAATGTTGGCTATATCCCGCCATGCTCGCCGCCAGCGTTTCGGGCTTGCCGCCGGTCATCAAGTTCGACCAGCCGATATCCTCGTAGAAACTGCCATTGCCATCCTTCTTGACGACGGCCTTGGCCTCGGCCGAATAATGCCAGGCTTCGTTGATCCCCGTCATCCGGTAGCGAAGCGTCTGGCCCTCCACATAGGCGCGATGAAGCGGCGGCGACGCACCCGAAACCTGTGCATCCGCGCCGGACGTGAAGAGGAACACAGCCAGCAACGCAATGACGGTCGAAAATGAGCTGCAACTTGGTTTCATGGAAACCTCCCCGCCCCGTCCCGGCTTTGGCCTGCGCCGTCCGAGACGTCCTTTCTGCGCCTCCATTGAGCACGACACCATAGCCGATATTCCGCCCAAGCGGGCAGCCGCTCGACGGATCAACCTTGGCGCCGCTCGGCTGACGAGGCTGAGGCGAGAGTCGTGAGGAATTGCCCGAACCAACCGCCGGGCTGATCAGGGATTCTCTGATCCGCGCGGCTTACGGCGCAGCATCGACCAAAGGCTGCGCCCGCAAGCCCGGAAACACCGCCTCGATCGGCTTGGTGTCGGGCAAAATATAGACATATCCGCCCTTCCTCTGGAAAAGCGGCCGCACTCGCTTCGTATAGAAGGAAGCGGGCACGTTGATGCAGCCGAATGTTATGCGATTGTCCTCGCTGGTCGGTGATAGCATGCGCTCGGAACGGTGCTCTTTCCTGGCGGCATCCTTCGGGATCGGGTGAAGCCCGACCGAATCCGCATAATCGACCCACAACACCCTCTGCCGCCCCGCCGCCCATCCATATTTGGCGAGGAACCGGCCGGCCGGCGTCGTCTTCTCCGCCGGGCCAAGCTGCGCGAGGCTCTTCTTGCCAACCCCCGGCGTGGCGTCGTCTCCCAGCGCGATTCCGACCAGCACCGGCGCGGCGCCCAGGGGTTTTCCTGCGGCATCGAACAGCAGGATCGATGCCGTCTTCTTGTCGACGATCGCATAAGGCAGCGAATGATTGTCCTGCGATGCAGCGATCCAGTCGGCGACGCGCGCGGCATCCGCCGATCGCGCTGCCGCACCTGCGCCTGTGCTCGCGGCCTCGGATTCGGGTGCTCCGCCCCCCTCCACCGCTTGTGCGGGGAGCGGGACGGCGAGCGTCAGCACGAGCGCGAATATTCCCCGGAACGCGCGCGCCGTAACGAGCGCGCTCCGGGGAGCCCGAGGCGGCGATATCACAGCCCGATCAGCCTAAGCGGGCCCAATTGATCAATGCCGGTGCGATCAATGGCGCGCCCGCTTGCGCTTGCTCGCCTGCATCTGCTGTTCGATTCCGTCGACGCGGCCATTGAGCTGATCGATCCGCTGGCCATTATTCTGCGCCTGGCCGGCCGCGGCCTGAGCCTGCGCCGATGCCGCCTGCGCCTGCGACAATGCGGATTTGGCGGTCGCGTCCGTGTCCTGCAGCTTTGCCTCGACCGCATCGACGCGGTGGCTCACGACGGCGACCTGCTCGCGCACAAAGTCTTTCGTGGCACAGCCACTCAGACTGAGCCCTCCGATCAGGATCACGGCGGCGGGGGCAAGCTTCGCTATAAACGGGGACATCAGACTCTCCCAATGGTTAACGCGGGCGTGCAACCCGGCGGAAGCGCGCATGTTCCACCCCTGTTATGGCGGACCGTGCAGCCGACGGGGCAAGCTGAGACGCCGCCTATGCGGCGCCATCTGAAATGCCCGGGTCGTGCTGAAAAAAGGGTCGGATTGGTTGCAACTATTTTGGCGGTGACGGATTTTGGGGGCCAGGTGGATCGCAAGCTGACCGGGGATGAGGTGGGCACTCGAAACGATAAGGCGGCTGAGGCGAAGGCGGCTGCCGAGGCATTGCGGAACGGCGTCGATCGCGCGAAGCAATTGGTCGAGGAGGCGAAACGCACGCTGGGGGCTCAGGAGCCGCGGCGGGGCGCTGGTTTCCCGGCTCAGACTGACGGCGCAATCCACCTTGGCGACACAGGCAACGGAGCCGCCGACGGCAGCATCAATCCCACCGCTCTGGCCTGAATGCGATCAAGCTCGCCCGCGCAGGCTGGGCTGGACGAGGCGTCTCACGCCGAAACCTATGAACACGCCTTCTTCTTTCCAAAAAAGCAAAATATTTCTTATACATAAAGTATTTTTGAGCTTGGCGGAGGCGACTATAGTCCGCTAGCAGAGCGGTCAGGCACGCCGCGTTGCTGGTTGGAGTCCCCCCAAGGACAGCCATATACGGCGTGCTTAGCGCCCCACTGGCTACCCCCATCCGCCGGTGGGGCGCGACCTACCCTCTGCGTGATCAGGCGGAGGGTGCCGGCAACTCGGCTGCGGGCGCCGATATGGCGCGACACAGACGGCGAAGCTGCTTGCGCACCGACGGGCTTTGCAACTGCGGGTCGTTTCGCGCATAGCCTTCGGCTGCCAGGGCTTTTTCAAGATCCTTCACGCGCCTGAACTCGCCGGTGCGTGCCAGCTCGAACGCGCGAAGCAATATCGGAATTTCATTGTAGTTCATGGGGCAGCCCACCTTTGTTGCCGCCCTTATTTGGCAGGTCTGCGCTGAACCACCCGTTTCGCGCTCGTAGCGCGGCATTAATCTGTGTTTGCCGGCACTCTCGACAGATGCGGACGATCGCGGTTGCGATCGCGCGCGATCCCTTCATGTGTCAGTAAGAGCCTGATCGTCGTTGGTGGAATCCAGACGCGTTTCGCCGACGGCATGGATCGGCTTCTACTTAAATGGACGCACAGGGCGGAGAAATATCGTGGCTGAAACGGCGAAGCCCTGGGATGACGCAACCGTCCGGACATGGCTGAAAAAGCGGATCGTCGCCGCGCGCGCCGATCAGATCACGGCGGAGCGCGCCGGCTACGGCAGCCGGGACGATTGCGACAAGGCCGCCGCCGAAGAGATGGTTTGCACCGCGCTGGAGCGCTCACAATCTCCCGACAGCCAGACCGCGTTTGCCGATGAATTGAAGCGCCTGCTCGATCGCGACGATTTTGTCTGGCGCGGCGTGTATGACGACGGGCGCTTCGATCGGCATGTTCGCTCCTATATTCGCAAGCTCATAAAGATGACCCGCGAAAATTTGGGCTTCGACCGCACCAGGCATCACCAATGACGCGCGGTGCCAAGGGAGAGGGCCCGATGTCCGAAGACTATGCCCACGGCCGTCGCGACGGCCTCCGCCTCGCGCTCGCCATCATCGCCGCCGAGGAAGCTAAATGGGCAGCACTGCTTGGCGAAAGCCCGGTTTGGCGCACCAACCAGATTCGCGAAGTCCGCTACAAGACCCTGCAGATCGCGCAGAAACGCATCCAAACGGTGCTGAATAAGCTTGCGCCCAAGGGTGAGGCGGAGATGGACAGCGAACTGGCCTCGGCGCTCGATAAGATCGGGCTTTAGAGCCTGTCGCCCAGGCCGCCGCCTCGCGTTTAATTCGAGCTGCAAACTCGGACCTTGACCCCACCGAACTGCCCCCTCTTCACGGTCTGTTGACGCTTACCGTGCGACTATGGCGCAAGGAGGGTGTGTCTTGTCGTTCCGGGTCGCTCAGCAATCGCGGCGTTTTAGCGCCCGGTTCATCGCTGCCATACTGGGTCCCGTGCTGGTACTGGCGCTGGGGCTTACCATCTCCGCCGGATTTGCCCTGCGCTCCGCCGCCCAGCAGGCGGATCGGGTCTCGGCGGCACGGCAGGCGCACGAGGTCGATCTCGCCGTCGGCGGCGCGCTCGATGAAATGGCGCAGAGCCAGGCGGGTGCGGCGATCTGGAACTCGCTCGTGTCCGAGCTGGAAAAGCCCCATCCGGATTGGGGGTGGGTCGACAGCAACGTCGGCGATTGGCTGAACTCCGTCTTCGCGCATGAGGCCGACTTCATTCTCGCGCCGGACGATCGTCCGGTTTACGCGATGATCGGGGGAAGGCGTGTCTCGCCCGCCTCGTTCGCGCGGCTCCGGCGGGTCGCGCTTCCGCTGATCGATGCGGTACGCGGCAGATCGCATCTCGCGCCCAACCCTCATGAACGCCTGCCCGGAAACCGGACGCATCCGCAAACGACAATCCGAACCGCGCCCCGCGCCATCCACGCGACCGACCTTGCGCTGATCGGCGGCAGGCCGGCCGTGATCAGTGTGATGCGCATCATCCCCGAAGAAGGGACGCCGCGAAAGACCGTCGGCCCGGCCCCGCTGCTGATGAGCATCCGCTATCTCGACACGGGCTTCACGCATCACCTCGACAAGGTTCAGATGCTTGTCGGCGCCCATTTCGTACCGACCTTGCATATGGGCCACGGCGAACAGGCGTTCCAGCTCGCCTCGAGCCGGGGCCAGCGCATCGGCTATCTCGTCTGGCGGTCGGATCGTCCCGGCGGCCTGGTTTGGGCCGCGATGGCGCCGAGCGCCGCGCTGGCTGTTTGCGGACTTCTGGTCGCGCTGGCCGCTCTCATTTTCAGTGTCGCGAAACTGATGCGACGCGACGCACGCTCACTCGAACGGCTCGGCACCGCGCATCTTGAGCTGAAGGCAAAGGAAGCGCAGGCGCATCACCTGGCCTTCCACGATACGCTAACCGGACTCGCCAACCGGGCTTTTTTCAACTCCGTCGTGGATCAGATGGTGGCAGCCTGCGAGGGGGAGGAGGGGTTTGCCATCCTGCTTCTCGACCTGGATCGTTTCAAACAGGTCAACGACACGCTGGGACATCTGGGAGGCGATTTGCTCGTCCAGCAGGTGGCTCGCCGCCTCCAGGCGCTGATCGGGCCGGCGGATCTTGTCGCACGCCTGGGCGGCGACGAATTTGCCATTCTGCTGAGCGACAAGACGTCGGAGGATGAAATCGCCGTGGTGGCCAGCGCGCTGGTAGCGACGATCAGCGAGCCCTTCGACCTGCTCGGCACCAAGGTGTTTATCGGCGCCAGTGTCGGAGTGGCCCGTCGACCCGGGGGGCGTGTCGAGCGATCAGAGCTGATGCGCATGGCGGACATCGCGATGTATCGGGCCAAAGCAGAGGGCCGCAACGGCTTCCGCTTTTTCACCGAGACCATGGATGAAAGTATCCGCCTCCGTCGCGCGATAGAGCGCGACCTGCGGGAGGCGATCGCGCATAATCAGGAGCTGGTGGTTCACTATCAGCCGCAAATGGATGCGCGCGGATCAAAGATCGTCGGCGTCGAAGCCTTGTTGCGTTGGCATCATCCGGAGCGGGGCTGGCTCGCGCCCGCGGCATTCGTGCCGATCGCCGAGGAAACAGGGCTTATCCACGATCTCGGACGGTGGGTTCTACATCAGGCCTGTGGGGTAGCACGCCGGTGGCCCCATCTGTCGGTGGCGGTCAATCTTTCGCCGGTGCAGTTTCGAGCTCGCGGATTTGCCGATGAGGTTTTGGCTATCGTTGCCGAGGCGGGAGCCAAGCCCGAGCAGATCGAGCTGGAGGTCACGGAAAGCGTTCTCCTGGACAATGACCACCTCGTCAGGGATGCGATCGCTTATCTCCGGAAGAGCGGGTTCAGAGTTGCGTTGGACGATTTCGGAACGGGATATTCGAGCTTGAGCTACCTACGCGACTTTCAGGTCGACAAGCTCAAGATCGACCGCAGTTTCACCAACAGCCTCGGCGAAGCCAACGATGCCGCCCCGATCATCGAGGCGGTCGTGCGGCTTGGGCACGCAATGGGTCTCTCGGTCACGGCCGAAGGGGTGGAAACCCGAGAGCAGCATGCCTTCCTCGAAGCGGCCGGCTGCAACGAGCTGCAGGGCTTCCTGTTTTCAGCCGCGATGCAGGAAAGCGACATCGCAGATTGGGTGCGTGCTGCTCCGCAGGCGCGTGTCGCCTGAAGCTTATTGGGCCACAGTCGTCGGGCGTCATCAGACCGGTTGCATTCCAGAGACAGTTAAGCGATTGATTGGGCTCAACCCGATCGGGAAATCGCGAACATGATCACCGTCTACGGCGAAGGCAGAGGCTTCCGCGTCGTCTGGCTGCTTGAGGAGATGGGCCTCCCCTACCGCCTCCGGGGCGTGGACTTGCTCGCGGGCGTGGAGAATGACCCGGAGTTCCTGACCATCAATCCGGCCGGCTTCATTCCCGCGCTCGTGGATGGCGACGCCACGATGGTCGAATCGATCGCGATCATGGAATATCTGATCGCCCGCTACGGCCCGACCCCGCTCGCACCCGCCCCGCACGACCCGGCTTTCCCTGCCTACCAGCAATTCCTTCATCTCGGCGAAGCCGGGCTCGGCGTGCCGGTCTATTTCGTCAACGTCAGCAGTCGCCTCGCGCCCGAAGGCGAGCGCCAGAACTGGGGCGCGCGCAAGGCGCTGGAGGTGCTCGAAAGCCGGTTGGGACTGGTCACGCGCCAGCTTGCCCGTGCACCCTATATGGCGGGCGATGCCTTCACCGCCGCGGACATCTCGGTGGCCTATGCCCTGCTCCTGGCGCACATGGGCGGCAGCTTCTCGCTCGGCGAGGCGGAACACGCCTATGTCGACCGCATCGGTCGCCGCGAAGCCTTCCAGCGCGCACTCGACGCATGCCACGCCACGCGCGGATGGTGGGGCGACAGAGCGCCCGGTCGATAAGATCGGCCGGGGGTTTCGCCCGATCCAGCTAACCGCTCGCCCGGTAACCACGATCTAGGCTGGACGCGCTTAATGGCCTATTGAGAGGCCCATCGGCAAACGGATGCGCGCAATCTACGACGCGCGGTTGGGTGGGACCAATGCTGCAATTTTGGAGAAGGATCGCACCCTTAGCGTGGATTGCGCTCGCCCTCGGCAGTGCGCGGCCCGGGCAAGCCGCCGACGTCCGCGTCACGGGCGGCATCGTGCGCGGAGCGGATCAGGCGGACGGCAGCAGCCTTTTCCTCGGCATCCCTTATGCTGCACCGCCGCTCGGCGCGCTTCGCTGGGCCCCGCCCGCGCCGGTCGCGCCCTGGCAAGGGGTACGTCCCGCCACCGTCGCGCCCTCCCCCTGCCTCCAATCCGACGAGGGCTGGAACGCGAAGGATGCGGCGCGCGGCAGCGAGGATTGCCTCTATCTGTCGGTCCACACGCCACGCCATGATCCCGGCGTGCGCTTGCCCGTTCTGTTCTGGATCCATGGCGGATCGAACCGTGCGGGCTCTGGCTCCGGCACCGCTTTATCGCCTATCTATTCGCGCGGCGTCATCGTGGTCGCGATCGAATATCGCCTGGGGCTGTTCGGTTTCCTCGCCGCGCCTGCGCTGCGCGCCGAGAGCGCGCACGGATCGTCGGGCAATTATGCCCTGCTCGACCAGATCGCCGCGCTCACCTGGGTGCGGAATAATATCGCGGCGTTCGGCGGCGATCCGGCGCGCGTGACCGTGGCCGGCCAGTCGGCGGGTGGGACCGACATCGGCATCCTGCTGCGCTCTCCGCTCGCGCGCGGCCTCTTCGCCCAGGCGATCCAGGAAAGCGGCGCGCTCGGCGCGCCCCGATCGGCCGCGGCCAATGAGCGGATCGGCACCCGATTGTTCCAGCTCATGGCCGTTTCGCCCGATGCCGCCGGTCTGGCGCGCCTGCGCGACATCCCCGCCGCGCAACTGCTCGAACGCGTACCCAACCTCGCGAACAGCGAATATGAACGGCAGTTGCTGTGGGGTGATGCCACCGCCGACGGCTGGGTGCTGCCGGTAGGCGTCAATAATCTCTATCGCAGCGACGGGCAGGCTCGGGTTCCGATGATCGTCGGCAATGTGCTTCGCGAATTCCCCGCCGATCTGCCGCTGGACGCGGTCGAAAGCCTCGCCCGCACCACCTTCGGCAGCAATGCCGCGCATGTGCTGGACATGTATGGCGTGCGCGACGGCAAGCTCCCCGCCGATGATCCGCTGCTCGGCAGCGTCGGCACCCAGCTGCTCACGGACATGATCTTCCGCTGCCCGACCAACCGGCTCGCGGCCTGGCAGGTCGCGGCGGGACAAAAGGTGTGGCGCTACGAATTCGGTGTGCGCGAGCCGGGCTCGCCTGCGCTCGCGCATAATGCGGAGCTCCATTACGTGTTCGACATGCGTCCTCCGGGCAAGAACAACGGCGATTGGCCTCCGGTCCAGGAATATTGGGCCAACTTCATTAAGACGGGCGATCCGAACGGCCCCGGTTTACCCCGATGGCCCGACCTCGCGCACGGCAAGGCCTATATGTCCTTTACGCCCGAAGGACCCCGGCTCGGTACCGATTTGCGCGGCTCGATATGCCGTTTGGTGCAGCCACCGGCATAACCCACGCGAGGACCGACAGCACCTAGGCCTCGCGTTGGCGCGCAGTTCCGGCGGAAACGCTGCGAGCAGATTGAGCCGCCGCCACCTCGCATCGTACCCTCGATGCATCATTCAGATTGATATCAACCTATCTCTCGGCTAACCGGGGTATCCCCCCATCCCCCGGAAGGTATGGACCATGACAGAACAGGTTTTGCGGTCGGCGGCGGAGCTCGCCGCGCTCAATCCCATTCGCCGCCCCAACGAATCCGCCGATTATCGCGCGGCGAGGCAGGCGCTTCTGATCGAGGAGATCGAACTGCGCCGCCACAAGGAGCGCGTGGCGGAGCTTCGTCGGCAACTGCCGCCCGGTGGCATCGTCGACAAGCAATATCGCTTCGTCGGCGAGGACGGCGAGCGCACGCTGGCGGAATTGTTCGGCGACCACCAGACTCTCGTCATCTACAACTACATGTTCGGGCCGCAGCGCGAGACGCCCTGCCCGATGTGCACATCTTTCATGGGCAGCTTCGCGACCAAGATTGTGGACGTCCAGCAACGCATTGCGATCGCCTTCATCGCGCGCTCGCCGATCGACCGGCTGGTGGAATGGAAACAACGCCGCGGCTGGACCGATATCCCCGTCTATTCGGACATGAGCGGCGAATTTACGCGCGATTACGTCCATCCCGACGATGCCGACGTCCCCGCCTACAACGTCTTCACCCGCCACGACGGCATTATTCGCCATTTCTGGGGCGACGAGATGACCGAAGCCGACCCCGGCCAGGATCCGCGCGGCGCGCTGGAGATGGACCCACTCTGGCTGACCCTCGATTCAACCCCGGAGGGCCGCGGCAAGGGTTGGTATCCGAAGCTGAGTTACTGAATGCTGCCGGGCTTGGCCCCTTTTTTCGGGCCGACGCGCTAACCGAGCCCCACCAGCCGTCAGCGTATTTCGCCGAGCCCCGCCGTGAACGCGGTGAGCAGGTTCAGCCCCTCGCGCCACGCGCCCAGCCCACTGCCGCCATTGATGTGGCCCAACGCGCCGAGTTCGATCAGCCCCGCACCCCACTCCACCGCCCGCAAACGCGTGTAGTCCAGCGTTGCGAAAGGGTCGTTCGTGCTTGCGACGATCAGGGCCGGAAAATGGAAGCTCCGTCGCGGCGGGTCCGCGAACCCCTTGGCCGCGCTGGGGAAAGCCTCACTGCCCGGATCGGGCACCGCGACCAGGAACGCCCCCGCAATCCGGCGCCAGGAGGCGTCGCTCCAATGCGCGACGAGCAGGCAGGCAAGGCTATGTGCGACAAGCACCGGCGGCGTGTCGCAGGTATCAATGGCGCGGTCCGTCGCGGCGATCCAGTCGGCAAGGTCGGGTTCGTCCCAACGCGCAGGCGCGAACCGCCGCATCTGGGGATGGTCTTTTTCCCAATGTGTTTGCCAGTGGCGCTCGTCCGAGTTGCCGAGGCCCGGCAGGATGATGACATTCTTCATCGTGTTCCCTATATGTTCTGGATGAATCGTCTGCCCGCCAGTCACTCAAATCCTTTAGTTCGTTTCCGGTTTTTTTTCTTTTTCGGCCAGAGCTACACGCCGGTGGTACGAGCCGGCGGAGACCCCGAAACGCCCCCGCCTGCCCGCATCATTCCGCGGCGACCACCTCGTTCTCGGCATCCTCCAGCGGATGCGAGAGGCGCGTCAGCATCTCCTTCGGCACCACCTGCCAGAAACGGTCGCGCCAGCGATCCCAATCGTCGAGGATCGCGTTGGACCAGCGGCTGTCCGTCTTGGTCGCGTGCAGCGCAATCATGGATTTAAGCCGCGTCTCCCAATAGGCCGAACCCAGCCGCCGCCACACGATGCTCTCGGGGTTGGCGCGCGTGTCGAAGCTGCCGTCCTCATCGAGCACGAACGCCATGCCGCCGGTCATGCCCGCGCCGAAATTCTCGCCCGTCCGGCCGAGGATCACGGCGCAGCCGCCGGTCATATATTCGCAGCCGTTCGCGCCGCAGCCTTCGACCACCACATTCGCGCCCGAATTCCTGACCGCGAACCGCTCGCCCGCCTGCCCCGCTGCCAGCAAAGTGCCCGCGGTCGCGCCATAAAGCACGGTGTTGCCGATGATCGTGTTGGACTTGCTCTCGAGCGGGCTCGAAACCATCTGCCGCACGATGATCGTGCCGCCCGAGAGCCCCTTGCCGACATAGTCGTTGGCCTCGCCGAACACTTCAAGCGTCACGCCCTGCACCGCGAACGCGCCCAGCGACTGGCCCGCCGATCCGCGCAGGCGGATATGAACATGGCCCTCGTTCAGCGCCTTCATCCCGAACTTGCTCGTGATCTCGGCCGAAAGCCGCGTGCCGACCGCGCGGTGGGTGTTGCGCACCGTATAGGTGAGCTGCATCTTCTCGCGCCGTGCGAAGACGGGCGCGGCGTCGCGGATCATCTGCGCGTCGAGACTGTCCGGCACTTCGTTGCGGAAGGTCGAAAGCTGGAAGCGGCGCTGATGGTCCGGCGCGTCGACCTTGGCGAGGATCGGATTGAGGTCGAGATCGTCGAGATGCTCGGCGCCGCGGCTGACCTGGCGCAGCAATTCGGTCCGCCCGATCACCTCGTCCAAGCTCTTATAGCCGAGCCGCGCGAGAATCTCGCGCACCTCTTCCGCGATGAAGGTCATCAGGTTGATGACCTTCTCCGGCGTACCAACGAACTTGGCGCGGAGCTTCTCGTCCTGGGTGCACACACCCACCGGGCAGGTGTTCGAATGGCACTGGCGCACCATGATGCACCCCATCGCCACCAGGCTGAGCGTCCCGATCCCAAATTCCTCGGCGCCCAGGATCGCGGCAATCACGATGTCGCGCCCGGTCTTGAGCCCGCCGTCGGTGCGCAGCTTCACCCGATGCCGCAGCCCGTTGAGCGTCAGCACCTGATTGACTTCGGACAGGCCCATTTCCCACGGCGTGCCGGCATATTTGATGCTGGTCTGTGGGCTCGCGCCAGTGCCGCCGACATGACCGGCGACCAGGATCGCATCGGCATGCGCCTTGGCGACGCCCGCCGCGACCGTGCCGATGCCCGCCGAGCTGACCAGTTTCACGCACACGCGGGCACGCGGGTTGATCTGCTTGAGATCATAGATGAGCTGCGCGAGATCCTCGATCGAATAGATGTCGTGGTGCGGCGGCGGCGAGATGAGCGTCACGCCCGGCGTCGAATGCCGGAGCTTGGCGATGAATTCGGTCACCTTGAAGCCGGGCAGCTGCCCGCCCTCGCCGGGCTTGGCGCCCTGCGCGACCTTGATCTCCAGTTCTTCGGCCGACGCCAGATATTCCGCAGTCACGCCGAACCGCCCCGACGCGACCTGCTTGATCACGCTGTTGGCATTGTCGCCATTCTCGTACGGCGTGTAGCGGCTCTTATCCTCGCCGCCCTCGCCCGACACCGCCTTGGCGCCGATCCGGTTCATCGCGATCGCCAGCGTCTCGTGTGCCTCGGGCGACAGCGCGCCCAGGCTCATGCCCGGCGTGACGAAACGCTTGCGGATTTCGGTGATCGCCTCGACCTGGTCGATCGGCGCCGGCTCCTTCGCCCAGTTGAACTCCAGCAAGTCGCGGAGATAGACCGGCGGCAGATCGCGCACGCCGCGCGCGAATTGCAGATATTGGCTGTAGCTGTCGGTCGACACCGCGGTCTGCAGCAGATGCATCAGCTGCGCCGAATAAGCATGCGTCTCGCCGCCCGCGCGCTGGCGGTAGAATCCACCCACCGGCAGCACCGATTGCCCGTCGCCGAATGCCTTCTCGTGACGGATCTTGGCCGACAGCTGGAGCGAGGCATAGCCTTCGCCCGATATTTTGGCCGGCATGCCGGGGAAGAGATCATTCACCAGCGCGCGGGAAAGGCCGACAGCCTCGAAATTATAGCCGCCGCGATAGGAGGAGATCACCGCGATCCCCATCTTGCTCATGATCTTGAGCAAGCCGTCGTCGATCGCCTTGCGCCAGCGCTTGAAGCATTCGGCAAGGCTGATCTCGCCGAACAAGCCGCGCGCATGGCGATCGGCCACCGCGGCTTCCGCGACATAAGCGTTCACCGTGGTGGCGCCGACCCCGATCAGCACCGCGAAATAATGCGTATCGAGGCATTCGGCCGAACGCACATTGATCGACGCGTAGGAGCGCAGGCCCTGACGAACGAGGTGCGTGTGCACCGCCGCCGCCGCCAGCACCATCGCGATCGAGATCCGCTCCGGCCCGACAGTCTCGTCGGTCAGGAACAATTCGCTCTTGCCCTCGCGCACCGCCTGTTCGGCCTCGCGCCGCACGCGCGTGATCGCCTGGCGCAGCGCATCGGGGCTGTCGTCCGCCGGATAAGTGCAGTCGATCGTCGCGTGCGCCGTGCCGAAATAGGCCTTCAACGTCGCCCAATCGGTGCTGGTCAGCACCGGCGACTCCAGCACCAGCACGCCCGATTGCTGCTCATCGGTATCGAGAATGTTGGCGAGGTTCCCGAAGCGCGTCTTCAGGCTCATCACGCGGGTTTCGCGAAGTGAGTCGATCGGCGGGTTGGTGACCTGGCTGAAATTCTGCCGGAAGAAATGGCTGATCAGCCGCGGCTTGTCGGAAATGACCGCGAGCGGCGTATCGTCGCCCATCGATCCGATCGCTTCCTTGGCCTGCTCGATCATCGGCGCCAGGATCAGCTCCATGTCCTCCATCGTCTGGCCCGCCGCGATCTGGCGGCGGATCAGCTCGGCACGAGTCCATTGAGGCAGATGCTCGCCCTGCGGCACGGGCAGGTCGCCCATCGTGCGGAAGCCCTCGACCCATTCACCATAAGGTGCCTCGGCGGCTATCCGCGCCTTCAGTTCTGCATCCTCGTAGAAGCGGCCTTCCTCCAGATCGATCGCGATCATCTGGCCCGGGCCCATCCGCCCTTTCGCCACCGCGGAACTCTCCGGCACGACCACCATGCCCGCTTCCGAACCCACGATCAGCAAATTGTCGGCGGTGCGCAAGGTCCGCAGCGGACGGAGCGCATTGCGGTCGACGCCGGCCACCACCCAGCGGCCGTCGGTCATCGCCAGCGCGGCCGGGCCGTCCCACGGCTCCATCACGCTAGCGAAATAATTATACATGTCCTCGACCGGCTGCGGCATGTCGATATCGGAATAGGCTTCCGGCACCAGCATCAGCTTCGCGGTCGGCGCGTCGCGGCCCGAACGGCAGATCACCTCGAACACCGCATCCAGCGCGGCCGTATCCGACGCGCCCGCGGGGATGACCGGTTTCACGTCCTCCGAATGCTGGCCAAACGCCAGGCTGGCCATCTTGATCTCGTGGCTCTTCATCCAGTTCTTGTTGCCGCGGATCGTGTTGATCTCGCCGTTATGCGCGAGGCAACGGAACGGCTGCGCCAGCCACCATTGCGGGAAGGTGTTGGTCGAATAACGCTGGTGGAAGATCGCGACCCGGCTGACGAAACGCTCGTCGCGCAGGTCGGGAAAGAAGACCGACAATTCCTCGGCGAGGAACAGGCCCTTGTAGATGATCGACCGGCAGCTAAGGGAGCAGATGTAGCAGCCCTGCACCTGCGCCTCGATCAGCTTCTTCTCGATCCGGCGACGGACGAGGTAGAGCTTCTTCTCGAACTCGGCGAGGCTCTCCTGATCGGGCATCGGGCCCGCGATCATGATCTGCTCGATCTCCGGCCGCGTCAGCATCGCCTTGTCGCCGATCACGGAGACGTCAACCGGCACCTGGCGCCAGCCATAGATGGTGTAGCCGAAATCGATGATCTCGCTCTCGATGATCGTGCGACACGTCTCCTGCGCGCCAAGGTCGGTGCGCGGCAGGAACACCATACCCACTGCAAGCCGGTTCGGCCGCGGCGTATGCCCCGACGCCTCGATCGCATCGTCGAAGAAGCGGGCCGGCAGATCGAGATGAATCCCCGCGCCGTCGCCGGTCTTGCCGTCGGCATCGACCGCGCCGCGATGCCATACCGCCTTCAGCGCATCGATCGCGGCGGTGACCACGCGCCGCGAGGCCTTGCCGTCGGTCGCGGCGACCAGGCCGACGCCACAGGCGTCGCCCTCGAATTCGGGGCGGTACATGCCCTCGCGCGCGAGGCGCTCGCGTTCGGCTTCGCTGGCCATCGTCAAGGGCTGAGTCAGATCTTCACGCATGATTACGAACCCGTCTTTTGGGGGGGCAGCACTTCCTGAACCGCACGCAGCATCGCGCGTTGACCGGCCTCCATTCCCGCTTCCCGTCCGATCGCTCCGGCGCGCGTCCCTACGGCCTGCTGCAGCTGCGGCTGTAGCGCGAGAAACTTCGCGCCTGTAGGCGTGCTGTAGAAGGCTATGGCCTGATCCAACTCGCGCGCGCTGAACGTTGCGGCATATTCCTGCGCGGCACTGTCGATGATCGACGGATAGCGAGCCCGCAGCGACTTCAGGAATTCATCGGAGAATATCGCCATCAGCCGCTTCCGGCCGTCAGGCTGGCTCTCCATTTTCTCCATCACGGCCCGGGTCGTATCTTCATGCTCGAGCATCCCCAGGATAGCGGGCGCCATCACGGGTACCATCGATCCCATCATGCGATCGATGGTCTGCTCCAAATGCATCATGCCGAGCAGCTTCTTGGCCGAGGCGAGCGCCGCCGGATCGACGGGCTTGGGCGGCGCGGCCTGCACGATTGGTGGAGGCGAAGGCGCCGGTGGAAGCGCGGTTTGGCTCGTGGCCAAACTGGCAGCCAGAATCGAGATCATCATGCCGCTACCTTCTCGCTCTTCGCCTTGACCTTCAGCCACTCGTGCATCCGGTCGCTGACATCACGGCCGTCGCGCACCGCCCACACGACCAGGCTCGCGCCACGCACGATGTCGCCGGCGGCAAACACGCCGTCGAGGCTGGTCATCATCGTCTTGTGATCGACCCGCACCGTCCCCCACCGCGTGACCGACAGCTCGGGCGCGTCGAACAGGCGCGGCAATTCCTCCGGATCGAAGCCCAAGGCCTTGATCACCAGATCCGCATCGAGCCGATATTCGCTACCCGGATCCAGTTCGGGCGCGCGCCGGCCGGAGGCGTCGGGTTCGCCCAGCCGCATCTTGGCGACCTGCACACCGGAAACGCTGTCGGTCCCATGGAACGCCTCGGGCGCGGAGAGCCAGACGAACTCGACGCCTTCCTCCTCCGCATTCTTCACCTCGCGCTGCGAGCCCGGCATGTTTGCCCGGTCGCGGCGATAGAGGCAGCGGACCGAGGCCGCGCCCTGGCGCACCGCGGTACGCACGCAATCCATCGCGGTGTCGCCGCCGCCGACCACGACCACATTCTTGCCGAGCGCATTATAGGTGCCGTCGTCGAAGCCCGGCACTTCGTCGCCAAAGCCCTTGCGGTTGGACGCGGTCAGATAATCAAGCGATTCCACCACGCCCGCCGTGCCCACGCCTGGCGCCTTGATCGCGCGCGCCTTGTAGACGCCGGTCGCGATCACGATCCCGTCATGGCGCTCGCGCAGCTCCTCGAGCGTCGCGTCGCGGCCGACCTCGAAATTCTCGTGAAAGACGACCCCACCGTCGCGCAACCGGTCGACCCGGCGCATCACGACATGCTTCTCCAGCTTGAAGCCGGGAATGCCGTAGGTCAGCAGTCCGCCCATCCGGTCGTGCCGGTCATAGACATGGACCTCATAACCCTTGGCGCGCATCAGATCCGCAACGGTCAGGCCTGCCGGCCCCGCGCCGATGATGCCGATCGACTGGCCGCGATCCGGCCCCGGCGTCAGCGGCTCGACCCAGCCTTCTTCCCAGGCGGTGTCGGTGATGAACTTCTCGACCGATCCGATCGTGACCGCGCCATGGCCGGAGAATTCGATGACGCAATTGCCCTCGCACAACCGGTCCTGCGGACAGATGCGGCCGCAGATTTCGGGCATGGTCGAGGTCGCGTTCGAAAGCTCATAGGCCTCGCGCAGCCGCCCTTCAGCAGTCAGGCGCAGCCAATCCGGAATATGGTTGTGGAGCGGGCAATGCGTCGAGCAATAAGGCACACCGCATTGGGAGCAGCGCGAACTCTGCTCTTCCGCCTTGGCGGTTTCGTAGGCGCGCGCAATCTCGGCGAAATCGCCGGCGCGTTCGCCAGCAGCGCGCTTGTCGGGATAATCCTGTCCGACGGACGGGAAGCTCAACATTCCAACCATGTGCATGATCTCCGCCGTCCCAATGATGGAATGGCGGTCGGGAGTCACGTGCAAAATGCATTATAGGACAGCTATGCTGTCCTTGTTTTGCAGCTCAGAGTGCGTTTGACGGATCCACGCGCAATTTTAGTTCAAGAATAAGTACCGTTCCGGTCCTACCCCTGCATGATCCAGACCAGTGCGGCGGCGCCCGCCACGATTCGATACCAGGCGAAGGGCGCGAAGCCGTGCCGCGTGACGATCGAAACGAACGCCTTGATCACCGCCAGCGCGACCAGAAACGCCACGACGAACCCGATAGCGATCGTTCCGAACCAGATCCCGCCCGGTGCGGTGAGTTCGTGCCGATGCGAGGCGAGCTGCACCACCGTCGCCCCGAGCATAGTGGGAATGGCGAGGAAGAAGCTGAACTCGGCCGCCGTGCGCCGCTCCACCCCCAGGCTCAGCGCACCCATGATCGTCGCGCCCGATCGGCTCACGCCCGGGATCATGGAGAGGCATTGAATGAAGCCGATCCCAACCGCGCTCTTCACGGGAATGTCGGCAACACCCGCCACGGTCGTTTTCTTCGCGCGCCATTCGATCGCGAGGATCGCCATGCCACCCAGGATCAGGGCCACCGCCACCACCAACGCATTGCCGAGCAGAGCCTCGATGCTTTTGTGTAGCACGATGCCGATGATCGCCGCAGGAATGAAAGCGACCAGGATGTTGCGCGTGAAGCGGATCGAGGTCGCGTCCCGCCGCGCGAGCCCCTGAAGCACCGCCCAGAAGGTCCGCCAGTACAACACCACCACCGCCAGGATCGCGCCAAGCTGGATCACAATGTTGAACACCTCCCACTTCGCCGCATCATAGCCGAGCAGCTTGGTCGCGAGTATGAGATGGCCGGTCGACGAGACGGGCAGGAATTCGGTGAGACCCTCGACGATGCCGAGGATTACCGGCGTGGCAATGTCCATCGACACCACTCAGGCCGCGTTGAGGCTGAAACGGCCGTGGCGGCGGTAGCGCACGAGCCAGTTCAAGGCGACGGCGGCGAGCGGCGCGGGGGCGATGCCAAGATCCGCGAAGCCCTTGGCGCCCGGGGACACGACATTGTCGTGCTGGAGCATCAGCCACTGATCCCAGGTGATCGGCGCGCCCGGCAGGAAGCCGAACCGGGCCATCGCGGCCGCAACCGGATCCGGGACCGACAGGAATCTCGGCTTGTGCGCGACCGCCTGGGCGATCCATTGGTGCAGTTCGAGCATCGAGAGAATCTGAGGCCCGCCCAGTTCATAGGTCTTTGCCGTCGGCGCCTGTTCAAGCGCCGCCTTCGACACGGCGCGCGCGACATCGACCACCCAAGCCGGCTGGAAACGCATGTTGGGGCGGATCACCGGCACCACTGGCGCGTGCGCGATGAGGCCCGCGAAACGATTGAAGAAGCCATCCTCCGGCCCGAACATGAAGGACGGACGGATGATTGTGGCTTCGGGGAAAGCCGCGCGCACCTGCTCCTCGCCCTGCCCCTTGGTGAGCCCATAGCTCGATGGCGAAGCAGGATCGGCGCCGATCGCCGAAATATGCACCAGCCGCTTGACCCCTGCCGCCGCGGCCGCCCGCGCGACATTGGCTGCCCCCTCGACATGCACCGCGTCCAGCCGACCCTTGGCGACGCCAACCAGATTGATCACCACGTCGGCGCCATGCACCGCGCGCGCCACACTTTCGGCTTTGGTGATATCGGCCGGCACGGATTGCGCCTGGCCGAGCGCGGCGAGCGGCTTCAGATGGAAGCTGTCGAGAATGTTACGCTCGGCGATGCGCACCCGCGCGCCGCTTCGCAGCAGCTCCTGCGCGACATAGGTGCCGAGGAAACCCCCACCACCGAACAGCACCACCAGCTCGTCCATTCCTCAGATCCTCATGCGCGCGGCCTTGCCGCCGCCAATGCCTCCGCCATGGCACGCATGCAAGGGTTCCGAAGTCCGGTTGACAAGCCGCGAGGCCGCCCCCTAAAGCCCGCCCCCTACCCCGTGCCCAGATGGCGGAATTGGTAGACGCACCAGCTTCAGGTGCTGGCGCTCGCAAGGGCGTGGAGGTTCGAGTCCTCTTCTGGGCACCATTTGCTTTTCCGGAAATGCCCGGGAAGGTTCAGCAAGCGGCTGGTTTTGCAGCATGCCTTCAGTGAAAATCCCCGAATGGAATCCGGGCTCATTCACCCGAATCCATCGGTCATGACGCTTACGATGCGACACGCGCCGTCAGTCGTCGATGCGCTCGTGGCTCAGCCTCGCCGACCGTCGCGAATGGCCTTACTCTGGCCGCGTCTGACGCCGCATACCTGTCCGACGCGCTGAGTCTCTATCTCCAGTGGCGCTCCGCGCGCCGGCTTCTAATGAACCCCCGGATAGAGCGGCTTCTCCTGCGCGATTGCCGAAGCCCGAGCAGCGTCCGGCCGGCCGACTGGCGTGATCACGAATTCGTCGAAGAAGGCGGTGCTTAGTCGATCGCCGTCGCGCGCGGCGAGGAGGCCCGCCATGCCGCTCGCGTAAAGCGAGTCCCGGACGTCAAGAACGGGGCGGTCGTCGACAAATGCGGTGATCATATTGCCTTCGAACCGAAGCCGGAGCCGGTGCCATTGTCCCGGAGCGACTCCAGCCACTTTGGTGGACCCGAGCAATTTCTCTCCGCCAGCGCTTGCGTCGTTTTGCGCGCGGATGAGCGCCTGTTGCTCCGCGTCGCCTATCAGGGCCTTCTTGTCGGCCTTGCCCCGGATGACGATCAGTTCAAGCAATCCCGCCGAATCCAGTTGCAGGAAATAACCCTTCGGAACGGTGCCATAGCCGCTGCCGACATCGTTGATACGTCCCATGATGCCGCCACCTTCGCCGGAAGCGAGATGCACGTCGGCAGCGACCTCATAGTCGCGCCACTGGTCATCGCCGATAATCGTATAGGGCTTCCATTCGGGCGCCCACGAAATCGGCTGTACAGGCACGGCCTGATGCAGG
>Ga0070658_10000797_pt1 | contig 26982 bp, 21 predicted proteins | sample KBSC13metaG_FD_64664 | JGI IMG/M metagenome (GOLD analysis project Ga0070658, IMG submission 64664) | Corn rhizosphere microbial communities from Kellogg Biological Station, Michigan, USA - KBS C1-3 metaG | ecosystem: Host-associated > Plants > Roots > Rhizosphere > Soil ... | reverse complement strand
AATTTCTCGAGCCCGACGGCAGCATCCTGAAGGAAACCATGGGCGACTATCTCCACCCCACCGCGAAGGGTTATGAGATCTGGGCGAGCGCGCTGGAGCCGGTCTTGACGAGGCTGCTGGCGGAGGCAGGAGAGGCAAGGAAGTAATCAGTAACCAGTCAGGAGCTAGTTGATGGTCTCCGCCGCGACCCCGTGCGGGTCCGCCTTCGGCGAATGATGTCGCTCCGCTCCGGTCAACCCCGCGAATCTCTTTCATCCCTGCGCGATGCGAGTGCACTGCGGCGCATTAAAATACGCTGCCACGCTCGTCCTCCGATCATCCAAGGTCAGGGACAGGTAAATTCCCCATATTCCCCAAATTCCCCGGGTGGGTACGCGGAAGCGGAAGTAGGCCAGGGGTGTTCACGGGTATGCGGTTGAACCATGGGAGAGGATGGAATGGCTCCAAGGCACAGCTATTAGTATAACTTATTTATATATGAAGTATACATAACCGGAATTAATTGTATCGGCGAGACCCGCCATTGGTTGACCAGCGCATCGCCACCTGGCCTACGTCCGCAGTTCCGTATACCCTCCCGGGGAATTTGGGGAATATGGGGAAATTGCTCCCAATGGATGGAGCCGCGTCAGTGAATTGCGGGCCTTGCACCGCCCGATTGGGCCCTTAGTTCCTCCAGCAAAGCCTGGTATCTGTCGATCTGCGCCTGGAACGCCGTGATGGCGGCGGCGTTGCCGGGCGCGATGGTTTTCCGCCGTTCCTCCAGCTTGTGCTTGATCTCCTCTGCCGCCGCCTGCCGCTCGGGCAAAGGGCGGCGTGGGCCGATCGGCCAAAGCGCGTCGTCGAGCATCCGGTCGATCTCGTCGGGTGCGTCATTCCCCGCGAGCCGGTCGTAAAAGTGCCGTCGCTCTTCCGGATTTTTGCCGCCGAGCTCCCGCAACTCCGCCGTCTGGCGCGACGTGAAGAAGAGCGACCCCACGGCCAGGCGGACGCAATACATTCCGCCAATCGAGATGACCCAGGACAGGGCCAGCAACCCGAGCGCCCGCCAGAAGGTGATGATGTAGACCTTCATCGGGATCAGAAAATACGCGACCACCGTCAGTCCCAACAGCCCCGCGAGGACGAAATTCGACTGCCAGCGGTCGTCGAAAGTGAGAACCCAGGGAACGAGCAGGCTCAGTCCGTAGACGACGGCGATCATGAAAACGAGATGGAAGAACCACAGCTTGAGGGCGCTGCCGAAGGTCGCAGTCTGGCGCTCGGCGAGGCTTTTCGAGGCGACCCAATACGAAAGGATGAGGACGGCCTGCCCGGCGACCGCCAGCCAGATGAGGAACCACGCCAGGTGCTGAATCTCGGGCCGTTTCAGGAACTCGTGCAGGCGCAATCCCATCGCCGGGCCCGCCATGTGTCCGACCGTCAGGCCGTGGGAAAGAAGTTGCATGCGCGGCGACCCTACGGGAAAGCTGCGCGCCGACCAACTCCGGAATGTCTCCACCCTCCATGATCGAACTGCGCGATTTGCAAAAATCGTTCCAAGGCAAGCCGGCGTTGCACGGACTTTCGCTGCAGGTTCCGCGGGGCGAAATCTTCGGTCTGCTGGGGCACAATGGCGCGGGCAAGAGCACCACGCTCGGCATCATGCTCGGGCAGGTGCATCCCGACGCCGGCGAGGCCTTGATCGGTGGGATCTCGGTGCAGAAGCAGCGGGCGCAGGCGTTGTCGCGCACCGGGGCGATTTTCGAGGCGCCGCGTTTCTACGATTACCTCAGCGGCTGGCGGAACCTGGAAATCTTCACCAGCTACTCGGAGCGCGTTCCGACATCCAAGATGGCCGAGGTGGTCGAGATCGTGGGCCTTACGGATCGCATCAAGGATAAGGTCGGCGTATACAGCCAGGGCATGCGCCAGCGGCTCGGATTGGCCCAGGCCCTCCTGCCGGCCAATGAACTGGTGCTGCTCGACGAGCCCACGAACGGGCTCGACCCCGAGGGCATCCACGAGATGCGCCTGCTCATCCAGCGGCTCAATCGCGAGCGCGGCATCACGGTGCTCTTCTGCTCGCACCTGCTCGCGGAGGTGGAGCAGCTCTGCGACCGCGTGGCCATTCTCAACCAGGGTCGCAAAGTCTTCGACGGCCGCTGGTCGGATCTGCGCGGCGAGAAGAGCCGTGTCCGGTTTGAGGTGGATGACTGGGGCAAGGCGTCCGCGCTGCTCGCCACGGTGCCCCATATCACGGTCGGCGGCGGGGCCGGGTTCGTTTCGCTCGGCGAGAATGTGGAAGTGGCCGATCTCGTCGCGCGCCTGGTGCAAGGCGGGGTGCGCATCAGCGCCGTGGAACCGCAGCGCCGCAGCCTCGAGGAGATCTACCTCTCCATCACCCACGATACCGCCACCGATTCATGAGCCTGTTCTTTCTCCAATTGCGCGGTGAATTGATCAAGCTCTTCGCCCGCAAGCGCACCCACATCGGTTTCGGCGCCTTCTTTGCCGTCGAATTGCTCGTCCTCGCATTGTTTCAGATCGACAAGGTGCAAAAGGCCTATCGCGGTCTCGTCGAGAGGGCGGGATTCGGTTCCGAACATTATTTCTCCGGCCTCACGATGGGCATGATCATCGTCATGTCGACCGGGCTCCTGACGATGCTTTTTCTCGCACTCGTTGGAGGGGACGTCATCGCGAAGGAAGTGGAAGATGGCACGCTGCGCATGGCGCTCTGCCGTCCCATCTCGCGACTCCGGTTGCTGGTGATCAAGTATCTCGCCTGCGTGATCTACACTTTCCTCCTTGTCCTGTTCATCGGCTCCTCGGCCCTGGCGGTCGGGCTGATGAGGCACGGCACGGGTGGGCTTTTCGTCTATGCTCCGGAGCAACAGGTTTTTGCGCTGTTCGAATGGCACGATGGCCTCATCCGATATTCGGGAGCGTTGCTGACCTACAGTCTCAGCTTTGTGAGCGTTACCTCCCTGGCGTTCATGCTTTCCTGTTTCAACATGAAGCCATCGGCTGCCACCATTGTGACGCTGACGTTTTTCGTCATCGACTTCATCTTCTACCACTTTCCCTATTTCAACGGCATCAAGGATTGGTTTGTGACAAAAAATATGGCGACCTGGGTGTTCACTTTTCAGGAGAAAATTCCCTGGCAGCAAATGTGCGAGGACTACGCGTATCTCTTTGGGCTTGATGCCACTCTCGTCGTGATCGGCGCCGCCGTTTTCCTCTCGCGCGATTTCAAATCGTGAGGCCGGCATTTGCGCGCAAGCGCCGCGTGGCGCAGCTTCCGCGCTCGCCCCGGCGCCCCAATTAATTTCAGATTTCAAATTTCAGATTTCAAATCCCCAAACCCGCCGCCATGGAAATTTATAACGATCCCGCCTACACGATGGCCACCGAGCAGTTCCAGGTCATCGCCGACTATCTCAATCTCGACGCGAATGTGCGCGAGCGCATGCTCCATCCGAAGCGCGCCATCGCGGTCACGCTGCCGATTCATCGGGACGACGGGCGCATCGAGACTTTTCAGGGCTATCGCGTGCAGCATCATCTCGCGATGGGTCCGACGAAGGGTGGGGTCCGATTTCATCCCGGCGTGACGCTGGGCGAAGTCGCCGCGCTGGCCACGTGGATGAGCTGGAAATGCGCGCTCACCGGCCTCCCCTACGGCGGGGCCAAGGGCGGGGTGCCCGTCGATCCGCGCTCGCTCTCGACGCGCGAGCTCGAAACGCTTTCCCGCCGCTACATGCAGGAGATGATCCCGTTCGTCGGGCCGCACACGGACGTCATTGGGCCCGACATGGGCACGAACGAGCAGGTCATGGCCTGGTTCATGGACACTTACTCCGTTTATCAAGGCTATGCGGTGCCGGAGATCGTGACGGGCAAGCCGGTGAGCATCGGCGGCACTTCCGGACGGCGCGAGGCCACAGGCCGCGGCGTCGTCTACCTCATCGAGCGCGCGCTCCATGTGCTCAAGATGCAGCCCGACAAATGCACTGCGGTCGTCCAGGGCTTCGGCAATGTGGGCGCGGTCACCGCCCTCGGGCTCGCCTACAAGAACGGGATGAAAGTGATCGGGATCAGCGACGCCTACGCGGCGTTTCATCGTGCCGATGGCATCGATGTCGGCGCCGCGGAGAAATGGGCCGCCGAGCACGGCAGCCTGGCCGGGTTCCCCGGGGCCGAGCCCATCTCCCCCGATGAACTCCTCACCCTGCGCTGCGACGTGCTCGTGCCGGCGGCGGTGGAGGGGGTGATCACGGAACACAATGCGGGCAAGCTCCAGTGCCGCATCCTCGCCGAAGGCGCCAATGGCCCGACCACCCCCGCCGCCGACCGCATCCTGTTCGAGCGCTGGAACGAGATCTTCGTCATCCCCGATATTCTGTGCAACGCCGGCGGCGTGATCGTCTCCTACTTCGAGTGGGTGCAGGGCCTGCAGTCGTTCTTCTGGAGCGAGACGGAAGTGATGGACAAACTTTTCCGCATCCTCGAGCAGGCCTTTGCCGCGGTGATCAAGCGGGCGCGCGATGCCAAGATCCCGCACCGTGTGGCCGCGATGGCGATCGGAGTCGAGCGCGTGCTCGCGGCGAAGAAGGCGCGGGGATTGTTCCCGTAGGACCGGGACAAGCGCTGGGCCGCGCAACCACCCGCGCCCATGGCCGCCCGCGCCTGCCTGCGTCCGCCCGCGCTCGCCGCTGCGTGGAGGCGTACCAGGAAGAGTGCCTTCTACGTAGCGTCGAATTTATTCGACGACCCCACGCGCGGACGAAGCGTCCGATTGCGCTTTCGATACGACGGGTCCACGAAGCTCCTGGCGTCCCCCGCGGCCGAGGTTCCGCGAATAAATTCGCGGCTACGTAACGGAGCATGGCTTTCCACGCGCCAGAGCGGTTCAACAGGCGGCAGAGGAGCCTCCCCTAAAGGAAAGAAGAGACCTTAACACCGTGAAGGTCTCCGCATACAATGCCGGAGTTCCGTTCGCAGTGAGCGAGGATGACCCGCCTCACGCCATCGAAAGTGCGGAAGTGAATGGCGCTCGACAGGCGGATCTGTGGAGTCAGTGGCCGAAGTTGTCCGTTGCGGACGATTATTTCCATTATTTCCCATTGCGAAAAATCGGGCCTCGCACGAATTCTTTTATCGACTTCTTTTTTTGCTAAGCTTTTGCTGGCGGAAGCAACGTCCGAACCCCAAAACTCTCAATATGCCTCGATTCAATTATGTCGCGCTGGACTCGCGCGGTCAGGAATCCACCGGAGTGATCGATGCTTCCTCATCGAATGATGCAGTTGGCCAGCTCCGTCAGTCCGGTTACTTCCCGACGAGTGTCGTGGAAGAGGGGAAAGGCAAGGCCATCGCGAAAACCAGCAAGGCGGTGACCAAACAGGCCAAGGCGATCAGTGCGCCGAAGGCGAAGCCCGGCGGCAAGGCGCTCTTCGAAAAGAAAACGGTGAAGAGCAAGATCCTGATGATCTTCACCCGGCAGTTGGCCACGCTCATCGACGCGGGCCTGCCGCTGCTGCGGTCCCTGACCGTGCTCGCCAAGCAGGAGCGCGATCCTTTGCTGCACCGCACGATCAATCAGCTCGCCGACGCCGTGCAGGGTGGCTCGACCTTCAGCGAAGCGATGGCGCAGCATCCGCTGATTTTCAACAAGCTCTACATCAACATGGTCAAGGCGGGCGAACTCGGCGGCGTGCTCGAGTTGGTCTTGAACCGCCTCGCCGAGTTCCAGGAAAAGGCGCAGAAGGTCAAGAACAAGGTCGTGTCCGCCATGGCCTATCCCGTCATCGTCTTGATCATCGCCATCCTGATCATGGTTTTCCTGATGGCGTTCATCGTGCCGAAGTTCGAGGGCATCTTCAAGGACATGCTCAATGGCAAGCCGCTGCCGATGATCACCCAGTGGGTCATCGCGGTCAGCGACGCGGTGCAGCATTCGTTCCAGCCGCCTTATATTTACTTTACGGTCGGCTCGGTCGTCGTCGTGGTTGCGGGCTGGAAAATTCTCAATTCAAGCCAGGGGGGGCGCTCGTTCATCGATCGCGTCAAATTGCGCACGCCGCTTTTTGGTGATCTCTTGCGCAAGAGTGGCATCTCTCGTTTCACTCGCACCTTGGGAACGCTCGTGACCTCGGGCGTGCCGATTCTCCAGGCCCTCAACATCACGCGTGACACCGCAGGCAACCACGTCATCGCCGAGGCGGTGACGAAGGTGCACGACGCGGTGAAGGAAGGTGAATCGATCGTGCAGCCGCTCGAAGCGAGCGGAGTCTTCCCGCCCATGGTGATTTCGATGGTGGACGTCGGTGAGGAAACCGGCCAGCTCCCCGAGATGTTGCTCAAGATCGCGGAGGTTTATGACGACGAAGTGGACAATGCGGTGGAGGGCCTGACCTCGCTGCTCGAGCCGATCATGATCGTCTTCCTGGCCTTGGTCGTCGGCACAATCGTTATCGCTCTGTTTATGCCGCTCATCGAAATCATCAAGCAGATGGGCGCCGGAGCCAGCGGCGGCGGCTAGTTTTCGTTCGCTCCTCCTCGCGAGTCACGCTATTGATCCTCATGCAACGCTCCCCATCGTCCCGCGCCTTCACGTTGATCGAAATGATCACCGTCATCGCCATCATTGCCATTCTCTCCGGGCTCATTCTTGGCATTGCCGGCCTGGTGCAGAACAAGGGCAACCGGGCTCGCGCGGAGGCTGACAAGGTGGCCCTGTCGGGCGCGTGTGAAGCCTACCGAACGGACAATGGCGGATATCCCCAGGATATTCCGTCCACCGGCAATTCCGTGACCGATAGCCTGGACCCGCGCGTCAATTTCAGCCCCTCCACTTCGGGGTCGCCAAGCTATGCGTCGACGAGCCTGTTCCTCTACAAGCAATTGACGGGTGACCAGAATGCAAATGGCAAGATCGATGCGGGAGAGACGGCGGTGAAATATGCCTCGGAATTCTTCAAGCCAAGCAAGTTCAACGCGGATTTCAAGACCACCGGCATCATTACCTACATCTCGGACCCATTTGGCTACTCCTACGGCTACTCGACGGCGGGATTGAAGGCCGAGCAAGACTATCGGGTGCAGCTTCAGACCAATCCAAACGCCAGCCGGACCGCCACCAAGGGCTACAATCCGACTTTCGACCTATGGTCCACGGCGGGTTCCACCGCCAACACCAACGTGGACCAGGCGAAGTGGATCAAGAATTGGTAGGCCTTCAGGGGGCGGCAGTTTCCGGTTCGCGTTGATGCTCGATCCGCGCTAGTATTCGGCATGCAACGTCCCCCCGTACGCGGCGCATTCACGCTGGTCGAAATGATCGTGGTGATGGCGATCATTGTCATCCTGGTTGGCTTGGTCATTGCGCTCGCGCCGGGAGTGCGAACCAGGCAGCAGCGTGCCAGGGCGCTCTCCGAGATCATGACGCTCGTTGCGGCCTGCGAATTCTACAAGACGGACGCGGGTGGCTATCCGCAGGATAATCCAGCATTGGCGGGTGGGGCTTCGATGACCAACGACCTGGATCCGCGGGTGAATTTTAATCCTTCCTCCACGGCTTCCCCGTCCTATGCGGCATCGGGATTGTTTCTCTACAAGCAACTCACCGGCGACGACAATTTGAACGGCAAAATTGACGGGGCGGAGACCGCCAAAAAATATGGCGTGGATTTCTTCAAGCCCTCGCGATTTGACGCAGGTTTCAAAACTTCCGGAACCATTTCCTACATCATGGATCCCTTTGGATATTCCTACGGCTACTCGACCGCGGGATTGAAGGCGGAGCAGGATTACCGGGTGCAGTTGCAAACCGATCCGAACGCTCCCCGCCCGAGTCCATCCCGGGGATATAATCCGACGTTCGACCTATGGTCGACTGGCGGCTCCACTGCCAACACCAATGCGGATCAGCCGAAGTGGGTCAAGCATTGGTAGGGCGTCGCTCGGAATTCCGTGTGGCCGGCGGGTGACAACGTAGGCGGCTCTTCCCAGAGCCGCTCCTGGGCGTGAGTCCGCGGCTCAAGGTATCGCATCACCGCCCGAGCGGGACTGGGAAGTCCCGCCACCTTGGCGCCCCGTTCTTCCGCCGTTTCTCGTCACGGGCCGAAGCGGAACTCTCTTATGCTGATCGCAAATTTCGCCAGGGCCGTCTGTCCGGCATTAAGCGGGTTGTGCTGTGCGTAGGTGAGATTTCCGAGGATTCCGTAGAGGAGGAAATCGCTGTAGACCGGAGCGTCGCCGAAAAGGAAGGGAGAGTAGCGTAGCGTGGTCTCGAAGCGTTCCAGCAGGCGATCGGCCTCCGCACGGATCTGCGCCGCGTCGCGCCGCCATTGTTCGACGCAGCCCCGGCCAAATTTGCGTTCCTTGTGCCGCAGGAAGAGGCCGCGCGAGACCGGGTCCGTAATGCGGTCGAGAGTGAATGGGTCTTGCAGCCGAAAGGTGTGCAACTCGACGTCGTCGCTCAGGAACTCAATGACGATCTTTTGCAGGCCATCGAGACGGTCCGGAAAGAGCCGGCCGCCCACAAAGTGAGTGTCGATGTATTTGGCTACGTCTTCGCTGTCGCCACTGGATTCCGTGATCACCTTCCCGTCGTGGACGAGCACGGGCACCTGGTAGTAGGCGCCGCCGGTCAGGCGCAGCAATTCGGTACGGTCCCAGTTGGGGATCTCCCGCGTCTCGAACGCCGTGCCGCTCGCCTGCAGGGCGGCCGTGATCGGGATGCAGAACGGGCTGTATTCCATTTGATAGATGGTAAGGCTCATAAGAAATCGACAGGCGGTGGGATGTTTGAGGAGGACCGAGATTGCGTGGGCCTGCCCGCGGGCTCAACATCGAACATTCCCCGACTTTCCCCATCCAAAGACATCATGCGCCGCTTGCTCTCCATTTTCGTCCCCCTATTCCTGGCCATCACCGTCCTGGCCGATGATGCCGCCAATGAGGCCCGCTTCCTCACCGGAGCGCGCCAGCTCATTTTTGAGGGCAAGCGCAGCGGCGAGGGCTACTTCCATCCCGATGGCAATCTGCTGATCTTCCAAAGTGAACGGGAGGAGGGGAACCCGTTTTACCAGATGTACCTGCTCGACCTGCTCTCGGGCGAAACAGCCCGCGTGTCCCCGGGGATGGGCAAGACGACGTGCGGATTCTTCCAGCCGGGCACCAATCGCGTGCTCTTCGCCTCGACCCACGCCGACCCGGAGGCGCTGGCAAAGCAGAAGGCCGAACTGGAGTTCCGCGCGAGCGGCAAACAGCGCCGCTACTCGTGGGATTACGACGCCACGATGGACATCTACACGGCGAACCAGGATGGCACGCAGCTCGTGAACGTCACGAATTCGCCGGGCTACGATGCCGAGGGTTCGTTTTCCCCGGACGGAAAGCAGATCGTCTTTTGCTCGCTGCGCGGCGCGTTTCCGCTGGACAAGCTCGATGCGGAGAAGCGCGCTCGCTACGAGAAGGATCCAGCTTGGTTCGGCGACATCTACATCATGAACGCCGACGGTTCGAACGTCCGGCGGCTCACGGAGGCGCCCGGCTATGACGGCGGCCCGTTCTTCTCGCCGGATGGCACGCGCATCATCTGGCGCCATTTCGACGAAAGCGGGATGATTGCGGATGTCTGGACGATGAAGATCGACGGGACGGACAAGCGCCGGATCACGGATTTCAAGTCGATGTCGTGGGCGCCCTTCTACCACCCCAGCGGCCAGTACATCATCTTCACGTCCAACAAGCTCGGGTTCACGAATTTCGAACTCTACATCGTGGATGTCGCCGGCGAGAAGGAGCCGGTGCGGGTGACCTACACGGATGGCTTTGACGGGCTGCCGGTTTTCTCGCCGGATGGCGGCCGGCTCTGCTGGACCACCGGGCGGACCAGCGATGGCAAGTCGCAGCTTTTCCTGGCGAAGTGGAATCATCCCGCGGCGTTGAAGGCGCTTGAGGAATCGCCGAAGCGCGCTCTTACCCCCGACGAAAAGCAGGCCGCGGAGCAGCGCACCACCCAGGCCGAGAAAGCGCGGGGTGAGGCCGAGGCCAGTCTCGCGCCGCTGCCCGTGGCGGCGGCCGCGCCGAGCAAGGAACTTGCGCTCACGCCGGCCATCACGGCGGCGGATTTGAAAGCGGAGGCCACATGGCTGGCTGATCCTGCCCGCACCGGCCGCGCCACCGGTACGCCCGGCGCAAAAGCGGCGGCGGAATTCCTGGCCGGCTATTTCCAGTCGCTCGGCCTGAAACCGGCGGCGGATGCCTTCTACGAGCCGTTCGAGTTCAATGCCGGGGCACGCGTCGAGCCCGACAAATCGAAGCTGGTCGCCCACGTGGACGGGAAGGACACGGCCTTCGCGCTCGGTAAGAATTTTCGTCCGCTGGCCTTCAGCGACAACGGTGCGGTCGAAGGCGAGGTCGTCTTTGCCGGTTACGGATTGAGCGTCCCTGAGGACGCGAAGGGCGCGCGCTATAACAGCTACGACGGACTCGACGTGAAGGACAAAATCGTCCTGCTCCTTCGCTACGTGCCCGAGGGGGTGGAGGCGCCGCGTCGGGCTCAACTCAACCGCTACGCCGGCTTGCGCTACAAGTCGATGCTGGCCCGTGAGCGGGGAGCGAAAGCGGTGCTCGTCGTGAGCGGTCCGAATTCGCCTGGCGCCGGAGAGCTTCAGGAATTGACCAACGATGGCAGCCACAGTGGCAGCGGTATCGTCTGCGCCTCGGTGGACATGGCGGTCGCGGACGCGTTGCTGGCCCCGAGCGGCAAGAAGCTCAAGGATCTCCAGAGCGGCCTCGATATCGAAAACCCGCATGCCGAAGGGGCCTTCCCGCTGCCCAAGGTGCGCGTCAACGTGAGCGTCGGCGTCGAGCACTTGAAGAACACGGACCGCAATGTCGTGGCCGTGATTCCTCCCGTCGGGGGCAGTGACGAATATGTGCTGATCGGCGCGCACTACGACCATCTCGGGCACGGTGGCAGCGGCAGCTCCATGGCGCGCTCCGGCGAGGAAGGCAGGGTGCATCCCGGCGCGGATGACAATGCGTCGGGGACCGCCGTGGTGATGGAACTGGCGGGGTATTTCGCGAACGAACTCGGCGGAAACGGCAGCGCGTCCGCCGGCGGAGCCCGGAAGGGCGATCCGCGCGTGGCCAATACCGACACGGGAGGCCACGCCGTGATCACGGAAGGCAAATTGCAAGCTCCGCCGCAGGGACGGCGCGGGATCATCTTTGCGCTGTGGTCCGGGGAGGAGATGGGCCTGATCGGCTCCGCCGCTTTCGGAGAACATCCGCCGGTGCCGATGGAGAAAATTGCGGCCTACGTGAACTTCGACATGGTGGGCCGCCTGCGGGACGACAAGTTGACGCTCCAGGGCGTCGGCTCGTCGAAGCTCTGGCGCAAGCTCATTGAGAAGCGCAACGTGGCCGCGGGATTCAACCTCTTTCTCCAGGACGACCCCTATCTCCCGACCGACACAACGAGCTTCTATCCGAAGCACGTGCCCGTGTTGAATTTCTTTACGGGCTCGCACGAGGACTATCACCGCCCGACCGATACCCCGGACAAACTGAACGTGGACGGCATGGAACGCATCGCCAAATTTGCGGAGTTGATCGTCCACGATCTGACCGTCGCCGCCGACCGTCCTGATTTCGCGCGCGTCGAGCACAGCGACCAGGGCGGAGGATCGCGCGACTCCCTGCGCGCGTATCTCGGCACGATCCCGGACTACACGACGGAGGTGAAGGGCGTGAAGCTCAGCGGCGTCCGCGGTGCGAGCCCGGCGGAAAAAGGCGGGCTCCAGGGCGGCGACGTGATTGTCGAATTTGCCGGCCAGAAGATCACCAATATCTACGACTACACCTACGGCCTCGACGCTGTGAAAATCGGCGTGCCGGTGAAGGTGACCGTTGAACGCGGCGGGAAGCGTGTGGAACTGACGGTAACGCCCGAGGCGCGGAAGTGAGCCGGCTCTGTCTCTGTCCAATCAGACTTCCGAATGCTGTCAGATTTGCGCAGGACGCTTGCGTGTTTGGAGTGCGCCGCTGCCGCGGCGCTTTCGCAGGAATGGTCGTGTTTCGACTCACGTGACCCACCGCCGTACCGCCTTCGCCCCCTTCCGAAAGCGCCAGAGCACCGGCGCACTACAAGACGCTGACGCGAAGTTCCTGACTCCTCCCGCGAGGATGTTCCTTTTCCCGTTCCAACAAAATATGAAACCAACTTCACTCGCACGTCTGCTGCCTCTATGCGGTATCGCCGTCGGGCTGTTTTCGATCGGTCCCGCCTCAGCCGCCGACAAGCCCCTCTCCCCTGCGGATCTCTTCTCCAGCCCCTTCGGCATCGGGAGCTGCCACATCAACAATGTCTCCGCGCAAGCGAACGCCAAATGGGTGCCGCGCATGACGGCGATCGGCATCTCGAATGAGCGCACGTGCAGCACGGGCTGGAATGGCGTGGAGCCGGAGGAGGGGAAATGGAACTGGGACGCCCTCGACGCGCAGATGGACTACCTGGAATCGCAGCACATGCTGTTTGGCGGCATCCTGGCTGGCAACCCGAAGTGGAACGTGAAGGACCCGAAGGGACTGCCGGTCAACAATCTGGCCGGGTGGTCGCGGTATGTCTCGGAACTGGTGAAGCACGTCCATGGGCGCATCAAGTATTGGGAAGTGTGGAACGAACCGCCGAATGGCACCGCCAAGGACCAGACGGCGGCGGACTACGCGAAGATCGTCATCGCGGCGTACGACGCCGCGAAAGCCGCGGACCCGACCTGCAAGGTCGGCATCGCCGCGAAATCCGTGGCGATCACTTATCTCGACCAGGCCATCTCCGCCGGGGCCAAGGGTCACTTCGATTACGTCACCCTGCACCCCTACGAAGTCGGCGGCTGCGTCATGACTTATCCTGGGACCGAAGTGGTCTACCTGCAAATCGTCGGCACGCTGCGCAAGATGCTCGCGGCGCGCGACCCGGCGAAGGTGAATTGTCCGCTCGTCCTGACCGAGATCGGTTACGCGGCGTCCGGACAATACAACAAACTCGGTCCCGACGCCCAGGGCCAGGCGCTCGTGAAGTATTATACCATGGGCATCGCGCAGGGCATGACCTGCATCCAGTGGTTTGAAGCCATGGACGGCGATAGCGGGCCGATGGGCTTGATGGAAAAGAACGGCACGCCGCGCAATTCCTTCACGGCGCTCACCCAGATGGTTGCGCTCTTCGGCCAGCATCCCACCTACCTCGGCTGGCTGCTGCTCAACGACAAGCACTACGGCTTCGTGTTCCAGGGCGCCAAAGGCACGGTGCTGGCCACGTGGGCGGCGACGAAGACTCCGGACAACGTGAACTTTGGCCAGCCCGTAAAGATCATCGAGCCGCTGAGCGGCAACGCCACCCAGACGGCCGCCTATGCGCTCACGACGGGGCCGATCTTCATCGACGGTGTGCCGGACAAAATCGTGCAACTCGCCAAGGCCAACAAGACGAAGCCGTTCACCTGGAATGGCGACTACACCGGCGCCAAATCAGTCTCCGTCACCTTCGGCGAGAGAAACGTGGAGAAGGGGCTGCACACCAAGTCGGCGGAGTCCATCGCCGCGGATGTGCTGGCCTATGGCGGCTCCGCGCGGGCCGGCACGGTGCCGGGTGGAAACGTTTTCATGGTGGATCCCAATTTCCTATCCTACACGACCACGCCGATCGAGATCAGCGTCGTGATCCGCCGGAACGAGGCCAATGATCCCGCCAAGCTCACGCTCACCTACGAGTCCACCAGCGGCTACAAAAAGGCCGAGCCGTTCGAGGTGCCCGACGACAAGGAGTGGTCCACCGCCAAGTGGCGAATCGACGATGCCCAATTCGTCAGCCAGTGGGCTTACAACTTTACCTTCAATTCGGGAAAATACGTCGTCCAGAGCGTCACGGTGACGAAGCTGGGGAAGTGATTTCTCATCGGTCCTTGTCAGCGTTGTACCTCTCTGCGAGAAACATATCCCTCCCTTTTCTCCCATGAAGCCCTCCTCCATCCTCGTCGCCCTCGTCAGCATCGCCGCGCCCGCAATTGCCCAACAGCCTGTGCCCTCCGGCGAGTTCACCAAGATTCAGCTCACCGATCAATTTTGGGCTGAGGGCGCGGCGTTCGGGGATTTCAACAAGGATGGCAAAATGGATGTGGTCTACGGCCCCTATTGGTGGGAAGGCCCGGACTTCAAGGTGCGGCACACCATCTATCCCGATACCGTTCGCTCGAAGGTGAAGAAGGCGGATGGCACGGAGATCGAGATCCCAGGTTACAAAGGCGCCCTCGGTCATGAAAACGGATATTCCGACAATTTCCTGACCTACGTCTACGACTTCAATGGCGACGGCTACCCCGATGTGCTCGTCCTTGGTTTTCCCGGCAAGGAATCCATCTGGTACGAGAACCCCAAGGGCAAGGACCAGCCATGGGCGAAGCATGTCGCGCTCGACGTGACGGACAATGAATCGCCGACTTTTGTGGACATCACCGGGGACGGAAAGCCGGAGATCGTGTGCAGCTCAGGCGGTTACTGGGGCTATGCCGAACCGGACCGGAGCCATCCGGAGGAAAAGTGGAAGTGGCACAACATTTCGCCAAAAGGTCCATGGCAAAAGTTCACGCACGGTCTCGGGGTGGGCGATGTGAATGGCGATGGACGCATGGATTTGATCGAGGCCGGTGGATGGTGGGAGCACCCTGCTTCGCTCGAAGGCGATCCCGTGTGGAAGAAACACGAGTTCCAATTCGGCAAAGGCGGCTCGCAGATGTACGCCTACGACGTCAACGGCGACGGCAAGAACGACATCATCACCGCCATCGAGGCGCACGGCTATGGGATCGCGTGGTTTGAGCAGACGAACGAGGGTGGCGTCGAAGGGTGGACGAAGCATCTGATCGTCGGCGATAAGCCGGAGGAGAATCCGCAGGGTGTGAAATTCTCGCAGCCGCACGCCATGTGGCTCCAGGACATGAACGGCGATGGCGTCATGGATCTCGTCACCGGCAAACGTTTTTGGGCGCACGGTCCGGGAGGCGACGTGGAACCGAATGCCGACCCGGTGCTTTACTGGTTCGAACTGAAACGCGCGAACGGCAAAGTGGAATGGATCGCGCATCTGATCGACGATCAGTCCGGCGTGGGCACGCAGGTGATGGCCGGCGACCTCAATGGCGACGGCAAGCCCGACGTGATCGTGGGCAACAAGCGCGGCGCATTTATCTTCCTGCGCAAGTAGGCGCGCCGAGCGCGATGTCGCAATCGCACCCATTTCTGGCGTAAACAGTCAAGCGGTTGGGTAGTGGATAGTTGAAAGTTGAAAGTTGATAGCCCCGTCATCTATAGCGATGCGCGACGCAGCAAGCGGGCTATCGACTATCAACTATCCGCACCCAACTCTCTGCCAGCCCCCTCCCGATTCCCCATGAAACATCGTCTCTCCCTTCTCATCGTTCCGGCGCTCGCGGGTTGCGCGCTGCCGGCTCTTGCGGCGGACTACAAACCTCTCGAAGACGCCCGCCGCCCGGTGGCCACCACGGCCAGCGTGCCTGCGCCCGAAGCCGCGAAAAGGATGGGGCTGCCGCCGGGCTTCAGCGCGCAACTCGTCGCGGCGGAACCGGACATCGTGCAACCGGTCGCCTATACCATGGACGATCGCGGGCGGCTCTGGGTGATCCAAAACACGAACTACCCCGTGTGCCCCGGAGAGCCGAAGGACAAGATCATCATCTTCGAGGACACGGATGGTGACGGCAAAGCGGACAAGCGCACCGTGTTTTACGACAAGCTGACTTTCGCCACCGGCATCGCTTACGGGCATGGCGGCATCTGGGTGGGCGCCCCGCCGAATCTACTCTTCTTCCCGGTCAAGGAAGGCGAGGACAAGCCGTCGGGGGAACCGCAAATCGTCCTCGATGGGTGGGGCAACGAGGACACACACGAGACGTTGAACGATTTCACCTGGGGCCCGGATGGATGGCTCTACGGCACGCAGGGGGTCTTCACTTTTTCGAATATCGGCAAGCCCGGCGCGCCGGCCGCGGAGCGCACGCCGCTCAATGCGTGCGTGTGGCGATATCATCCCACGCAGAAGAAGTTTGAGATCTACGCCGAGGGCGGGAGCAATCAGTGGGGCGTGGATTGGGACGACTGGGGTCAGGCGTATTTCGAGGCCTGCGTCATCCCCCACATGTGGCAGTGCATCCAGGGCGCGCGATATCAGCGCCAGTCCGGACCGCACGCGAACAAATTCACCTATGACGACATCAAGACGATCGCCGATTTCGAATACGAGAAGCGCGCGTATTGCGGCGCAATGGTCTATCTCGGTGGGCAGTGGCCGAAGGAATTCCGCAACACGTTCTTCTTCCACGACATCCACATGAACAAGATGCGCAACGAGAAGCTCGAGCACGCCGGTTCCGGGATGAAGGCCGGGAGGAACATGGATTTCCTGGTTTCAAACGACCCGTGGTATCGTGGCTTGAGCCCGCAGTACGGCCCGGATGGCTCGGTCTTCGTCAATGACTGGTACGACAAGGTGCCGTGCCATCAGCAGCGCGACTTCACCGACCGGACGAACGGGCGCCTCTACAAGCTGGTCTATCAAGGGGTGAAGCCGGTGCAGGTGGATCTTGCCAAGGCGAGCGATGCCGAACTGGTGCAGGATCAGCTGAACGACAATGAATGGTACGTGCGCCATGCGCGCCGGCTCCTCGCCGAGCGTGGCCCGAAGCCCGAAGTGCAGTCCGCGCTGGCAAAAATGCTGCGGGAAAATCCCGACGAGACGCGCAAGTTGCGCGCGCTCTGGGCGCTGCACGGTGTGCAAGGCCTCACCGAGGCGCTCGCGTTGGAGAACCTGAAAAGCCCGATGGTCTATCTGCGTGCCTGGACGATCCAACTCGCGGCGGAGGACGGCAAGCCGTCGGCCGCGTTGCTCGCGGAATTCGCGCGCCTCGCCAAGGAAGACCCGTCGCCGGTCGTCCGGCTTTATCTCGCATCCGCCGCCCAGCGGATCGAGATCGCCCAGCGCTGGCCGATCATTGAGGCGCTGGCCGAACACGCGGAAGACGCCAACGATCACAATCTGCCGCTCATGCTCTGGTATGCGGCGGAGCCGGCGGTCGCCGCCGATGTCGCGCGTGGCGCCAACCTGCTCGCGAATTGCAAGATTCCCAAAGTGCAGGAGTTCATCACCCGGCGCATTGCCGCCGTGGCTACAGCCTCCGCGGAATGACGGTGCTAATGCGGAAACAAATTTTCACCGTTGCGGCCGGGGTGCTGATTTTGGGAAGTTCGCTCATTTGCGCACAGCAACCGGCGGCGCCCAAGCCGCTCGACATTCTGATGCAGACGCTGGCCAGGATCGAGAATCCCGACGCCCAGGCGAACATCCTCCGCGGGATCAATGCCACGCTCAAGGGGCGCCACGATGCCACGGTGCCGGCCGCTTGGGAGGCGCTCTACGCCAAACTCAAGACCAGCCCGAATGAAGAAGTACGCAAGCAGGCCCAGGCCCTGGCGGTGACGTTCGGAGGGGAAAGTGCCATGGCGGAAATGCGGCATACGCTCGGCGATCGGTCCGCGACGCCCGAAGCGCGCCAGGCCGCACTCGAATCGCTGGTCGCCGCCAAGGACGCGGCTGCCGTTCCGTTGCTGCTCGAATTGCTCAAGGAGCCATCGCCCCTCCGCGAACCAGCGCTGCGCGGACTCGCGGGTTTTGATGATGCGAAAATCCCCGCGGCGGTGCTCGCGAGTTTTCCCAATTTCAATGGGGCCGAGAAGCGTGATGCCCTCAACTCGCTGCTCTCGCGGCCTTCGAGCGCCCGCCTCGTGCTCGCCGCCATCGATGCGAAGCAGATCGCGCGGACCGAGATCACGGCTCCGCTTGTACGCCAGTTGCAAAACGTCAAGGATCCGGAGATCGAGAAATGGGTCGAGAAAAATTGGGGCGTGGTGCGGACGTCCTCCGAGGAAAAGCAGAAGATCATCGCGAAGTTCAAAGAATTTCTCGGCACCGACGCCATCCTGCATGCGGACGCGAAGCACGGCCGCCAGTTGTTCAGCCAGACGTGCGCCGTCTGCCATACGCTTTTCGGCGAAGGCGGGAAGATTGGACCGGAACTTCCGGGTTCCTTTGAGGACGTGGATTATCTGCTGCTCAACATCATCGATCCGAATGCGATCATCGGGAAGGACTACCAGCAAACGTTCATCACCACGAAAAGCGGCCAGTTTCTCGCCGGCATCATCGCGTCCGAAGATGCGCGCGAGGTGGTGCTCAAAACGCTGGGCGATCCGGTGACCGTGCCGCGCGCGGAGATCAAGGAGATGAAGACGAGCGACCAGTCGATGATGCCCGAAGGCTTGCTGCTCGCCTTGGATGAGCAGAGCGTGCGCGATCTTTTCCTCTACCTGCGTCAGCGCCAGCAGGTGCCGTTGCCCGCGCCCAAGTGAACGCGCGGCGGTGGTTGCGTAGCTGGGGGCTGTTGTTGATGGGGCTCGTCAGCCATGCGCTTTTCGCCGCCGAACCGTCCGCTCCCGGCCAGATCCATATTCCGATCGGCGTGCCGGATCAGCCCGACACGCTGAAGACATTCGTCGAGCCGGACGGCAGCTTTTCGCCGGGTTTCGGCAGCTTTGGCGTTTCTTTTCGGCTGCCGGAGACGTCCATGCCGGAGTCGGGCAAAGTCGTGACGCCCGAGCACGGATTGAGGGGCGGGGGATTGCTCATCCCGTGGTGCCGCATTGCGGGGGGCACCGCGATCACGGGCACTGTCGAGATTTGCGCGGTAAAGCGGTCCGCCTTGCTGGGGGATGGGTGCATGGTCGCCGCGCGGGTGCGCCTGGAAAATACTTCCGACCAGATCGCGACCACCTCGCTGTCCGTCTTCGTGACCCCGGATGGTCCCGCGGGCGCGGCCATTCCCGCCCTCTCCTTTTCCCGGCAGGCCTTCTTCATGGAAGACCACGCCGTGCTCGTAGCGGACACGCCCTCCGATGGCGCCATTCTGGTCGCGTCGCCTTTCGAAGCGCGGCCGTTGACCCCGGCTCAGGCGGGGCACGTCGAGTCGGCGAACGGCGAGTGCAGGGGCGAAATGGTTTACAACGTCACGCTGCCCCCCCACGAAACAAAGGTGCTGGGCTTTCTTTGTCCCGTCCTGCCGGGCCGCCGGGCTGTCGGCCATATCTGGGATGGCGAATCGCCCTGGGCTCAGCTCGACCTCGCCGACCCCATTTCCGGCGAGGGCGGCGTCTGGCAATTCGACCCCGGGATCGAGATCTGCCGTGCGCTCTCGGTGGCCGATCTTTTCGCCGAAGCGGAGACGGAGGGGCGGAAACTGGCCGGCTCGGTGCGCATCGAAGTGCCGGATCTGCGCTGGGCGGAATGTTTCGCGGCCATCACCGGCCACGCCGCCCTCGCGATGAACGACGGAGCGCCCGATGTGGCAGTCATCAACTACAACGTCTTCAATCGTGATGGCGTCTATGTGGCGAACATTCTCCAAAAGGCCGGCGCCTTCGATCTGGCGGCGCGGGCCATCGACTACTTTCTGAGCCATCCATTCAACGGGCGGGTGGAACCTGAGGCGGACAATCCCGGCCAGGTGCTGTGGATCCTGGGCGAACATTGGCGATTCACGCGGGACGGCGCGTGGCTGAAGCGGGTCTATCCCGCCGCGCAGAAAATCGCGGCGATGATCGAATACTACCGGACGACGCCCGAGCCACATTGGGTGAATGCGGCGAGCCTGGAGTTTGGCGAAGCGCTCCCTCCGGAGAAACGCCAGAAGCTGCGCCCCGGCGCCTGCGATGGCACGCACCCCGAATACACCGAGGCGTTCGACCTGGCCGGCCTGCGCGCCGCGATCCTGCTCGCGGAGGCGATGGGGAATAAAGACGATGCCGCGAAGTGGACATCGCTCGTGGAGAAACTGGCGCAAGCCTATGACCAGCGATTCGGCGCCGACCTGCGCAAGGGCGAATACGGCAACTACTCAGTGCTCTGGCCTTGCCGGTTGTATCCCTTGGGTGGGGAAAAGGTCCGTGCCCAATTCGGCACGATTGGCGCGCAGAAACCCACGAGCTGGCGCTATTTTCCACTCGCTCGAGCGCATCAGGGCCTTCTCGCCGGCAATCGTGCGGCGGCGGCGGAGACGCTGGCCATTCATCTCGATCACGAGCAGATGCGCGGCTGGTATGCCTTCGACGAAGGCGGCCCAAGCGGCCCTGGAAACTGGGGCAAGATTCGCACGAATTGGCGTGTGGAGCGTAATCCCGACGGCAGCGCGAAGAGCGCGATGGCGATGCCGCATGGTTGGGCGATTGCGGAGATGCAGTTGCTCCTGCGCGATGCGCTTGCCTCTGAAGATGGCGACAAGCTCGTGCTGTTTGCGGGGGTGCCGGAGGAGTGGTTTGCGAGGCGGATGAAGATCGAAAATTTGCCGACGTATTTTGGCAAGCTGAGCGTGGCTTGGAATCCGCAAGAGGGAAGATCAGGCATCCTGACCTTGAGTGGGGATGCCTCGCCCGCGAAGGGTTTCGTGCTTCGAACGCCCAAAGGCGATGTTTTGGTGGAGGCCGCCGCCAAGACGAAGCGTGTCGAATTCTGACGGGGGTCTGGGTAGCGCGGGCCTCCGGCCTGCTGGTTTCGACATCCTGTCGAAACGAACTTTCAGGTCTTGCTCCGTCGAACACTCGAATCCGCTCCACGAAGGAAAAGTTCGTCGCCACAGGATGGGGCGACCAGCAGGCGGGAGGGCCGCGCTACCCGGAGATCTATGACCACGCCTGTCTGCTTTACCGCGGCTTGTTGACCAGGAGATTGATCTGCGCCGCCGCGTAGGCGGCGCCGAAACCGTTGTCGATATTCACCACGGTTACACCCGACCCGCAGCTATTGAGCATTCCCAGCAGCGCTGCCACCCCGCCAAAGCTCGCCCCATAGCCCACACTCGTCGGCACGGCGATGACCGGTTTGCTGATCAACCCCGCGACGGCGCTGGGCAGCGCGCCCTCCATCCCGGCTACCACGATCACGGCGTTGCACGCTTCCAATCGGTCGCGCACCGCCAGCAGCCGATGGATTCCGGCCACCCCGACATCGTTAATTTGCTCCACGCGATTGCCAAAAACCTCCAGGGTCACTTTCGCCTCCTCGGCCACGGGCAGATCAGATGTGCCCGCGCAGATCACGCCGATGACGCCCTCAAGTATGGGACGGGGAGCGAGCTCGACCGTGAGGCAGCGCGCGCGGGCGTGCCATTTCGCGGTCGGGAACGCCCCGGCCAGCGCCACGTGCTGGGCCTCATTGGCCCGGCTCACGAGCAGGACTCCGTCCTTCTCGAGGATCACGCGCGCGATGGCCGTGACTTCTTCCGGCGTTTTGTTCGCGCCGAAAATCACCTCCGGGAAGCCACACCGTCGCGCCCGGTCCGTATCCACGCGCGCAAAGCCGAGATCGACGAACGACTCCGCCATGCGCTCAGGTGGGTGTCTGGGCGGTCGACAGGTACATGCGCATCGGGATCATCTTCGATTCGATGAAGCCGTGCTCCTTGAAAAAGCGTTGGCCGTCGGCATTCATCCGGTCGGTGAGCAGGGTGATGCGGGCAAAATCCTTCTTCTTGGCGTATTCGATGGCGTGCTTGAGCAGCTTGTCGCCAAAACCGCGCCCGCGGTAATCGCGATGAACGATCACGTCCTCCAGCACAATGACAAAGCCGCCCTCGGCGGTGCTGATCGTGAAGAGGAGATTGATCATCCCAAGGATGGTTCCGTTCTGCCGCAGGACAAAGATGCGGCCGCGGTTGGGTTGCTCCAGAAGGAGCCGAAGGCCGCGCATCTGTTTGGCCCGATTCGGGACAAAATCGGCCTCCTGGGTGAACAGGTCGAAGAGAAGATCCGTCAATTGCGGAAGGTCTTCCAGTGTGGCTTGTTCAATATGAGGCTCGTCGTCCATGGGCAAAGCGCCGCCTCTATGGCACAAACCTTCCCCGGTGGAAAGGGCGGTGTGGTGCTCCAGCGCAGATTTCCCCGTTTCCCAGCCTAAATGCGGTCTGCCGGCTCCAGATTCAGGATTTTAACGTGCGCTGATTACGCCCCCGATTGGTCCAGCCCCAAAGCCTTATCCAAGTCTGCTTCTGCCACCCAGTTCTCTGGGTTGCGATCCTCGATCTTGGCGGCTATGCGATCCCGGTATTCGGAACTGCGCTGACGGCCAATGCTGAGCAAATAGCCAATCAATTCGCGCCGATCCTGATCGGATAGGGCTGCGGCCTCCGGGATGCTCATGCTCCGAGTTTATCCGAATGGCAAAAATTGGCAATTGCGCTCGTATGGAGGTGCACTATTTCCAGTCCAGTGCCGCGAGAATCTCGTCCTTCTTCACGCGATCGGCGAACTCGGCGAAGGTCTCTTCGCCCTGTTTCTTGGAGTCGTAGACCCGCAGCAGCTTGTCGATGAAGAGGTGCACATCCTTGGCGATGATCTTGCCCTTGAGCAGGTCATTGAACCGGCGGTTGGCGCCGAGACGGCCGCCGATGAAGGCGTCGTAGGCGTCCACCATTTCGCCGTTCACCTTCGTGCGGGCGCCGCGGAAGCCGATATCGGCGATCTGATGCTGGCCGCAGCTCGAGGGGCAGCCGCTGAAGTGGATGCGGATTTTGCCCTTGTACCAGCCGGAGGTGTCCTCAAGCTCGGTGATCAGCGCCAGCATGCGGTTTTTGGTCTCCGCCACCGCCAGGTTGCAGAATTCGATGCCAGTGCAGCTCACGCAGCCCTTGCGGAAATTCGAAGGCTGGTAGTCGCAACCCAGTTCATCCAACTCGGCTTTGAGGGCGGCGAGGTTGGCTTCGGGAATGTTGACCAGGAGCAGGTTTTGCTTGTTGGTCAGGCGGATTTGGTCGCGGCCTGGCGCGGCGTATTTCAGGGTAAGGGCGCCGAGTTTGCCGAGGACGCCATTACGGATGCGGCCGCCGGGGAAGCAGACGCCCACCCAATAGAGGTCGCCTTCTTTTTGCTTGTGCACGCCGATGTGGTCGGTCTCTTGGTCCTTGATGATCGGGAAATCTGTGTGGCGCTCGGGCTTGAAATCCAGCCGGCTTTCCACGTGCGTGACCAGGCTCTCGATACCGCCGGCGCTCACGATGTCCGCGACGAGGAATTTGAACCGGGCACGATTGCGCTTCAGGCGGTAGCCGTCATCGCGGAAGAACTCCGTGACGGCTTTCACCACGGGCCAGATCTGGCCGGGCTTGAGAAAATATGGGAGAATCTGGGCGAGGTGCGGCGAGGCGCTGAGACCGCCGCCGATCATCATGCCATAGCCGCGCTCCTCGATTCCATTGACAGTCCGCTTTAGCCCGAAGACGCCCACGTCATTGATGTCGGGCTGCGCGCAGTGGATGCAGCAGCCGGAGACGCTGATCTTGTATTTGCGCGGGAGATTGGAGAAGGCGGGATTGTTGACGACGCCGGCGTCGACCTCGTGCATTTCCGGTGTCGCGTCGATGATCTCTTCAGGGTCGAGCCCGGCAACCGGGCAGCCGACGACATTGCGCGGGATGTCGCCGCAGGCCCCGGCGGTGGCGATACCGGCGCTGTCCATTTCACTGAAGATGGCCGGAATATCCTCGATGCGCAGCCAGTGGTACTGGATGGTCATGCGTGTGGTGATGTCGCAGAAGCCGTGGCCGAAGCGGTCGGCCACTTCGCTGATCTTGATCGCTTGGGCGGCATTGATCTGACCGCCGGGCAAGCGCAGGCGCATCATGAAGTAGCCGCTGTCCTTGGGCTTCTGGCGATAAACGCCATACCACTTCATGCGGTCAAAATCGTCCGCATCGATCGAGGCAAACCCCGTCTTCGCGTAACGATAGATGTCGTGGATCACATCCAGTCCATCCTTATCCAGCTTCATCTGCTCCTGGGGCGTGATGGGGATGAGGCCTTGTTTGACGGCGGCGAAGTTGGGCTGAATGTCGATCATTGTGGCTGAAAAAGGGAGGCAAATCTAAGGAGTGGCGGAGTCATGGCAAGGGAATAGTCCCGGTTATGACGCGCGGCGCGGGGAGGGGAAGGGGGAGGTTTTTGGTTTAAAGTTTCTAGTTGCTGGTTCTCCGTGACCTGCATTGTATTTCAGAGCAGGACGGATGATGTGATTGGAACCGATCCGCTAGGTTGAGTTCCGCGGGTTGCTACAGAGAACCAGAAACATTAAACCTCAAACTAGAAACCGAGGGAGGCGGATGGGGAAAAGATTTCTCACCGTCTTGTTGACAGGATGCGGCGGACCGTTATCCTTCGCCCTCTTTTCTCAATCCCTGATTTTCGCCACGGCCTATGAAACGCACCTATCAACCCTCGAAGCGCACCCGCAAACGCCAATTTGGATTCCGCGCCCGGATGAAGACCAAGAACGGCCGCGCCATCCTCAGTCGCCGCCGCCAGCAAGGCCGCAAGCGGCTCCTGCCGAAGGGTGTGGAGATCCCGTACGCGCGCCACACGCAGGCCTGAGCCGAGTCATTTACGATTTAGGATTTACGATTTACGATTTTGGGCCGGGTGCGGACGGAGGTGCACTCGAATCGTCGATCATCAATCGTAACTCGTAAGTCCTCATGGCCGCCCGCCTCTGTTTTCCCAAGTCCGCCCGGCTTTTTCGCGCCTCGGAGTTTCAGCGGATGAAACTCGAAGGCACGTCGTTTCACGGCAAATTCTTTGTCCTGAGCGTGCTCAAGAACGCCCCAACGCCGGAGGTGCGCGTCGGATTCATCACTTCCCGCCGCGTGGGAGGTGCCGTGGCGCGCAACCGGGTGCGGCGCCGGCTCCGGGAGATCGTTCGCGCGGCGCGGCCTCACATCCACGCGGGCACGTGGCTCACTCTCATCGCCCGCCAGGCGGCGGCGCAGGCCAGCTCGGGGATTCTCGCCGCCGAGTGGCAGCAACTGGCCCGGCGAAGCTCCATCCTCGTCCCATGTTCCTGATCCGCCTCCTCATTCGCGGCTATCAGCTCCTTCTGTCGCCGCTGCTCCAGTTGCTCACCGGACCCGGCGGCGGGTGCCGGTTTCAGCCGAGCTGCTCCCGGTATTTCCTCGCCGCCTGCGAAACACACGGCATCCTGCGCGGCTCATGGCTGGGATTGAAGAGACTTGCCCGCTGCCAGCCGTGGGGCGGCCTCGGCTACGACCCTGTTCCACCCGGCCGCGCCCTCGGCGCCCGCAGTCCGCATTGCTAGAATTTTCTTATGGATCGCAAAGGAATCATCGCCATTTCGCTCGCCCTCATCACCCTCGTTGCCTGGTTTTTTTACACCAACAACGAAAACCGGAAGGCAGTTGCGGCCTACGCCAAGGAACAGGCGGCCGCCGAGGCCGCAAAAGCGGAGGCCGCCAAGACGGAGCCGTCGCCCGAGAAGCCTGCGACCACTGGGGTCGCCGCTGCCACCACACCCGCGCCGGCTGTGGAGGCCACCCCCAGCCAGCCGGAAGTGCCGGAGAAGCAGGAGCAACTTTCCACCGAGACCGTCGAGTACACCTTTACCAATCTGGGCGGTGGCCTGGCCAGGACGCTGCTGAAGAATCACGAGGCGGAGCGTGGCACCAAGATGGTCTTGAACGAATTTGGCGAGATTCCGATCGCCTCCATTTCCGAAGCGGCGGGAGAGGGGACGAAGGCACCCTTCACTTCGACGGTCGATACCGCCAATGGCACGATCACTTTTGATCGGACTGATGCGAAGAAGCTTCAGATGACGAAACGCTTCACGGTCCCCAAGTCGACGGACCTGAAGTCGGATTACATTGTCGACCTGGATGTCACGTTCACCAATCGCGGCGAACAGCCCCTCACCATCCCCGCTTATTTCGTGCACACCGGTTCCACGGCGCCCGTGCACCAGGATGACCGGGCCGACTACACCGGGTTCAAATGGTACGGCGGAAAACTGATCACGGCTCCGTCCTTCGAGGGCGGCATGTGGAGCAAGGGCCGGTCCGTTTTCGCCGAGGCGCACTCCAATATCGAATGGGCGGGGGTGGCCAATCAGTATTTCACCACACTAGTGACCCCGGTCCTCGAAGATGCCGGCAAGCCGACCCAACGCGGGCAGCAAGGGGCGGCAGTCTGGGCGAAGCGCTTTGAAATCCTGAACCATCAGTGGACGGAATCAGGCCGCACGATCAAGAGCGATGCGAAAATCTATGGCGTGAATGGCGCGCTCGGCATGCCGGCTTTCACCCTCGAACCCGGCAAATCGCTGGTCCAGAAGTTCCAGATTTACGCCGGTCCCCGCGAGTACGGCCGCCTGCGCCTGCTGGCCAATGATGAATCGGACATCATGGACTTCGGCACCTTTGGTTTTGTGAGCAAGACACTGCTCAACACGATGAACTGGCTCCACGGCAAGCTCGGCTCCTACGCCGCAGCGATCATCGTGCTGACGCTGATCATCAAGTGCCTGCTCTGGCCGATGCAAAACAAGGCGACGCAATCCATGAAGCGGATGCAATTGCTCACGCCGAAGCAGACCGAGATTCGCGAAAAGTACAAGGACGACCCCACCCGCATGAACGCGGAGGTGATGAAGCTCTACAAGGACTATGGGGTGAATCCGATGAGCGGGTGCCTGCCGATGCTGGTCCAGATCCCAATTTTCTTCGGGTTCTACAATATGCTCGGCAAGGCGGTGGAACTGCGGAACAGTCATTTCCTCTGGGTGCACGATCTGTCGCAGCCCGACACGATCTGGCATCTCCCCATGCTCGGGTATCCGCTCAACGTCCTCCCCCTCCTCATGGCCGGGACGATGCTCTTGCAGATGTCGCTCTCGCCGAAATCGGGCGATGCCATGCAGCAGCGCATGTTCATGTTCATGCCGCTGATCTTCGTCGGCTTCTGCTATAACTATGCTTCTGCGTTGGCGCTTTACTGGACGGTGCAAAATCTGTTTTCTGTCGT
>Ga0070658_10000796_pt1 | contig 26986 bp, 22 predicted proteins | sample KBSC13metaG_FD_64664 | JGI IMG/M metagenome (GOLD analysis project Ga0070658, IMG submission 64664) | Corn rhizosphere microbial communities from Kellogg Biological Station, Michigan, USA - KBS C1-3 metaG | ecosystem: Host-associated > Plants > Roots > Rhizosphere > Soil ... | reverse complement strand
TGGGGGGACTGGTTGGCTATGCGCGCGGGGACGTGGCGTTCGGCGACGCCGGGGTCTCCAGCGAGAGCTCGGTCACCGAGCTGATGGTGGGGCTGCGGGCCGGCTACGACGTGCACATGACCGAGCTGATCTCGATCTGGGGGCGGATCGAGCTGATCTACGCGCACATCTCGGGCGTCGGCAGCGGCTATGACCTGCCGGTGATCGTGAACGTGCCCATCCTGTTCCATCCGGCGCCGCACTTCTTCCTGGGAGCCGGCCCGGTCTTCTCGCGCGATCTGGTCGCGAACGTCGGGGGCAACGACATCGCCAGGACCACGAACTACGGCCTGCAGGGCATCATCGGCGGCTACCTGGGCGACTGAGCCTGTAACCGAACCGGCCGCCAGGACGTTTCACCTGGCAGCGTGAGATACGTGCTCGAGCGCCGGCAGACCGTGAACAGGTCCCGCGGCGAGGTGTTCGCGTTCTTCGCGGACGCCGCGAACCTGGAGCGGCTGACGCCCGGGTCGATGCACTTCCATATCTTGACGCCGCTGCCCATCGACATGCGGGCGGGCGCGGTCATCGACTACCGGATCGCGCTGTTCGGCGTTCCCCTGCGCTGGCGCACGCTGATCGACCTGTTCGAACCGGAGGCGCGCTTCGTCGACGTGCAGACCAGCGGGCCCTACAGCTTCTGGCGACATACGCACAGCTTCGAGGACGCGCCGGGGGGCGGGACCATCATCACCGACCACGTCGAGTACGCGCTGCCCTTCGGCCCGCTCGGCCGGATGGCGCACGCCCTGTTCGTGGGCCGGCAGCTGCGCCACATCTTCGACTTCCGGCAGAAGATCATCGCCGGGTTGTTCGGCTAGCGCCGGCGGCTCGGCGCTCGTCGGTCAGGACCCCGTTCGCGTCGATCTGGTCGGGGGGGGGCGCGACGGCCAGCACCTTCATGGTCGATCTCCGTCATGTGTTCAACGGGGCCGCGCGGCGGGCCTCGGCCACGGCCCGCTCCAGCTCGTCCAGCGTGTAGGGCTTGGCCAGCGTCCCCACGAAGCCGTGCAACAGCGGCGCTTCCATGATCTCCTCGGCTGGCTGACCGCTGGACGCGATGGCCCGGACCTGAGGATCGATCGCACGCAACCTGGCCAGGGTCTCGAGGCCGCCCATGCCCCCCGCGATTCTCAGGTCCAGCAACACGACCCCGAAGCGCCGGCCTTCCAGCGCCGCGCTCTGGAACAGCGTCACCGCCTCGGCGCCGTTGCCCGCCACCGCCACCTCGTATCCGCTCTCTTGCAGCGCCGCCTTGACGAACCGGCGGATGGCGGGCTCGTCATCCAGCACCAGCACGCGGCAGCCCGCGCCGCTGACCGGGTCGGGGGGCAAGGAGGGGGGGAGGGAAGGGGGAGTGTCCACGTCGTCCCCATGGTGCCACCGCCCCGCCCGATGATCGACTTCGCGTGTCCGCCGGGCTGCCGGGCGCACGGCCTGCTCGTCATTGCAGTCGTCCCTGACGAAGGTGTACGCTGGGCACCACCAACCGACTGGCCGTGACTCGTCGCGGTCCATCGCGGAAGGAGCTCCGGTGTTCACGTCTCCCCCCCTCCGGACCATGTCGTCTATGCGGTGCGCGCTCGTGTGCCGCCTGGCTTTTTGCGCCCTGGTGGCGACGCTGGGGGCGTGCGTGGGCAAGACCAACGTCACCTACTCGCGGACCAATGGCACACCCGACGCTGCCGAGGGTGGGGTGCCCCTGGCGGACAGCGGCGCGCCGGACGCGGACGCACGGCCCAGCGACGGGCCCGGCACGACCGGCGCCCCGACCTGTGTGGACCACCTGAAGGACGGCGTCGAGACCGACATCGACTGCGGCGGCACCGGCACCTGCGATCGCTGCGGGAACGGAAAGGCCTGCCTGGCCGGGACCGACTGCATGGGGGGAACGTGCTCGGCGGGGCTGTGCCAGACCGCCGGCTGCGCCAACGCGAGCAAGGACGGCACCGAGACGGACGTCGATTGCGGCGGTCCCGCCTGCGGCCCCTGCGGCGAGGGCAAGAGCTGCCGGGTCGCCACCGACTGCTCCAGCGGCACCTGCACGGGCGGCGTGTGCGAGGTGCCGTCGTGCACCGACCACATGATGAACGGCAGCGAGACGGACGTGGACTGCGGCGGCGGAGCCTGCCCGGCCTGCCCGCCCCAGGGCGGCTGTGCCATCGCCCGTGACTGCACCTCGGGGGTGTGCGCGGGGGGAAGGTGCGCCGTCGCCACCTGCGCCGACACCGTGAAGAATCAGGGCGAAACGGGCGTCGACTGCGGCGGCCCGTGTCCGCCCTGCCTCAGCGGCCAGCCGTGCGCGGTCGCCACCGATTGCCAGGACGGCGTGTGCACCGGCGGCGTGTGCTCGGCCGGCGCCTGCACCGATATGGTGATGAACGGCAGCGAGACGGACGTGGACTGCGGCGGCGCCTGCCCGGCCAGGTGCGCGACCGGTAAGGCCTGCGCGGCCGCCACGGACTGTCTGGGCGGCGTCTGCACCGCCGGGCTGTGCCAGAGCGCCAGCTGCGCCGACCTGACGTTGAACGGCACCGAGACCGATGTCGACTGTGGCGGCGTCGGCTGTGCGAGGTGTCAGGACGGAAAGGCCTGCCTGATGCCGGCCGACTGCGTGAGCGGCGTGTGCGCGGCCGGTCTTTGCGTGCCGCCCTCGTGCACGGACGCCGTGAAGAACAGCAGCGAGACGGACGTCGACTGCGGTGGCCCCTGCCCGGGCTGCGCCGCGGCCCAGAAGTGCAAGGTGGGGGGAGACTGCGCCAGCCTGGTGTGCACCGCGGGGGCGTGCGCCGCCCGCACCTGCACCGACAAGGTCCAGAACGGCAGCGAGACGGACGTGGACTGCGGCGGCGCCGGGTCGGGCTGTCCCGCCTGCGCCCCCAGCAAGACCTGCGCGCTGGGCACGGACTGCCAGAGCGGCAACTGCATGGGCGGGCTTTGCCAGGCGCCCACCTGCACCGACGGGATCAAGAACGGCCCCGAGACGGACGTCGACTGCGGCAGCACGTCGTGCCCGGCCTGCGAGGCGGGCAAGGCGTGCGCGGTGGCGAAGGACTGCGACAGCCAGGTCTGCCCCAGCGCCACCAAGCTGTGCGCGGCGCCGTCGTGCACCGACACGGTCTCGAACGGCACCGAGACGGACATCGACTGCGGCGGCACGTGCGCGGCGGCGCCCACCAGCCGCAGGTGCGCCGACGGCAAGAAGTGTGGCGGCGGCGGCGATTGCGCCAGCGGCGTGTGCGGCGCCACGGGAACCTGCACGCCCGCCGCGTGCACGGACGCCGTCGCCAACGGCACCGAGACGGACGTCGACTGTGGCGGCACCTGCGCCGCGTCGCCCACGAACAAGAAGTGCGCCGACGGCAAGGGGTGCGGCGCCAGCGGCGCCAACTGCGCCAGCGGCGTCTGCACGGCCGGCCTGTGCCAGCCGGCGGCGTGCACGGATACGGTGAAAAACGGCGGCGAGACGGACGTCGATTGCGGCGCCTCGTGCCCCGCTTGCGCGAACGGCAAGATGTGCGGCACGGGGACGGCGGCGGGCGGTAATTGCAGCAGCGGCGTCTGCACGGCCGGCGTCTGCGCGACGCCCAGCTGCACCGACACCGTGAAGAACGGCACCGAGACCGCCGTGGACTGCGGCGGCTCGTGCGCGGCCTCGCCCACGAACAAGAAGTGCCCCGACGGCCAGGCCTGCGCGGTGGCGGGCGATTGCGTGAACGCCGTCTGCCTGAACGGGGTCTGCGCGGCGGCCAACTGCGCCGACGGGGTGAAGAACAGCACCGAGACGGACGTCGATTGCGGCGGTTCTTGTCCCGGCTGCGCGAACGGAAAGATGTGCGGCACGGGCACCGGCGCGGGCGTCAACTGCGCCAGCGGCGTCTGCACCTCCGGCAGCTGCGCGGTCCCCAGCTGCACCGACAGCGTGAAGAACGGGACCGAGACGGCCGTGGATTGCGGCGGCTCGTGCGCGGCGTCGCCCACGAACAAGAAGTGCGGCGACGGCAAGGGCTGCGCCGTGGCGGCGGACTGCGTGAACGGGATCTGCGGCTCGAACGGCACCTGCACGCCCGCCAGCTGCAGCGACGCGCTGAAGAACGGCAACGAGAGCGACGTGGATTGCGGCGGCTCGTGCGCGGCGGCGCCCACCAGCCAGGTGTGCGCGGTCGGCCAGCTGTGCGGCACCAGCGGCGCGAACTGCGTCAGCGGCGTGTGCACGGCCGGCCTGTGCGCGGCGCCCACCTGCAGCGACGGCGTGAAGAACGGCGGCGAGACCGGCCTCGACTGCGGCGGTACCGGCACCTGCGCCCGCTGTGGGACGGGGCTGGGGTGCGGCACCGGCTCGGACTGCGCCAGCGGGGTGTGCGCGGCGGGGCTGTGCGCGGCCCCGTCCTGCACGGACAAGGTGCGAAACGGCGTGGAGACGGGCGTCGATTGCGGCGGCGCGAACAGCTGCCCACGCTGCGCCGCCGGCGTCGATTGCGCGGCCAGCAGCGACTGCTCGAGCCCGCTGTATTGCCCGGCGGCCACGCTGGTCTGCACGGCCCCGACCTGCAGCGACACCGTCAAGAACGGCAGCGAGACCGACGTCGACTGCGGCGGAAGCTGCGCGCCCCTGCAGACCTGCGCCAACGGCAAGATGTGCATCGCCAACTCCGACTGCGCCAGCTCGAACTGCGCGTCGATGCTGTGCTCGGCGCTGGGCTGCCAGACGTGCTGGAAGGTGCAGTACAAGAACAGCGACGCCACCAACAAGCAGTGGTCCGATCAGGTGGTCAGCATCGTCAGCATCGGCACGACCTCGTCGCCGCTGTCGCAGTTCAAGATCCGCTACTGGTTCGACGCCGACGGCGAGGTGCCCACCGGCGCCACCTGTTACTCCGCGCCCTCGTCGGTGGGCGGTTGCACGAAGGTCACGGAGACGCTGGTGGCGGTGTCCCCGGCGCGTCCCAAGGCCAGCTACTACCTGGAGATCGGGTTCACGTCGACGTCATCGCTGGCGGCGGGCGCGCAGACGCTCGACATCCAGACGGCCTTTCACTACGCCAGCTGGAACAACGTCGACCGCACCAACGACTACTCGTTCGACGGCACCAAGACCTCCCTCACCGACTGGGCGAACGTCACGTTGTACAACAACGGGAACAAGGTCTGGGGCAACGAGCCGCCCCCCTGAGCCAGCGGAGCTGACCCGGGCGCGGCCGGGCGTCGACGCGAGTGCCTGTCGGGCCAGGGGGCTGCCTGCCGCGCCAAGTCCGGCTTCGCCGTCACCCGAACAGCGCGCGGACGCGGGGACGGGTGAGGTAGGCCAGCCCGGCAATCAGGAAGGTCAGCTTCAGGACCACCATCACCAGCGCGGTGGCCATGCCCGCCAGCGTGGCCAGGTTCATGGCGGTGCCCATCACCTGTTGCACCGTCTGGGACGACGGACCGTTTGCTTTGTCCTGGGCCTGGCCGGCCGGCGCATCGGCGGGCGCCGTTCGCCTGCCCATTGCCTCCACCATCTGCGCCATCGCGGTCTGCGTCACCTTCGTGACCGCCAGTTGCCGCTCCAGCACCGGCCTGGCGCGCGCACCTTCGTACAGCAGGCCCAGCGCGAGCGCCGCCAGCAGCAGGGGGCGGGCCCGGGGGCGCAGCTGCAGGCACCCGATCCCCCCCATGATCAGGCCCAGCCCCGCCAGCGCGCCCAGCGGCACCAGCGCCCTCAGCACGGCGCGGCCCGCCCTCATGGCGGCGGTCATCTTCGCCTGCATGTCCAGCTGAAGCTCCCGCAGCGGGGTCGGTGCCGTGCGGTCCTGCATGAACGCCGTCTGCACCTTCATCAGCCTCTCGCTGCCCAGCTCTCCGGCGATGGTCGTCAGCATCAGGCCGCCCAGGACGATCGCCGTCACCGCGAAGAAGGTCAGCCAGCCCGGTCGCCCCGACGGAACGCCCGGCTGCCCCGGTGGCTGCGCCCCACCACCCATCATCGCCATGTCGGAAAGCGTATCGTGGGGGAACAGCCGGTGTCCACGCGCGTGGCCAGGCGCTATGGTGCGGCATGTCCAAAGTTCACTTCGTCGGCGGCGACAAGGGTGGGGTGGGTAAGTCCGTGGTCGCGCGCGTGCTGGTCGCCCGGTGCCTCGAGCGCGGCCTGCCGTTCCGCGCCTTCGACGCCGATGGCTCGCACGGCGCGCTGCTGCGTCACTATCCCGGGCAGGCGCAGCCTGTCGACCTGGCCGACGTCGAGCAAGCGGACACCCTGCTGACCGCGGCCGAGGCGATGCCCGACGGGCGGGTGATCGTCGACCTACCCGCGCGTGGCGACGGCGCCATCGCCGCCTGGCTGGCCGAGGGGGGGATCGCCTCCCTGGCGGCCGAGATGGGGATCGCGCTGGTGTTCTGGCACGTGATGGACGACGGCAAGGACGCGATCGCGGCGCTGGGCCGTGGTCTCGAGCGTCACCCGCCGCCCGCGCGCCACATCGTCGTGGAGAACCTGGGCCGCGGGTTCCGCTTCGCGCTGTTCGACCAGTCGCCGGCGCGCGCCGCCGCGGACGCCGCCCACGTGCCGATCATCCAGTTCCCCGAGCTGCATCCCCCGCTCATGCGGAAGCTGGATCGCAGCGACGCCAGCTTCGGCGCCGCGCTGGACGGCTCCCAGGCTGGCGAGGCGCTGGGGCCCGGCGAGCGGCAACGATTGAAGATCTGGTTGTCCGCCTGTTTCGAGCAACTGGCGCGCCTGGGCCCCGACGCGCTCTAGCCGCTCACTTTCCGGTCTTCTTGCTCTTCGTCGTCCGCTTGCCCGTTCCAGCCCTCGGACTCGTGCTGGTCGATCGGCGGCCCCGTTTCGCCGTGGCGGCCAGGCGGCGACGGCCGCTCTTCGCCTCGCGCGCGTAACAGACGACCTCGATGTTGTTGTCCTCGGGGTCCTTCACGAACGCTGCGTAGTAGCTGGGCCCATAGTCCGGCCGAGGGCCCGGCTTCCCGTTGTCCTTCCCGCCCGCCTCCAGCGCTGCCGCGTGAAAGCCATCGACCTCGGCGCGGTGATCCACGCGGAACGCGTAGTGCCCGCCGCCGGCGGCCTTGCGGTGCCGGGTCAGCCAGAAGATCTTCTGGTCGCCCGGGCCCATGCCGAAGGCCGACGAGACGTCCATGTTGATCGTCATTCCGATGGCCCCCAGCGCCGCCGTGTAAAACGCCCGGGCGGCCGCGATGTCGCGGACGGGCGCGCTGATGTGATCCAGGGCGGCGAACCGCGTGCGTCTTGGCGTCACCATGTGACCCAGTCTGGGGTCGGGGCGGGCGTTGTCGAGGGTCAGGACAGGCGCGACACGATCGCGCCCGCCATCTCGTCGATCGGGAAGGCGCCCATGGACAGCTGGGCCTCGCTCACCGACCGCGGCATGCCGTACACCACGCAGGACGACGCGGCCTCGGTCAAGACGCGGCCCCCGGCGGAACGGATGGCCCGCGCCCCCTCGAGGCCGTCATCGCCCATGCCGGTCAGCACGACGCCCATCACGGCGGGCCCCAGCGCCTTGGCGGCGCTCTGGAACAGCACGTTCACCGAGGGGCAGTAGGGCGCGCTGGTCGGCTCCTGGCTGATGTGCGTGGTCAACTTGCCGCCGTCGGCCCGCACGCGCAGGTGGCTGCCACCGCGGCCGATCGCCACGCTGCCCGGCGCCAGCAGGGCGCCTTCCCATGCCTCGAAGACCGATACGGCCGCGTGCTCGTTCAGTCGCCGCGCCAGGGCCTCGGTGTAGCCGGCGGGGATGTGCAGCGCGACGGCGACCGCGCAGGGCAGGTCCGCGGGCAGCGCGGTCAGCAGTCGTGTCAGCGCCTGCGGACCGCCGGTGGACGTCCCCACCACCACCAGCTTCACGGTCGCCTGTGTGCGCAGCGCGTCCGGCAGCGGCAAGGGGACGGTGCCCGAAGGGCTGTTGATGGCCGGGCGGACGGCGCCTCCCGCGGTCAGCACCTTCTGGATCAGCTCGCCCGACAGCTCGTACAGGCGATCGGTCGCCAGCGCCGTGGGCTTGTGGACCAGCTCCACGGCGCCCGCCTGCAGCGCCTCCACGCCGAGCGCGCTGTTGCCGTCCGAGATGCTGACGATGACGACGCGCGGGCCGCCCGTGGGCGGCAGCGCGTGCAGCACCCCCAGCCCGTCCAGGTTCGGCATGATCAGGTCCAGCGTGATCACGTCGGGCTTCAGCTCGGCGATCTTCTCCAGCGCCTCAAGCCCATCGCGCGCGGTCCCCACCACCTCGATGGCGGGATGGGCGGACAGCGATTCGCGCAGCACCTTGCGGGCGAACGCCGAATCGTCGACGACCAGCACGCGTACCGTTCCAGGGGAGGTCATGGCAGCTTCTTGTACAAGAATATGCCGCTCTGCTCCTCGCAGGACAGCGGAATGGCGAAGCGCAACAACGATTCGGCGACCCCGACGAACAGCGACCCCCCGCTGACCAGTTGCCCGGCCAGCGACGTGACCACCCGGCGCACGGTGTCGTCGCTGAAGTAGATCAGGACGTTTCGGCACAGGATCACGTCGAAGGCACCCATCGCGGTGACCGCGTCCTGGTCCAGCAGGTTCAGGCGGCGCCAGTCGATGGCGTTCGTGAAGCGTTGCTGGATGGCGATCTCGCGCTCGGTCATCGTCAGCCAGCCCGCGGCGAACGGGGGCGGGTCCTGCCGCAGGGCCCGCCGTCCGAAGCGACCCGTGCGCGCGCGCGCCAGGGCCACGTTGCTGATGTCGCTGGCGACCAGCTCGACCGCGTCCAGGATGCCGTGGGTGGCCAGCAACATCGCCACGGTGTGTGGTTCCTCGCCCGTCGAGCAGGCGGCCGACCAGACGCGGGGCCGGCGTCCAGCCTGCACGAGCGGAAGAACCAGCTCGCGGACCATCGTCTCCAGGGGCGGCAGCTCGCGAAACAGATAGGTCTCGTTGACCACCAGCGCGTCGATCAACGTCTCCGTCTCGCGGGGCCCTCCGGCGTCGTAGCGAAGGAAGTAGTAGTAGTCCAGCAGCGAGTCGAAGCCCAGCTCGGCGGCGCGCGCCGCCACCTTCTCCCCGAACACGGCGGCGTGCGGCAGATCGAAGTGCAGGCCCGCGCGCTCCGCGACCAGCGCGCTCAGGATCGAGAAGACCTGAGGAGACATCGACAACGGCGGCATCGGGGGGCGCTTCAGCGAGCCAGGAGCAGCGCGCAGATCTGGCGGACCTCCGGTTCGGGATCTTCATCGGCCGCCCGGCGCAGAGCAGCCAGCGCGTCCCTGGTGGCCAGCACGGCCAGCGCGCTGGCGGCAGCCTTGCGCGCCGCCACGTTCGGCGACCGCATGGCATCCAGCAGCATCGCGTTGGCGTCGGGCCGGTGCAAGCGGGTCAGCGCCGACGTCAGCGCCGACGCGGTCTCGTCGTCCGCGTCGCCCAGCGCCGCCGCGAGACCCGCCACCCGACCCTCGATCTGGACCGACAACGCCGCCACGATCGGCTCCCGCAAGGTCGTCCGATGAAGCAGGTCGGTCAACATTCGTGTGGCGGCCACGCCCGGGGTGGCGGCCAGAAAACCGATGGCCGCGTTCCGCACGCCCTCGTCCTCGTCGGTGGCCCCGCGCTGCAGGGCGCGCAGCACCTCGGGCGAGCGGAACCCGCCGAACGCCGACAGCGCCACCAGCCGGGTGGCCGGATCGCCGGACGCCGCGGCGTCCAGCATGAGGGGCAGCGCGTCTTGCTGCTTCGCCACGCCCAGCCCGATGATGGCGGTACGGCGCACGTCGCCGTCGCTGTCATCGGCGGCGCGCCTCAGCGCGCTGGCGGCCAGCTCGCTGTCCAGACAGGACAGCGCCTCCACGGCGGCCACGCGCACCTGCCCGGCCTCGTCGTTCATCAGGCGGGCGATGGCCGCCGCGGCCGGCGCGAAGGCCAGCTTGCCCAGCGCCTGACAGGCGTAATAGCGAACCCAGGCATCGGCGTCGGACAACCCCTTCAGCAGCAGGGCGCTGACGCGCAGATCGTTCCCCGACTGTCCCAGCGCGCGCATGGCGGCCGCCCGCGTGCGCTCGGCGGGGCTGCGCGCGGCGGTGAACAGCGCCTCCAGGGCGCGCGGATCGTCTAGAAAGGGCAGGGCGTGGATGGCGCTCTCGCGCACCCGCTCGTCCTGATCGCCGAGCGCGATCAGGATGTCGTCCACCACGGCGGGCGAACCGAAGTAGCCCAGGATGCCGATGGCGGCGCGGCGCACGCGCGCGTCGGGCTCGACCGCCGCCTTGCGGGCCAGCGCCTCGGTCTCGTGGCTGCCCAGCGACTGGATGGCAGCCGTGGCAGCGAAGGCCACCCGGGCGTTCGTATCGGAAAGCAGGGGAAACAGCGACCGCACCACCGAAGTCACGCCCATGCGCGCCAGCGCGTCGCAGGCCAGGGCCCGGACGTCCGGATCCCCGTCCTCGAGGCAGGCCACCACCGCGGGGGCGCTGGTGGCGCGCGACACCAGCGGCAGCAGCGCCCGCCGCTGCATGACGTCTCCGGCCTGGATGCCCGCCAGGATCCGCTCCTCGGCCAGGGGGCCCAGTCGTCGCAGCGCGGCCGTCGCTGCCTCGGCCACCTCGGGAGCGGCGTCCACCAGCTCGGCCAGCGCGGACGCCGCGGCGGGCGACCCCGACTCGCCCAGCAAGAAGCAGATGGCTGCCTGCTCGGTGGCGTCGCCGCCCGTCAGTGCCCGGATCAACTGGCGCGCCACCGCGCCGCGCGAGCGTGGCTCCGGCTCGCCAGCCGTCGGGCTGGCGGCAGCGCCGGCGGGGCTCTCCGGACGCTCGTCGCCGGCGCGGCGTACGGCGGCGGCCACCGCGTCGCCGCTGCCAAAGCGCTCGGCGTGGCGTTGCTGCAGATCGCGCAGGGCCATCGCGGCGACGCGCACCGTGGCGGCGCCCCCGCGCGTCAGCAGGCGCATCAGCGGCTCGACCGCGCCGATGTCCCCCGTCCGGCCCAGCGCGCGGGCGGCCTCGTGCGCGTACTGCGGCTGCTCGAGCAGATCCGTCAGCGGCGCCACCGCCCGCGGATCGCCGCTGCGGCCCAGCACGTCGATGGCGGGAAAGGTCCGGAAGAAGTTACCGCTCTTCACCGCCTCGACCAGCGAGTCCACGGCGGCGCGGCCCCCGATCCTGCCCAGCGCCTCGACCGCCGCCACCGCGACGTTGTCGTCCATGTGGCGGGTCAGCGCGACCAGGGCCGGGATCCCCCCTGGCGTGCGCCGCCGGCCCAGGATCTGCGCCACGTCCGCCAGCACGGCGACCGACGGCTCCTGCGCCGCCAGCGTGCCCAGCGCCGCGTCGGGGGCGTCGTCCGGCAGCGACGCCAGCGTGTCCACCACGGCGGCGATGCGGGTCTCGCTGTCACGGTGCTGGCGCAGCTCTCCGATCAGGGGGCTCACCGCCGCGGGTCCGGCGGCGGCCAGCGCCGCAATGACTGCGCGCCGGACCGTCCAGCTGGGATCGTCCAGCATGGCCACCAGGCCGGGCACACCCGCGCCGGCTTCCAGCGCCAGGCGATCGACCTCCTGCATGCGCCTCAGCTCGTCGGGCGAGAACGCCAGCGCAGGGGACGAGGTCGAGGATCCGAAGGCGCCGCTCATGCCGTCTCGGTCGGCTTCGCGGCCTCGCCCTCGCCCGCGCGCAAGGCCAGCAGCGTGTCGTTCAGGCTGGCCACGGCCTCGGCCTGTTGCACGTTCGCGCCGCGCACCTTGGCGATCGCGCCCACCACGCCCGTCACCTCGGACGCGATCGAGACCGACATCTTCGCCTGCTGGCTGACGGCGGCGACGATCTCGCGCGCGTTCATGCGCATGTTGACCACCGCCTTCGCCACCTGCTCGCTGGTGGTCGCCTGTTCGGCGGAGACGCGCGCGATGTTGGCGACGCTGGTGTTCTGCTTGACGGCCGTGGCCGCCAGGCTGCCCACCGCCTCTGCCTGCTCGCTGACGGCGCGCGAGGTCTGCTTGGCGATGCGCCGCACCTCTTCACCCGCCTTGGCCAGCCCGTCCACCGCCTTCACCTGCTCGTTCGTGGCCCGCGTCAGCTCGCCGGCCAGCTTGGCGACCTGGCGGGTGGCGGCCTCGATCTGGCTCATGGCGCGGGTCTGCTCGCCCAGCCCCTTCGCCATCTGCGCCGTGTCTCGCTTGCCGTTCTCCACCCCGGCGGCGATCTCCGCGGCGCCGCGCGCCTGTTCGGCCAGGCCCGTCACCGTCCGCTGCGTCGCCTGGGTGACTTCGACGGTCAGCGCCGCCGTCGCGCCCAGCAGGCGCGCCTGTTCGGTCATGGCGGCGCTGGTCTGTTGCGCCATCGCGCGCATTCGCACGGCGGCGGTGGCCAGCTGCCCCGCGCTGCCGGCCTGCTCGTCGGTGGCGCGGGCGACCTTCTGCACGCTGGTGGCCAGCTGCGTGGTCACCTTCACGCCCTCGCGCAGCGCGCGCGCCTGCTCGTTGGTGGCGTCCTTGGTGTGCTTGCTCATCCGCTTCATCTCGGCGGCCGCCTGGCTCATGCCCTGGCTGGCCGTCACTTGCTCGGCCGTGGCGCGGGCGATCAGCTTGCTCTCCTCGGCGACGCGGCCGATGCTCTGGGTCAGGGACTGCACCGCCTGGGCCTGATCGGCGCTGGCGCGCTCGATGTCGCCCATCCCCTTTCCCACGGTCTCGATGCCCTGCAAGATCGAACCGAGCGCGCGCTCGGCGTCGCCCACCAGGCGCGCGCCCTCGTCGGCCACCTTCAGCCCATCGGCCGACGCGGTCACGGCCTCGCGGGCCGTGCCCTGCAAGCCCCGCACGATCTTGGCGATGTCCGCGCTGGCCGCGGCGGCCCGATCCGACAGCGCCCGGATCTCCTCGGCCACCACCGCGAACCCGCGGCCGTGCTCCCCGGCCCGCGCCGCCTCGATGCTGGCGTTCAGGGACAGCAGGTTCGTGCGATCCGCGATCAGGTTGATCGTCTGCACGATGTCGCCGATCTCCTCCGACCGCTTGCCCATCTCACGGATGACGGTGGACGACTCCTGCATGGCCTGGCGGATCCCGGTCAGGCCGGCGATGGAGCGGTTCACCACCACCCCGCCCTCGCGGGTGGTGCGCGTCACCTCGTCCGCCGTGCGTCGCGCGGAGGAGACGATGTCGACGATGCGGCGGGCCGCGCCCTCGGCCTGGCCGGAGGCGGTGGCGCTGCCCGCGGACAGGCTGCTGATCTGTTCGGCCGATCTGGCCACCTGGTGCGCCGCCCGGGCCAGCTGTTCGATGCTGGCTGCGTTGGCGTCGTTCACCGCGGCGTTCTTCTCGGCGGTGGCGGCCACCTCCTCGACGGAGGCGCCCAGCTCGGTCAGCATGGACGATGACTCGGCGGCGTTCCGCTCCAGGTCCTTCACCTGCTCCGACACGGCGCGGGCCGAGCGCGCCATCTGCTCGGCGGTGGCGGCGGTCTCCTCCACCGCGGCGGCCATCTCCGTGCCGTCCTTGGCCACCCGTTCCACCGACGCGCCCACGGAGGTGACGGCCGACGCGACCGCGCCGATCTTCTCGTTCATGCCCTCGGCGTCCGACGCCAGGCGGGCCACCCCCTTGGCCATCCCCGTGATCGTGGCGGCGATCTGGTCCATGGCGGTGGCGCTGTTCTGGCCCCGCTCGGAGACGTCCTTCACGCTCAGGGCGGTCTCGGTGGCCGCCGCCAGCAGCTCCTCGCCCGCGGCGGCCAGGTCCTCGGCGTTGACGCCGACGCCCTTGATCGACCGGGCCGCCTCCTCGATCATGGCCGCCATGTTCTCGGCCGACAGGGCCAGCGCCTCGCCGTCCTTCTTCACGCCCGAGACGGAAGACGCGACCTCTCGCAGGCCGGCGCTGGTCCCCTCGTGGCCCTGCTGAATGTCGCGCGTCGTCTCCGACACGTGCACCTGCGAGCGGGCCAGCTCCTGCACCGCGGTCGCCGTCTCCTCGATGCGGGCGGCCATCGCCTCGGTCGAGGCGCGGATCTGCTCGCTGGCGGCCGCCTGCTCGCTGCCCATGCTGGCGATGCGGTTCGCCGCCTCTTCGATGGACAGCGCCTGCGCCGCGCTGTCGCGCAGCATGCCGTGGGTGTCGCCCGCCTGGGCCAGCGCCTGATCCAGGCTGACGTTTCGATTGCCGTTCGAGACGGTCGCTCTCCTACTCGTCGCCATCGTCGTGCTCCTCGCCAATTACCTTGATGAAGTCGATCAGCATCAACAGGCGGTTGCCCACCTGCGCCACGGCCTTGACCAGGCCGTCGGTCTGCTGAACCAGGACCGCCGGCGGCGGATGGAAGTCGTCCGCGGGTATCTTCAGGACCTCGCGCGCGCTGTCGACCAGCAGGCCCACCACGCGCTCGGAGGCCTTCATCACGACCACCCGCGAGTCCAGGGTCGGGGGGATGGGCGTCAGGCCGAACACCACCCGCAGATCGACGACCGGCACCACGCGGCCGCGGATCTGCACCAGGCCCGCCACCTGCGCCGCCGCGCCCGGCACCTTGGTGGCGCCCGCGAACGACTCCATCTGCAGCACGTCCGCGGCGGGCAGGACGTACTCGGTGTCGTTCACCTTGCACAGCACGTGCAGCTCGCTCACGCGTGCGCCCGCTCTCTGCCCGGGCCGGGCCCCGTGATCAGCTTCCCGCCCAGCGCCACCAGATCCAGCACCAGGGTGGGCTTTCCGTCGCCCAGATCGGTGGTGCCCGAGATGCCGTCCACCCGCACCAGCCGATCGTCGAGCGGCCGCACCACCACCTCTTGCTGCCCCAGCATGCGATCGACCGCGAACGCGAAGGGCTCGCCGTTGCGGCGCACGATGATGACCTTGCGGCCGGCGGCGCCCTCCACGGCCAGGCCGAAGATCTCGTCCAGGCGCAGCAGGGGCACCGCCTCGCCCCGCCGCTCGATCATGTCGGTCCCGCGCGCGACCTGACGCCGATCCGGCGTGGCCCGCGCCACCCGACGGCGATCGGGACCGCGCACCGTGCGGGAAGGGTCCAGCTCCTGGATCTCCTCCACCATGGCGACCGGCACCACGAAGGTCTCGCCGCCCGAGACGAACGAGAACGCGTCGACGATGGTGATGCTGAGGGGCACCCGCAGCACGAACGTGGTGCCCTGACCGCGGATGGTGGTCATGGCCAGCGCGCCCCGCAGCTCGTCGACGGCGATTCGCTTCACCACGTCCATGCCCACGCCCCGCCCGCTGGTGGTGGTGACCTCGCTCTTCGTCGACAGGCCCGGGCGCGTCAGCAGCTCCAGCAGCCCGTCATCGGTCGCCGGGACCGGCACGCCGGCCCGGCGCGCCACGGCGGCCGCGTCGACGCCGCGGCCGTCGTCCGAGATGGTCAGCTCCAGCTGGTTGTCCGACCGTTCCACGGCCACCACCGTGATCAGGCCCGTCTCGGGCTTGCCGGCGGCGCGCCGTTCGGCCGGTGACTCCAGGGCGTGATCGGCGGCGTTCCGGATCAGGTGCACCACCGCGGGGAAGATTCGCTCCGCGACGGCCTTGTCCAGCTCGGTCTTGCCGGTGCGCAGCTCCAGGCGGGCCTGCTTGCCCGTGGACCGGCTCAGCCCGCGCAACAGCAGGGGCACCCGTTCCAGCACCTCGGCCACGGGGACCATGCGGGCGCGCATGATGGACGACCGCAGATCGCGCAGCTGCCGTCCGTTGTCCGCGACCACCAGCGCCAGGGCGCGGGTGTCAGTGCCGGTGGCGCGCAGCGCGGCCACCGCGCGGGTCAGGCGAAACTGCGTCACGACCAGGGCCGACAGCTTCTCCAGCGCGTCGTCGAGGCGCGCCACCTCGACGCGGACGACGCCCTGCTGGCGCGGGTTCGTGTCGTCGTCGCTCTCCTCGCCCTCCTCCGTCGCGGCCGGGGGGCCCGATTGTAGCGCGATCGGCCGCAGGGTGGCGGGGTCGCTGGACGAGGCTTCGGCCACCACCTCGTCGGTGGCGTCGGTCAGCAGGATCAGGGCGAAGGCCAGCCCTCCGGGGGCGCTCTCCGTGGCGGGGATGGACTGGGGCACCACCTTGACGATCTCCGCGACGGTCGCCATCCGCTCGCGCACCGAGGTGATGTTGATACCGGCGTTGGCCCGCTCGGGCGCGGGAATGAACGTCGCCACCACGCCCCGGCGACCGGCCATCAGCCCCTGCAGCAGCTGTTCGCGCTCGGCGCTGCCCAGCCGGGCCCACAGGTCGTCGGCCAGCGTCGTGCCGGCCGCCGCCTGGGGGCGGTTGCTGCCCGACTGGCGCAGGGCGTTCAGCGCCTCGACCAGGGTGGACGGCGCGGCCGCGACCGGCTTGCGCTTCGCCAGCGCCGCGACCCGCTGGCCGATGGCGCGCGTCCCGCGCAACAGCAGCTCGACGGAGCCGACCGGCAGCTGGCCCGCCGCCCGGTCCGCCTCGCGAAGCACGGTCTCCATGGCGTGCGCGATGTCGACGATGGGCTCGACGCCCACCATGGCCGCCAATCCCTTGATGGTGTGCAGGGAGCGGAAAAGCTCACGCACCTGGCGGGGCGTCGGCTGGCCCGCGGCGGAGGCCTGATCCAGCGACAGCAGGTTGGCGTTCGCCGACGTCAGATGCTCTTCGGCCTCGGCGATGAAGCCGGTGATGAACTCGGAGGCCTCGAACCCGTCGCTCACGCGGCGGACCCCGAGGCGCCTACCAGCAGGTCTCGCACTTCGGCGAGCAGGGCCTCGGGCTGGAACGGCTTGGTCATGAAGCGCGAGGCGCCGGCCGCCAGCGCCCGCGCGCGGGAGGTCTCGTCGCCGCGCGTCGTCACGACGAGGATGGGCAGGGTGCGCAGCTTGTCCTGGCCCCGGATGAACTCGATGACCTCGTAACCGCCGATGTCCGGCATGTTGAGATCCAGCACCACCACGTCGAACGGCTTCAGCGACAGCCGCTCCAGCGCCTCCAGGCCACTGGCCGCCTGGGTGAACGCGATGCCTGGCTGCGCGCGGAGACACGCGATCACCATCTCGCGCATGACCTTGCTGTCGTCGACGATGAGGGCTTCAGGCACGCAGGGATCTTTTAACTGATGGGGCGAAGGTCCGTATATAGGCGCGCAAGCTACCGAGTTTGCTCGGTTGGGCCACAGCGACCACCCAACTTAAGTCTCGGTCGCGCGTCGATCAAGGCAAGTCCCCACAATCGAAAATCGCCCCCAATTGACTTTGACACTGCCGTCACCGCCTCGTAGCCTGCCCAACAATGGGGAGTCCTGATCCGGGAGCGTCCGTGTGGGTTGTCGATGACAGCCCTCTCGACGCCGAACGGGCTCGCCGTGTCCTGGAGAGCCGCTACTCGGTCAGGGTTTTCCTCGACGGCTCCGCGATGCTGGAGCAGCTGGCGACGCTTCGACCGCCCTCCGTGCTGGTGCTGGACTGGGTGATGCCCGGGGTCTCCGGCATCGAGGTGTGCCGGTTCCTGCGCGACGGCGGCAGCGCGCAGGCCCAGATCGCCATTCTGCTGCTGACCATGCAGACCGAGACCCAGCAGATCGTCGAGGGCCTGGCGGCCGGCGCGAACGATTACCTGGTCAAGCCGTATTCGGATCCCGAGCTGCTGGCGCGGGTGGATGCGCTGGTCCGCTCGAAGAACCTGCTCGACCGCGCGCAGGCCGCCGAGGCCAGCGTGCTGCAGTTGCTGGAGAACGCCCCCGATCCGCTGCTGGGCGTCGACGAGCGATACGTGGTCACCTACGTCAACCGCGAGGCGCAGCGCGCCTTCGGGCGAGAGGACGCGGCGTTGCTGGGCGAGCCCCTGTCCAGCCTGTTGCCCGAGCTGCCCATCGAGCACATCAGCGACGCCCGCCGCACCGCCCGTCCCCTTCCCGACATCGAGGTGGGCAACCAGATCTACTCCCCCACGATCCGCTCGCTGCCCAGCGAGGCCCACGCCGGTCTGACGATCGCGCTGCGCAACGTGACGGCACGGCGCCAGAAGGAGTCCCGGCGGCTGGACTTCTATTCGATCATCGCGCACGACCTGCGCTCGCCGCTGGCGGCGATGCTGATGCGGACGGAGATGATGCTGCGCGGGCGGCGCGGCGTGCTGTCGGCCGAGGTGATCGCCGACCTGCGCAAGATGGACAGCCACATGCGCAACCTGGTGGCGCTGATCAACGACTTCCTGGACTTCGCCCGCATGGACGAGGCGGCCCACAAGATCGATCGGGCGCGCGTGGATCTGGGCGAGCTGATCCGCGAGATCGCGGACGACTTCAAGCCGCTGGTGGAGAGCACGCAGCAGCGCCTGCGCATCGAGATCGAGTCGGACGGCGTCGTGGTCTCGGGCGATCGGCCGCGCTTGCAGCAGGTGCTGACCAACCTGCTGGCCAACGCCATCAAGTTCACCGCGTCTGCCGGCAACATCGGCGTGCGCGCGCGCGTGGTGGATGGGTGGTGCGAGGTGGCGGTGGAGGACGACGGGCCGGGCATCGCGCCAGAGGTGTTGCCCACGCTGTTCCAGCGTTACACCCGGGCGCCGAACGCGCACTCCGACACGCGGGGCACCGGCCTGGGCTTGCTGATCGTGCGCGAGATCGTGGAGGCGCACGGTGGCACCGTGGGCGTGGAGAGCGAACTGGGGCAGGGCAGCCGCTTCTGGTTTCGCGTCCCGGCCGCCGCCCCGACGCAGCTGCGGCCCGATACGCCGACGCCCGTCCCCGAGCAGGCCACGGCCGGGTAACCGACGTCCCCGCCCGGGAACGGCGGCGCGGGGAAGACCAGCAGTCCGCGGCGCGGACCGCGCTGGCAGCGGTGTGGGCCGCTGGCACGTGCTCTGCAATTACCCTGTCGATGCGGCGGACGGCTTTGTGCCGCTCCGATGGCACGCCGCCGCCGCGGAGGAGCGACCCATGAGCAGGCTTACGACAGGCCGGAGCATTCTCGCGTTGGGCGCGCTGGCGCTGGTCGGTTTCACCGCGTGCGCGCACGAGGTCAAACCCGACGGGACCAGCGCTGCGGCCCATGAGCAGCAAGCCAACGTGGAGACCGCACAGGCGCAGGCCGAGGTGGCGCGCGCCACGCGCGACGCGCCCCCTCTGCCGAGCCCGACGGCCGCGCCCGCCAACAATCCAGAGGCCTACAACTATCCCGTCGACGCCTACAACCCCGGCGCCGAGCACCTTGCGCGCGCGCGTGAGCTGGAAGCACATGCCCGCGAGCACCGCGCCGCGGCCGCCAAGCTGGAGACGTTCGTTCAAGACGAGTGTCGGGGCTTTCCGCCCGAGACCCGCGCCTCCTGTCCCATGCTGGGCCCGGTGGCGCAGATCCGGGACATCCCTCAGGGGGTGCGGGTGGCCTTCTCGGCGAAGACCCGGGTCGACGCCGTCGCGGCGCACATGCGCTGTCACCTGGCCTATGCCCAGGCTTACGGCTTCGATACCGTCGCGGATTGTCCGCTGTACGTGAAGGGGCTGCAGATCCGCGTCTCGGATGACGGCAAGGCGATCGAGCTGACCAGCCACGAGCCGCGCACGATCGACGTCATCCGCGCTCGCACGCGCGAGGAGGCGACCCTGGTCCGGCAGTAGCCCTGCCGCGCTGATCGCCGGCGAGTTGCCCGAACCCCAAGCATCCGCGTCGCGGCGCAGCGCCCGCCCGGCGCCGAAAGAAGACTTCTTCCAGCCCGCTGGTCGCCCGAACGTCCGGGACGGCCAGCGGGCTCGCTGTTTGTCGGCCAGCGCGAAGCGCACGACGACGCAGCTTCTCGGACTGGTCCAAACCGCGTAACGCCGGCCTGCGCGGCGTCGGGCGATGTTCCCCCTCCAGGCACGCTGTCCGCGGACAAGGCCGCCAGATCGGCGCTGGCACGGCCACTGCAAACGGCGTCGAGCAAAGGAGCCCGCCATGACTTCCAATAACAAGATCCCGAATCCCCTCTCGACCAAGCGTGTCTTGCTGTCCGTCCTGTCCGCCACGTTCGTGTGTGGCCTGTCCGTGCCCGCGCTCGCGCACTCAGGCGCTGATGGCCGGACCGGAGGCCTGCGCCTGACCGCGCCACAGATGCGCGTGGCGCCCGATAGCGACGTGGCGCCCATGGTGCCTCCCTTGCGCCTGGCCGAGGTCGAGGTCGTGAACTCGAACCCGCCCGCCGCCGCGCCCGCCGCCGCGCCGGTGGCCGCGGCGCCCGTCGTCGCGCAGGCGCCAGTGGTAGCGCCTAGCCATGAGGTGGTGCATCACCACGAGGGCAGCTACATGGGGACCATCGCCCTGAACGCCCTGTTCGGCGCGCTGGCCGGCGGTCTGGTCGGCGGCGCCATCTACTACCTGTCTGACAACCAGACGCACCCGCAGCGGATCGCGTACTGGGCGGCCGGCGGCGTGCTGGTCGGCGCCGGCGTTGGTGTCGTGCAGATCATGGCGGACAGCCGCACCGAATCGGTGGCGATGTCCAAGCTGCCCCACGATCCGGCCCCCACCTATCGTCTGGCGCTGCTGACCTCGCACTTCTAGCGCTCCCTGACCGGCGCGCGAGCGGGATCAGCCCACTCGCGCGCGGTCGCATCAGAGAGACACGGAAAGGATCGTCATGAGAAACCAGCCGACAGAGTCCCTGGACGAGGGCCGCATCACCTTCGATGCGCCGCCGAGCGAGCGTCCCTGCTTCGACCCGGTGTGCGGACGGCAGGTGAACGGAGCGGCCATGTTCACCCCCAAGTTCGAACGCGACGGCAAGCAGTACGCGTTCTGCTCGTCGGCGTGCCGGGCCCGCTTCAAGGCCAATCCCAACTCTTACGATTCCGACGAGCACCACGCCTGAGCGGCGGTATCTTATTCGCGTGACCAAGCAGGGACAGGGCGCGGGGCTGGGTGTGACGATAACCGTGCCCGCGTGGGTCGAAGAGCTCGCCCCGGCGGGCTCGCTGATAGAAACCGAAGAAGACAGAATGGGCCTGGCCATCCGTCTGGCGGCGCGCAACGTCGCCGAGGGGGGCGGGCCCTTCGCGTCGGTGGTGTTCGAGGGGGCGCGCCTGGTCGCTGCGGGGGTGAACCGGGTGCTGGAGAGCGGCCTGTCGATCGCGCATGGTGAGATCATCGCCCTGCTGCGCGCCCAGAACCTGGCGCACGAGCTGGAGCGCGCCGCCGCCACCCCGCCCATCACGGGACCGCTGACCCTGGTGACCAGCACGGAGCCGTGCTGCCAGTGCTTCGGAGCGATCGTATGGTCCGGCGTCGAGCGCCTCGTCTGCGGCGCCACGACGTCCGACGCGGAGTCGATCGGCTTCGACGAGGGCCCCAAGCCCGAATTCTGGCCGGACGTCCTGGAGCAGCGGGGCATCACGGTCGAGCTGAACGTGCGCCGCACCGAGGCCCGGGCCGTGCTGAAGGAGTACCAGCGCCGCGGTGGGCCGATCTACGGCTTGCGGCACCCCAGCATCGCCTGACGCGGCCACGCATCGCGGGGAGGGCCAAGCTGGCGGAAAAAAGGCTGCCGGTGGCGTAGCCTCCTCCCCCCGAAGTTGGCCACGCCACCGGTATCGGGGGTGAATTCCCGGGCCCTGTGGCGTCTGATCACGAAATCGCTCGCGCGGTGACGATTTCGGTGGCCAGTCTCGTGACGCTCCAGGTGCAAGATGCCGGCGGCAGAAGATTGGCCCGACTCGGCGGGCGCGCGCTACTGGCGCAACGAGGAGCACATCCACCAGTGATCGCCACATGGTCGTTCGGCCCTGCGAGGAGCGCCCGGAAGTGACCCGCCATGGGCTTTTGTTGATGGTCGCGGCTGGCCTGGCCGGCGCTGCCGCGTGCGGTTCGACCGCGCCGGGCGATGGGACGGGGGGCAGCGGCGGGACTGCGCCTGCTAGTTCGGGCGGGCTGTCCGGCAGCGGAGGCCGGGGCGCGGCGGACGGCGGCTCGGGCGGCGTTTCGACGGGGGGCGCTCCCGGGACCGGCGGGATCCCCGTGGGCAGCGGCGGCGATCGCGGCGCCACGGGCGGCGCGACCGCCAGCGGGGGCGCGCCTGCCAGCGGGGGCTCCGCCGGCGGGGGCAGCGGTGGCCACGGCGAAGGCGGCAGGCCTGGCACCGGCGGTGGCGCAGCAGGCGCAGGCGGTCGCGCCAGCGGAATCGGCGGCACCAGCTCGGGCGGGACGCCCGGTAGCGCCGGGGCTGGCAGCGGCGGGGCAGGCCCGGGCAGCGGGGGAACGACGGGGTCGCTCCCTCCAGGCGTCACGGCGCTGTTTCCGGGGCCGGGGGCGACCTCGGTGTGTCCCGATCCTCCCCTGCGCATCACGTTCAGCGGCACGCCTTCGCTGGGCACCAGCGGAAAGATCCAGGTGTTCAGCACGGGCGGCAGCGCCGTGGCGTCGGTGGACATGGGCGCCTCGACCGTTATGGACACCATCGGCGGCACGGCGTTCGTGCTGCTGCGGCCGGTCTACGTCGACGGCAACGCGGTGGTCGTCTATCTGAAGACGAAGGCGCTGGCGTACGGGCAGACCTATTATGTGAACGTGGACGCCGGGGCGATCAAGCCGCCGGGCGGGGGAAGCTTCTCCGTATCCGGTTCGTCGGCGTGGCGATTCACCACGGCGGCGGCCGCCCCGAGCGATCTGTCTGCGCTCACGGTGGCGCTCGATGGCAAAGGCCCGTTTTGTACGGTGCAGGGCGCGACGGACGCGCTTCCCGCCAACAACACCGCCCCCAGCCGCATCACCATCAACGCCGGCACGTACCACGAGATCATGCACGTCTCGAAGAAGAGCAACATCACCCTGCACGGCCAGGATCGCGCGCAGACGATGCTGGTCGGCACGAACAACAACAGCCAGCAGGGCAGCAACGGGGGCACCAGCAACCGCTCGCTGCTGGGATTCGACGGCACCAATGGCCTGGTCATCGAGAACCTGACCATCAAGAACTTGACCCCCCAGGACGGCACCCAGGCGGAGGCGCTGCGCCTGCAGACCTGCGACAAGTGCGTGGTGCGCGACGCCGACATCTGGAGCTTGCAGGACACGCTGCTGTGGAGCGGCCGCATCTACGCCGAGAACTGTCTGATCGTCGGCAACGTGGACTACGTATGGGGCACGGGCGTCGCCTACTTCAACAAGTGCGAGCTGCGCACGGTGGGCCGCACCGGCGTCATCGTGCAGTCACGGAACGCGGCCGGCGCGTACGGCTACGTCTTCGTCGACAGCAAGCTGACCGTCGACGCGGCCTCGAAGAACAACATCCTGGCCCGCATCGACGTCAGCGTGTACCCGGGCAGCCACGTCGCGTACATCAACTGCCAGATGACGGGGGTCGCCAGCGCGGGGTGGACGGTCACCGGTGGGTCGGCGTCGTCGTCGCTGCGCTTCTGGGAGTACAAGAGCACCGACGCCTCGGGGAATGCCCTGAACGTCAGCGGGCGGACCAACGGGACGCAGCTGAGCGACAGCCAGGCCGCGATGATGCGCGATCCCAGCGTGGTCCTGAACGGCTGGACTCCGTGAGGCTGGTCTCGCGGCGCCAATTGACGGAGAATCCTTTCATGCACCCCACGCAGGGCCGGCCGGTCCCGCCACGCCGGCGTCCAGGGCAGGGCCGCGCCCGTGCCGCCGCTAGCTGGATGATGTGCCTGGCGCTGGCGGCGTGCGGATCGGGTGCCGGGACCACGGGCAGCGGCGGCGCTTCGAGCGGCGGCATGCCCGGTTCGGGCGGCACCAGCGGCGACGGCTCGGGCGGAAGCTCGGCGAGCGGCGGGGCCAGCACGGGCGGTGTCGTCGGCAGCGGCGGCAAGCCGGGCAGCGGCGGCGCGGCCACCGGGGGCGCGGCCAGCGGCGGCGCGGCCACCGGGGGCGGGTCGACCGGTGGCGCCGCGAGCGGGGGCAGAGTCGGCGGCGGCGGGTCGTCATCCGCAGGAAAGGGCGGGACCGCCAGCGGCGCCGGAACGGGGGGCGGGGGACACGGGGGCGTTCCAGCGACCGGGGGCAGCGCGGCGGGTGGCCGGGCCGCGAGCGGCGGTAGCGGTGCGTGCACCGTGGCGGCCGGCTCGACGATCGGGACGTTGACCGATCCGGTCGGCAAGACGGACATCTCTCCGCCCGACCCGCCCGGGATCGCCTTCAAGGACACCGACGGCAAGGTCATGAACGCGCACGGCGGCGGCATCATCCAGGTCTGCGACACCTTCTACCTGCACGGCGAATACTTCCTCAGCACGTCGACCGACAACAACTTCAACGGCTTCTCGATGTACTCGTCGAAGGATCTGGCCACCTGGAAGAACGAAGGCATCATCCTGCCCCAGCAGCCCAGCGGCGAGCTGGGCCCCAACCGCAAGGGCGAACGGCCGCACATCATCAAGTGCCCGTCGACGGGCGAGTTCGTGCTGTACGCGCACGCCGCCGACACCACCTATCAGGCGGACAAGGAGGTCGTTTACGCGACCTCGCCCACCGTCAACGGCCAGTACAGCTACAAGGGCCCCCTGAAGAACGCGAACGGCGACATCGCCGCCCACAGCGACATGAGCGCGCTGACCGACGGCAACAACGCCTACGTCATCACCGAGAGCGGCTGGGTCTACACGCTGGCCAGCGACTGCCACAGCTGGACCACGGCGAAGTCCTACAGCGCCGTGAACGGCACCACGGGCGGCATCGAGGCGCCGACAGTGTTCAAGGCCGGCAACACCTTCTACTGGATCGGGTCGGACAAGACGGGGTGGCGCGCGAACGACGACTTCTACTCGACCGCGCCCGCCATGACGGGACCGTGGACCTATCAGGGCTACCTGGCGCCCGAGGGCAAGAAGACCTGGATGACTCAGAGCACGTGGGTCATCCCGGTCACCGGCAGCCAGGGCACGGTCTACGTGTACTGGGGAGATCACTGGTACGGCACCCAGGACACGACGGCGCCCGGCAAGCACAACGACATGGCCACCTACGTCTTCCAGCCGCTGATCTTGACGGGCACCAGCATCGGGCTGCCCACCTATCAGGTGTCCTGGAAGCTGGACGTCGGCGCGGGCACCTGGTCCAACTGAACGGGGAGAAACGCGCTGGTGAACAAAGGCACGACCGACACGACGCGGTTCATGGTGGCGCTGCTGGCCGCGGGCGTCGGCCTGTTCGCCTCGGGGAGCGCGCGCGCCGCCACCTACTACGTCGCGCCGACGGGCGACGACGGAAACGCGGGCACGATGGACACCCCCTTCGCCACCTGGGGCCGGGCGCAGACGGCCGCCGCGGCAGGCGACACCGTCTACTTCCGGGGCGGCACGTACAAGTACACCACCGCCACCTCGACCTGCGGCGGCAGCACCACCGCCACCATCAACGCCATCGTGCTGAGCAAGAGCGGCACCTCCGGCAAGCCCATCAACTACTGGGCCTACCCGGGTGAGAAGCCGGTCTTCGACTTCTCGGGCCTGACCGACACCAGCAAGTACAACTGCCGCCAGACAGGCGTGCGGGTGGAGGCCGACTGGCTGTACCTGAAGGGCCTCGAGCTGAAGGGCGTGCTGCAGCTGAACATGGACAACCACGAGTCGTGGTGCCTGCACGTGAACGGCGGCAGCAACAACAAGTTCGAGCAACTGGACGCGCACCACAACATGGGCCCCGGGTTCTTCGTGCAGCGGGGCGGCAACAACACCTTCCTGAACTGCGATTCGCACGAGAACGAGGACACCATGACCTCGAACGGCGACGGACAGAGCGCCGATGGCTTCGGTTGCCACCCCAACCGCGCCGGTGACACCGGCAACCTGTTCCACGGCTGCCGCGCCTGGTGGAACACCGACGACGGCTGGGACTTCATCAACGCCTCCGAGGCCTGCACGGTCGAGTACTCGTGGGCCTGGTACGCGGGCTACAAGCCGGACACGATCAGCAACGGCAACCCCGTGGCCCTGTCCGCCGGCAACGGCAACGGCATCAAGGCGGGCGGCTACGGCGATCCGCAGACGAACGTGCCCGCCACGCCGCCGCAGCACCGGGTGCAGTTCAACGTCGTCTTCTACAACAAGGCGAACGGCATCTACGCGAACCACGGCATCGTGTCGCCGTACATCTACAACAACACCTCGTTCAACAACGGCACCGACTTCGACATGCTGGGGCTCGACGGGACGACGGTCACGTCAGTGGGCATCCTGCGCAACAACCTGGCCTACTCCAGCAACGGGCACGCCCTGACCGGCGACATGGGCAACGGCGGACCCCTGGACGACAAGTTCAACTCGTGGGACGCCAGCCTGAACGTGAAGGTGAGCGACGCCGACTTCCAGAGCGTGGCGTTCAAGGGCGCGGCCTCGTGCCCGCCGGACGACATGACGTGCTTCGCGGGGATGGCCAGCGCGCGGCAGGCCGATGGCAGCTTGCCGGTGGTGCCGTTTCTGCGCCTGGCCAGCAACAGCGCGCTGATCGACAAGGGCACCGACGTGGGCCTGCCCTTCGCCGGCAAGGCGCCGGACCTGGGCGCCTTCGAGTCGGGGCTGGTGTCCACGGGCGGCAGCGGCAGCGGCGGCGCGGCCGCGACCGGCGGGGTGACAGGGATGGCTGGCGCGGGCGGCCGCGGGGCCGGCGGGCGCGCATCGGGTGGTGTCACGGGCGCGGCCGGCCAGGCCGGGCCAGGCACGGGCGGCGCCATGAACACTGGAACAGGCGGGATGCTGTCGACGGGCGGTCTCTCCGGAGTCGGCACCGGCGGTAACGGCAACGGCTCGGGAGGCGCGGCGACAGGCGGTCGCGCCGTCAGCGGAGGCAGCGGCGGCGCCGCGACCGGCGGCACCCTGGGCAGCGGTGGCGTGACGGGGACTGGGGGCCAGCCCGGTGCTGCCAGCGGTGGCGCCCCGGCGACCTCGGGCGCCAGCGACGGGGCAGGGGGATGTGCCTGCGGCGTGGCGGGCGACGCTGATGCCCGGCTGTCGGCGTTCGGCTTGCTCGCCTTTGTGTGGGTGGTGCGCGCCCGCCGTCGCCCGCGCTGAGCGATGGGGA
>Ga0070658_10000794_pt1 | contig 27038 bp, 33 predicted proteins | sample KBSC13metaG_FD_64664 | JGI IMG/M metagenome (GOLD analysis project Ga0070658, IMG submission 64664) | Corn rhizosphere microbial communities from Kellogg Biological Station, Michigan, USA - KBS C1-3 metaG | ecosystem: Host-associated > Plants > Roots > Rhizosphere > Soil ... | reverse complement strand
CTGTGGGAGAGGTTAGGTGAGGGCTGGCTGAAACAAGCTAAGGTTGAACGGGGAGAATCTGGGTGAGAAGAGGGCCTCCAGACTCATCGCTTCGGATAGACAACTCGACTCTGTTTCTCCGGCCTGCCCTCACCCAACCTCTCCCACAGGGAGAGGCTTAAATGCTCGCCGCTTCGCGGCATCGGGAAGGAGAGCGCAGCGCAAAACCGAGTTCGTCAAAACAAACCCAATTTCCGGCCGAACTCATGGCCCGGCCGCTACTTCCGAATCTGCAGAACCCCAAAAACGGACTACTCCATTTTTCCGTTCGCCGGCTGATCCGTCTCGAACGTGAAGCTCGTGTAGAACGAATACGCCTCCGCCAGCGGCAGCTTAAACCGCCCATGTTCCGTCACGTAGCCGTTCGCCAACCCCGGTTCCCCCTTCGGCGTGAAGCTTTGACCATGCGGATTCCAGATCTGCACAACATCCGTTTTCGCGTCGTAATCCACCACCGCATACACGTGGTTCGCGTTGATGTTCGGCGGCAGTTTCACCGGCGTCTTGCCATCTTTGCCCTCCTTCGGCGGCGGGAGGATGCCGGCGGTAATTGCACGGTGGTCGGCGATGGCTTTAGTCAGCGTTTCGCGCAACTGGGGCAGGATCGTCTCCTTCTTTGCTTCGCGATCTTCGACGAATTTCGGGAAAGGAATCCGTTCGATCTTGTGGCCGGTCAACGCCGTCAGCGTGACCTTGCTGTCGCCGCCGGTGTAGAGCGATTCGGTGCCGTCCGACTCCAGCGACCGTCCCTTCAGCGACGCGCGGTATCGGCCGAACGCTTGCTCGAGCACCGCGAGCCAGGCGCCGTCACCGGTCGTATTCCCGCTGATCGCCAACTGCGTATGCGTGAGGGCGGGAAATGTGAACGGCGCGGCGTTCGGGAACGTCGCCCGGTAGCTGCCGTCGGGCAATTGCTGGACAAGGTGGCTCAGGTACTCCGGCCGATGGATCGACAGCGACGTCGCACTGGCGACGAAGAAGCAATCGCCCATCGGGCCCTGGTGGACGTTGTCGAGCGTGTAACCGCTCGTCCGCCAAGCATCGCCCGCAGCGCCGGCGAGACGCTTCTTGCTGGCGACGAAGTAGCGATCGAAATTGGCCGGCGCTTCGGCGGGCTTGGTGGCTTCTTCGGTCAGTCCTTCTGCCCCTGCCGTCTCTTCGACTGCGTGCTTCAAGCCGTCGTGATGCAGCGTTGCCATTGCCTTCTCGTTATACGCGTCGAAGAAAGCCCTCGTCAGCGGCGGCAAGGGTTCTCTCCCCTTCGCGGACTTGAGCCGGATGATCAGCTTCAGGCTCGCGGCGGCGGCGGCTTCGTCGCCCGTAACCGTCCGGTCGATGACGAGCTTGTTCACCTCATCCGGGCCGATGACGCCGTCGTTATTCGAGTCGAAGGTCGCCCAATGCGACAGCAGCTCTTTCACGAACGGCGTCTGCGATGTGGGTTCGTCGGCGTGCACGGTCGCCGTCGTCAGGCCCATTGCGGCGATGATCGCGGCGCGCGCGATTGTGCCGGAAAAGATTATCGGACGTGCTTTCGACATGGCGGGTGACTCCAGAGTTGGATCGGCCGCTCCTATGATGAGCGTTCGATGCTGCGGGTTGGTTCGACCCGTTTTACCGTGGTTGCAAATCCGCACAAAGCTGTTGATCCTGCGCCACAGAGGGTGGTTTGAAAGTTCGTTCATGCTCCCCTACGATCCGCCGCAGAAAGTTCAGATTGAGAAACGAGGAACGGATGTCCGAGAAAGTGCCCCACAACAACCCGCTCTTCTGGAACGCCTACCGCATGCATGCGGCCGGCGCGATGGAGCCGACCCCGCGTAATCCGATGGGCGTGCCCATGAACATGCCTGGCGCCGCCGGCCCCGGCATGAACCGCTACCGCGAGATGACGCTGGAAGAAATGCTGCTCGAAAACCGGGTGGTCTTCCTCGTCGGCGAGATCAACCACGCGACCGCCAGCCGGGTGATCATGCAGATGCTGTATCTGCAGAGCATCAAGAAGAACGAAGACATCAACTTCTACATCAACAGCCCCGGCGGCGTGGTCGATGACACGCTGGCGATGTACGACATCATGAAGTTTGTGCAGTGCGACGTCGCCACCTACTGCATCGGCCGGGCCGAGAGCGGCGGTGCGGTGGCGTTTATGGCCGGCAAGAAGGGCAAGCGTTACATCCTGCCCCACGCCAAGGTCATGATCCACCAGCCCTTCGGCGGCGTGTACGGCCAGATGGCCGACATCGAGATCCAGGCCGAAGAGATCCTGAAGACCAAGGAAACGCTCATCAACATCATGGCCGAGTGCACCGGCCAATCGCCCGACCGCGTCCGCGAAGACAGCGAACGCGACCGCTTCTTCGACGCCAAAGCGGCCGTCGAATACGGCATCTGTGATGAGGTCATTGGCAATCTCGACGAGAAAAAATGAGGATGAGTGAAGACGTGAAAACGTGAAGAAGCCAATCTTCACGCGTCCACGTTTCACGTTTCCGAAAGAGCTTCACTATGCAAAACCAGCTTATCCCCATCGTCGTCGAGAAGACCGGCCGCGGCGAGCGTGCGTATGACATTTACAGCCGGCTGCTGAAAGACCGCATCATCATGCTCACCGGCCCCGTCACCGACGAGTCGGCCAGCGTGATCCAGGCGCAGTTGCTGTTCCTCTCGAACGAAGATCCGAAGGCCGACATCAACTTCTACATCAACAGCCCTGGCGGCAGCGTGAGCGCGGGCTTCGGCATCGTCGACACGATGAAGTTCCTCCGCTGCGACGTGGCCACCACCTGCATCGGCTTGGCCGCCTCGATGGGCGCCGTGCTGCTTGCGGCCGGCACGAAGGGCAAGCGGTTCTCGCTGCCGAACAGCCAGATCATGCTCCACCAGCCGCTCATCGGCGGCGTGATGCAGGGCCCGGCCACCGACCTCGGCATCGAAGCCAAGCACATGCTCCGCCTGCGCGACCGCATGTACAAGATGATGGCCGAGTGGTGCGGCAAGGACGCGGAAGTGATCCTTCGCGACTTCGACCGCAACAAGTGGCTGTTCGCCGAAGAAGCCGTCGAGTACGGCGTATGCGACAAGGTCATCGACCGCCTGCCGGAAAACGTGCAGGCGAAGCCGAGCGATCTGGATAAAGAGTAGTCCGAGCAACTGTACGCGCGGATGGCATTTCTGGTCCCTCTCCCTGGGGAGAGGTTAGGTGAGGGGATAGAGCGTCGAAATGCGTTCGAAAGCATATTTACGCACAATCCCCTCACCTAGCCTCTCCCCGAGGGAGAGGGATAAGAAGCGTCATCTCGCTCCGGTGGTGGTTGGCGTTTCGTTGGTTCTCGCCGGCTGCGGCTCGAAGCCGATGGCCGCGAACATCAAGCTGCGTGAGGACGTACAAAACCTGCAGGCTCGGGTCGATCAGCTCGAATCGCAGCACCAGAGCGACCTGAAGACGATCGCCGCCCTGCAGCCGACGGCGACGACGAAGCCAGAACTCAGCGGTGCACAGGCCGACGCCATCTATACGACACACGGCATCCGGCTCGGCAAAATCACCGGCGGCGCGGATCTGGATCCGAAATCGCCGGGCGACGACGGCCTGAAAGTCTACGTCACGCCGTATGATGACGACGGCGATTCGTTCAAGGCGGCCGGCGCGATCACGGTCGAAGCGTTCGACCTGGCCGCCGACAAGCCCGAAATCGGCAAGTGGTCGTTCTCGGCCGCCGAAGCGAAAAAACTGTGGAACGGCCAGGCACTGCTGTACGAGTTCGTCGTGCCGTGCCCATGGCAGACGAAGCCGCAGCACGAAGATGTGACGGTGAAGGTGACATTCACCGATTCCCTCACCGGCCGATTTTTCACCGAGCAGAAGCTGGTGAAAGTGAAACTGCCACCGAAGTAACCATGGCCGACGACCCGAAGCTCCATCGCCGCCAGTTCTTCCGGCGAGGGCTCGGCGAGCTGCTGAAGCCAATCGCCCACACGCTCGAGCCGTTGGCCAAGACGCTGAACGAGTTCGATAAACTGTCGGGACCGCAGGCGAATGCGGCACCGGCACCTTCAGCACCAAAGACCGTGCCGCTGAACCTCTGGCTGCGTCCGCCGGGCGCGTTGCCGGAGAAGAAGTTCGCCGAGGTCTGTCAGAAGTGCGGCGACTGCGTCCGCGTCTGCCCGGCCGAGGCGATCAAGCTCGATCAGACGGGCGTGGCTGGCAACGGCGTGCCGTACATCGACGCCGACACCGCCGCCTGCGTCGCCTGCGAGGGCCTGCAGTGCATGTCGGCCTGCCCCACCGGCGCCCTGCTCGAAACGCCGCTCGCCCAGATCAAAATGGGCACGGCCGTGTGGCACGTTCAGCACTGCACGCGGCACACGCGGCATGACGACTGCCGGGCCTGCGTCGACATCTGCCCGATGGGCCAGACGGCGATTGACCTGGCCGGCAACGAAGTGGCCGTCAAACCACTCGGCTGCATCGGCTGCGGGCTGTGCCAGTTGCACTGCCCGACCAGTCCGAAGGCGATCACGGTCATCCCGATCGCCGCGCGGCAGCTGTGACGCATGCGTAGGGGCGACATATATGTCGCCCCCGAGCGTGAACACACTCCGCGGGCGGGACATATCCCGCCCCTATAAAAACCGGGAAATCTTCGGCAGAAAAACAATCACTCCGACAACGACACTTGCCACGCTCGCGATCAGCACCGCCCCCGCCGCCAGATCCTTCGCGTCGCGGGCCAGTTCGTTGTAGCCCGGCGAGACTAAATCAACGACCCGTTCCAGCCCCGTGTTGATCGTTTCCAATGCCAGCACCATCGCGATGCTCAACAAAACCGCCAACCATTCATCGCAGCCGATCCGCAAGGCCAAGCCGCCTGCCACCGCGGCAATCGCCATACAGATCTGCAAGCGGCCGTTGCGGCCCTTGGTCATCAGCCACACGCCACGCCCCGCACACGCGAACGCCGCGGCGAGCGAGAAAGGGTGCGGCCTAGACATGCAACTCCGCGCCGACCGGGTAATGATCCGACGCGTACGTCGCCAGCCGATCCTGCTCCACCCACGCGTCGGCGACCGCGGCTTCTGCCAGCCCGAAGGCGAAGATGTAATCCACCCGCTGCCCCGGCTCGTGCGTGGTGAATGTGGCGGCCGTCTTTGCGGCTTCCGGCTTCGTCGCGGCGAGGGTGTCGACGTAGCCGGCGTCGAGGAGTCGCTGAATCACCCGCCGCGGGATCCGGTTCCCGTTGGCGGCGTACGCTTCGCGGGTCTTCGCTTTGCACTTGGCGATATCGATATCCTGCACCGGCGAGTTGGAATTGAAGTCCCCAGCCAGCACGTGCGGCCGACCCGCGTTACACAGCATCTGGGTGATCCTCAGCAACGCATCCACCTCCGCCAATCGCGTCTGCTCGTTTTCTTCATACGCCCGGGCCGACAGGTGAAGGCCGAAGATCGAAATCTCCCGCCCGTCCGGGTGTCGAACAACCGCCTCCACGAGCGAGCGCGGCCCGTTTTGGACCAGCAAGGCATGGTTCACCGTCTGCACGATCGGCCACCGGCTCAGCACCGCAACTGTATGCCCGTCACCCGGGGCCGCGATGAAATCTGCCCCCAGCCGCTTCGCCAGATGGGCAAGCACCGTTTCGTCATCTGCCTCGACCAGTACAAAAATATCCCCCCGCGCGGCCAATAATATTTCAGCTAAGGGGTCTCCCCTGCCGATCCCTCCATCTAGGATGTTATAAGACGTGACACGCATAAGGACTTTCCCTATATTAGGGTCTACCGAATGGTAAAGTGAGTTCGGTAGGTTGTCACGATCGGAGAAACGATGTCAATGCGACGTATGGGTCAGATTCTTGGCGAGATCGCTCACCTGAATGACCACGATGTTGAAGAAGTACTGCAGGAGCAAAAAGTTACCCAGCAACGTTTCGGCGAGGCGGCCCTGTCGCTGGGGTTGGTTCAGCCTTACCAGGTGTGGAACGCCTGGCTGGAGCAGTTGCGGGCGGGTGAATGCCATATCGACCTCTGCAACTTAGGCGTCGATGCCCAGGCGGCTCAGTACCTGTCGCTGGCGGACGCGGTGCGAATGAACGTGGTTCCGGTCCGGGCCGTCGGCGACGACCTGATCCTGGCCGCCGCGGCCATGCCGGATGAGGCCGCCATTCAATACCTCACCGCCCGCACCGGCAAGCAGTTGGCGTTCGGCATCGCCGACGCCGCCGAGATCGAGCATGCGATCGCCCGCAGCTATTCCGGCGCCAAGTCGCCGGTACTGAACTCGTTTACTTCCCCTGTCGTCGCCGCCTGAGCCGGTTTATCGACATTGAACAGCAAGTTGAAGGCCTCATCGTCCGGCATCGAAGGCTTGAGCTTTCGGATCCGGGCGGCGAGGTCTTCCTGTTGGTTCATCAACTCACGGTTGAGCGAATTGATCGCCCGGCTGTCGGCCCGGTGGATGCCGGCCGTCAGCGTGCGGGCGATGGCCGATTCGACGTGCTGCCCATTGCTGCAATCCTGCCAGGTCGCCTTCACCACGACCGAAATCCCGCCCGGCCCGCTACTGAGCAGGCCCCAACGCGGCGGAACCTCCTGCTTCTTGATCAGTCCCGCCGGCGCGAGGATGTAATGCAGATTCGCGAACGGCTGCAGAAGGCAGGCCTTGAACTTGCCGAGCCCGGTCGACTGCTTCACGCGGCGACCCTTCCGAATCGCGTTCAGCCGGCGCTCCATCAGGCACAGCTGCATCTGGCCGTCGTGCGAGCCGTCACGAAGGAAATCGCCCCGGCTTTGCTTGCACTCGATGATGCACGTCTGATGCACCCACCGTCGCACGCCGAAATGATTCGTCGATGGCCCGAACATGCCGGTGCCGGCCGCATCGACGATGCCGAGGGGGCGAAGCGCCACTTCGCATGCCGCCGCCGTGTAGCCGTTCTTGAACAGCCAGCGGCATGCGTCCTTCTTCAATGACCGATGGAGCTCCGTCTCGCCCGGCATACTGCCTTTTCCGAGTTGTTGGGGATGGCCCTTCACGCTTCGGCGCGGCGAATCCATCCGCCGGCCAGCACCACGTCATTATCATAACAAACGACCGCCTGGCCCGGCGTGATCGCGCTTTGGCTTTCAGAAAATTCGACGCGCAGCTCGTCGTCGCCCCCATTCTTACCGGCGATGCGCCAGACGGTCGCCGGCTGCGGCTGGGCGTTGTAGCGGATCTTGGCGGTGCATTTAAGCCCCTCGCCAGTCACGCGCGGGCTGAGGACGTTGATCTGGTCGGCGATCAGTGACCGCCGCATCAGGTGCTGCTGCTCGCCGACGACCACACGGTTGGATTGCGGCTCGATGTCGACGACGTAGATCGGGTAGCCGAGCGCCAGGCCGACACCCTTGCGCTGGCCGATGGTGAATTGCTGGTGGCCGGTGTGCTGGCCGACGACTTCGCCGCCGGCGGTCACCAATTCGCCGGGCTTGAACGACTCCGGATCGCGACGCTTCAGCAGGCCGGCGTAATCCTGGTCGGGAACGAAGCAGATTTCCTGGGAATCCGGCTTGTTGTGTACGTTCAGCCCACGCTCCTCGGCCATCTTCCGAACGACGGACTTGTCGTACTCGCCGATCGGCAGCATGAGCTTCTCGACGTGCCCCTTGGGCATGCCGAACAGGACGTAGCTTTGGTCCTTCGAATGATCGATGCCGCGCAGCAGCGTCTTCTGACCCGTGGCTGGATCGATGCCGACGCGGGCGTAGTGGCCGCTGGCGACATAGTCGGCCCCGACGGCTTCGGCGTATTTTGCGAGCCGGCCGAACTTCAGCCAGTCGTTGCAGCGCACACACGGGTTGGGCGTCCGGCCGGCGTTGTATTCGCTGGTGAAGTAGTTGATGACGCGCTCAAACTCGTCCTGGAAGTTGAGGACGTAGAACGGGATGTCGAGCTGGCGGGCGACTCGGCGGGCGTCGCCGGCATCCAGAACGCTGCAGCAGCCTTGTTTTTGCTTGCCTGCGGGGCCGACTGAAGTCGGCCCCCCGTGCGGGTCATCGAGCTTGCATTCTTCTTCCGGGGCTTCGGCGTCGTGGTCGCCGACGCCCTTGGGGGTACCCAGGCGCATGAAGCAGCCGATGACGTCGTACCCCTGCTCCTTCAGCAGGGCCGCGGCGACGGAGCTATCCACTCCGCCGGACATGGCGACGACGACTTTTTTCTTCGAGGCTGGCATTGGGGGAAGCATTTTACTTCATTACGACGGGGTTTGGCAGGGTGTTCTTTTGAGGGGAAAGCATTTCGTAAGTCGCGGCCAGGGCGTTGTTTAGGGCGAAAATTGGGTTTGTTTTGTCAGAACACCCTTGGAGCGCCGGTCTGGTCCTTCTCTCCCTCGGGGAGAGGTTAGGTGAGGGGATTGAGCTTGGAGACTCATTGGTTCCATAAAAGTCGCCGTTCATCCGGATTTATGAATTAGGGCACGCTATTGCGTGCCGCCAAGGTTGATCCCCGTTCTCGGCACGCGATAGCCGCCCTACGGAATGCGTATCGCTCGGTCGGTGAGCGTGGTGATTGCGTCGTGTGACGACCAATCCACTCACCTAGCCTCTCCCCGAGGGAGAGGGACTGATTTCGTCGGGGCGAGTGCCCTGGCGCACCGATGATGCTACCGCCGCCGTTTCGCCCTGTCGGCCGGAAAATCAGATCGCCTTCACCTTGTCGAGGTTCGGCAGAGGATCCGGATACTTGGGGTTCATCTCCTTCAGCGTCCGTACCAGGATGTCGCTGATTACCCAATTGCGGTACCACTTATGGTCGGCCGGCACTACGTACCAGGGGCAGGTGTCGGTGCTGCAGCGGGTGAGCAGGTCTTCGAAGGCTTCCATGTAATCGCCCCACCGCTTGCGCTCGGTCAGATCGTCGGGGTTGTACTTCCAGTTCTTTTTCGGGTCGTCGAGACGGGCCTGGATGCGGTCGAGTTGCTCCTTCTTGCTGATGTGCAGGAAGAACTTCACGATCCGCGTGCCTTCATCGTGCAGCATCTGCTCGAAGGCATTGATGTGGTCGTACCGCTTCTTCCACTTGGCTTTCGGTACGATCTCGTGAACCCGTTCGACAAGCACGCTTTCGTAGTGTGATCGGTTGAAAATGCCGATCATCCCGTCGCGCGGGGCGGCCGCGTGTATGCGCCAGAGAAAATCGTGTTCCTTTTCCAGCGTGCTGGGCACCTTGAAGCTGGTGACCTGGCACCCCTGCGGATTCACGCCGGAGAAGATGTAGTCGATCGTGCCGTCCTTCCCGCCGGCGTCCATGGCCTGCAGGACGACCAGCAGCGATTGCTTCGCCTCGGCGTAGAGCACTTCCTGGATGTCGCGCAGCTTGGCGCGGTTCTTGTCGCTCTCGGCTTCGCCGTCCTTCTTGTGCTTGAATTCGCCCACGTCGTCGGTGGACCATTTATCAAGGTTGACCGTGGCGCCCGGTTTGACGCGATACGGGGAATCGATCATGGGGTCTCCTTCCTGATGAACGGCAATTCGACGACCTTGGCCGTGCGCATCGCGCCCTCGGCCGGGACGACCACTTCTTTGCCCAGTTCGAAGAACGGCTTTTTGACCAATGCCAGCGCTATGGCCGCGTCGCTGAGCAGCGGCGACATGGTGCTGCTGGTGATGGCGCCGATCGGTTGATGATCGGCGTTCAGCACCGGCTCACCCGCAATCGGCAGGTAGCCACCTTCGACGCGCAGGCCGACGAGCTTACGGGCGACCGCCCCGCGGGCGTGCATGCGGGCGACCACTTCCTGGCCGAGGTAACAGCCCTTGGTGAAGCTGACGGCGCGATCGAGCAAACCCGTCTCGGCGGGAAGAACGCCGCGCATTTTCTGCACAGCTTCTTCACTCGGCTTGGGGCCCCGGCGCGGCGGGTCGGCGAGTTCGAAATCGATCCCGAACAGCGGCCGGCCTGCTTCGATGCGGCAGGCATTGAACGCCGCCCAGCCGATCGGCTTGAGCGAGCGCTTCGGATCGCCCCCCTGCCGCTCGCCGCCACCGTGGCGATTGACGAGGTGCTGCCAGACCGTCGGCGCGGCGTCGTTCGACATCATCAGGCCGACACCGATTTCGCCGCAAACGTCGTCGCGATAGGCGACGATCGATTGGCCGAGCAACGAGAGTGATCTGCACTCGCCGGCCGACACGGTCGTGTCTGTTTCTGCGCCCAGAACTTCGTTCGCCAGCGGGCCGTGGAGCGCCATCACGTGGATCTGTTCCAGCGGCGTGATCTTCACCTGTTCAGTGAACACGTAGCCGTCGAAGAACGAGGCCAGCATCGACAGCAGGCGTGCGTCGACTTCGAGCCACGTCTTCTCGTCGAGTTCAAGCACGTTCAGATCAGTTACAACGCGCCCGCCGAGGTTCAGCAGAAAGGCGTAGCGCCACGTGCCGGCCGGCGGCGGTTGCTTCGCGTCTTTGCGGTAGACCTCGTTCGAAACCAGGTTGTTCAGGAAGGCGTGGCGGTCTTTGCCGGTGAGTTCGAGCACGCCGCGGAACGGCAGATCGATCAGCCCGCTGGCCTTGCGAATTGCGGCGTACTCGGCCTGTGGTTCGCCAAAGGTGTTGACGATTTCCCAAGTGTCGTACGGGATCAGTTCAGCCCCTGCACGGGTCAGAATGTCGGCCAGCGTTGCGGTCATTTAGTTAAGTCTATGGAGGCCCTTGCCCTGCGTCGAACGTCGGAATCGGCTATACTTATGGCGTAGTGATGAGCAGCGACAACGACAATCTCCCCGACGAGCAAAGCCCCAGCAAAGACCTCGGTCCGATCATGCAGGATTGGCCGTTCGAGAGCGGCACGATCAACGTTCGCCGAATCACCGGCGTTGATGGCTTGCCGAAGATCCAGATGCGCCTGGAGCTGGGCGTATTGCAGATGGAAGTGACCGGCCGGCCCGACGGGCAGCGGCCGGAGGGCTTTGAGTCGCTGCTGGAATATCACGAGCATCGCCTGGTCGAGCACAAGCAGAAGCACGAAGGCTCGGCCGAGGGTTTCGTGCTGACGCCGGAGCAATCGCATTACCTGCGCGAAGAGGCGGCGATGTATTACCAGCGTTACCTGTCACTGTTCGTGCTGGGTGATTTCGCGGCCGTCGTGCGGGATACGGCGCGGAACCTGCGCGTGCTCGATTTGTGCGGCGAATATTCGGTGCAGGAACAAGACCGGCTGATGCTGGAGCAGTATCGGCCGTACATCATTATGATGCGGACGCGCGGGCAGGCGTCGATCCTGTTCAAGGGGAACAACCTTACCGGCGCGATCGATTCGATCCGCGAAGGCCTCGCCGAGATCAAGGCCTTCTTCGAAAAGTTCGGCCAGCCCGAGGCGTACGACCAGTGCGAAGAGACGAGGGTGCTGAAGCGCTTCGCCCGCGAGATCAAGCGCAAGCTGCCGGTCGGCCCGCTGGAACGCCTGCAGCGGCGGTTGAAGAAGGCGGTCGCCGGCGAGCAGTACGAGCTGGCGGCGAAGCTGCGCGACCAGATCAGCGAGCTGCAGGCGACGCAGGCGCAGTCGTAAGATCTCTTACTCCTCCCCCTCCGGGGGAGGGACGAGAAGCGCCGCTTCCCTTCGCGCTCATTTCCCATAGACTGGCAATGTTTTAGCAAGAAAGTTCGTTCATGCGCGCAATCGTTACCGGGCAGGTGGGTGTCGACAAAGGGCCGTACCTCGAAGCGGTCAAGAAGATGGCCACGGAGGCCGGCCACGATCTGGAAGTCTTCCACGTCGGCAAGATGATGTACGAAGAGGCGCCCGACGTTCCGCCGGGCCGAATCCTCAACCTGCCGATCAGCCGCCTGAACACGCTCCGCCGAGCCGTCTTCAAGGAAATCCTGCGGCTGAGCGAAAAGCACGCGAACGTCATCGTCAACACCCACGCCACGTTCCGCTGGCGTCACGGCCTGTTCGCGGCGTTCGATTACGACCAGATCAAGCAGTTCAATGCCGACCTGTACGTGACGATGCTGGATAACGCCGAGAGCGTGCACCAGCGGCTGAACCAGGAACACGACATCGACCACACGCTGAAGGACATCATGGTGTGGCGCGAGGAAGAGAACCTGGCGACGGAAATCATCGCCAACATCCTGCGCGGCTACGGCAAGAACTACATCCTGTCACGCGGCCGAGACATTCCGACGACCAAGACGCTCTATCGCATGATGTTCGAGCCGGAGACCAAAACGGTCTACCCGAGCTTCCCGATGAGCCACGTGATGGACCTGCCCGACACACTGGCCGAGATCAACAGGTTCCGGGCCATCCTGGCCGAGCACTTCATCGCGTTCGACCCGGGTGACGTGGACGAATTCGTCCTGCACATGACCGCCACCAAGGCCAAGGACGCCGGCGAAAAGACAGTCGAAGTGAACGCGGCCGAGGGGAAAGTCACCTTCGACACCGACGAAGTCATCCAGATCAGCGGCGACATCATGGGCCAGATCTACGCCCGCGATTTCAAGATGGTCGACCAGAGCCAGATGATCGTCAGCCTCGTCCCTGAATTGCCCAACGGCAAGCCGGGCCTGAGCAGTGGCGTCGAAAGGGAACTGCACCACGCTTGGGAAGGCGGCAAAGAGGTGTACGTCGTCTGGGCCTGCCGCGGCACGCCGAGCCCGTTCATCAGCGAGACGGCGACGAAGGTCTTCCGCAGCGTTGACGAGGCGGTGAACTTTTTCCGCAGCAAGGGATATTTGAAGAACTGACGTGCGCTTCGTAGGGGCGACGCATGCGTCGCCCGCTGAGCGCGTTGTGACCCGGCGGGCGAGGCATGCCTTGCCCCTACGAAAGACTTCCATGACCGACCCCGCCATCCACCCAGCTGAAGTCATCGGGCCGCACGGCCGGCAGGCGACGTCGGGGCGGATTCGGGCGGTGGCGGTCTTCCTGTCGTCGGCGAAGCGCGTCGACAAGATCTATTTCGACGCCGCTCGCGACATGGGCCGGGCCATCGCCAAGGCCGGTTGGACGACCGTCTACGGCGGCAACTACATCGGCCCGATGGCGGCGCTGGCGGACGGGGCGCGCGAGCGCGGGGGCACGGTGCTGGGGATCACGCCGAAGCTGTTCGTTGATGAAGGGGTGGCTGACACGCTGTGCGACGAATTGATCGTGACCGATTCGATGCGCGAGCGGAAACACCTGCTCGAACGCCGCGCCGACGCGTTCGTCACGCTGCCGGGCGGGCTGGGCACGTACGAAGAGCTGCTCGAGATCGTCGTCGGCCGGCAGCTCGGACTGCACCATAAGCCGATCGTGGTGCTGAACTTGGCCGACTATTACACGCCCCTTCTGGAGATGTTCGATCGGGGCGTCGAGCAGCATTTTGTCAGGGCCGAGGCCCGGAACCTCATCCAGGTCGCGACGACCGTAGAATCCGTGATCGAGATCCTCACCGCCGCCGACGTTTCAGCCGCAGGGCGGTGATGTCGATAATGGCGTTGACGTCTGATCTGAAGCCGTGCTGTCGCCGCGCGCCAACTTCGTCGTCGCCATCACCGGTTCGCTCGTGCTCAACGCAGCGGCCCTGTGGGTGATCGCGCACACCCTCGCGCCGGGGCAGCTGTTTGCGTATAAGAAGCCGAAGCCGGCCCCGCCGATCGAGATTTTCGCCCCGCCGCCGCCGGACGACGAGATGGTCATCGGCCACGACCGCGGCATCGGCGAATCGGTCAACGAGACCTTGGCCGACCGGGTGCAGACGGCGCTGAAAAAGGCCGAAGCCGACCAGGCGAACCAAACGCGCGACGCCAGCGGCCAGCGCCTCGCCGACGTCGGCTCGCCCCGGCCGATGACGCCGACATTCGCCCCGCCGCCGGCCGCCCTGCCGACGCCGCCGCCGTCGCCGGCCGTCGCCCCGCGGAAGTACGAGAAGCCGCAGCCGAAGCCCAGCCCGCAGCCGCAGCAGCGGCCAAATCCGGCGCCGCCCACGCCCGGTGTCGCCGACGCCGGCAAGCCGGCCGAGCATACCGATCGCGACAGCGACCTGTACGCGAAGGAAACAAGCGTCGAATTCCGCGACGGCCGGGTCGTCGCGCAGAACGGTCGGGAGATCAAGTTCGCTCACCCGCGCCAGAACCTCGCCGCCATCGTCGATACGCTCACGATCCCGTTCCCCGCGATACTCACCATGCGCATCCGTGTCGATGAACTCGGCCACGTGCGGAACGTGCAGATTGTGCGTTCGACGGGCAGCCGCAGCCTCGATCGCGTCTTCGAATTGTCGATGTACGAATCCTGGATCGAGCCGTTGAAGGACAAGGCAGGTCATCCCATCGGGGACGAGAGCAACTTCACACTGCACATCGACTGATCGATCGCATCGCCCTTTATGATCGGCTACACTCTGTCGTTTCGAGTCAAGCAGCCTTGCGCGTCAGCGAACTGTTCTATTCTCTGCAAGGTGAAGGCAAGCTGATCGGCGTGCCGAGCGTGTTCGTGCGCGCCAGCGGCTGTAACCTGCGCTGCGTCTGGTGCGACACGCCATATGCCTCCTGGGAACCGGAGGGGGAGAACCGGACGGTCGACGCCCTGCTCGCCGAAATCGGCAGGCACCCCGCCCGCCACGTCGTCCTTACCGGCGGCGAGCCGTTGATCGTGCCCGACATCGCGCCGCTGTGCGTCGAGCTCAAAAGCCGCGGCTATCACCTCACGATCGAAACGGCCGCGACCGTGTATAAGCCGCTGCCGATCGATCTGGCGTCGCTGTCGCCGAAGCTGAGCAACTCAACCCCACACGAACGCGAAGGCGGCCGATTCGTCGTAATGCACGAGCAGCAGCGGCTCAACGTGCGGGTCATCCAGCAGTTCATCGATATATCGCCCGATTTCCAGCTGAAGTTCGTCGTCAGCGGCGATCGCGATATGGTTGAGATCGATGACCTGCTCGGCAAGCTCAGGCACTGGCAGCCGAGCGATGTTCTGCTGATGCCAGAAGGCACCGATCAAGCCACGTTGCGCTCACGCACTGCGTGGATCGATGAAGTGTGCAAACGGACGGGGTTCCGTTACTGCCCGCGGCTTCACATTGAGTTGTACGGCAACAAGCGGGGAACGTAAGTACCGTCTGGAGTAATTAACAGGGCTACGGGAGGCCCGGAATTCGGACCTGCGGGGGAAGCAGTGACTTTATTCGCCTTCTTTAGCGACAGCTTTTTTACCAGTTGCCTTTGGCAGCTATTGAAGCCGGTCGTCGGCATCGGCTTGATTCTCGGCGTCTACTTTCAGCTGGCACGCGGCGTACGAAGCTTTGGCGAACCGCTGCCCGCGGCCGGGTATTGGATCAGCATCGCGATGATGTGCGTCCTCGCCGGCTGGTGCTTCTTGTCGATGTTTCACTGACCCGATTCCCGCCATTCCGTTCGCCGCGTCGGCTGGCTGTCACGGCCGAATAGCAGAACCGGAAAAGAAAACGGGCACGGCCCTTTCGGACCATGCCCGCTTTTGCTTCGATGCTGATGCAGATCGAACGTCTGAACTTACTTGAGTTCGACGGTCGCGCCCTGCTCGGTGAGGGCCTTCTGCAGCTTCTCGGCGTCGGCCTTGGGGAGGGCTTCCTTGACGGTCTTGGGAGCGCCTTCGACGAGGTCCTTGGCTTCCTTCAGGCCCAGGCCGGTCGCTTCGCGAACGACCTTGATGACCTGGATCTTCTTGTCGCCGGCGGCCTTGAGGACGACATCGAAGGTCGTCTTCTCTTCGGCCGGGGCGGCGGCGGCAGCCGCGCCACCCGCGGGGCCGGCCATCATGACCGCGCCACCGGCGGCGGGTTCGATGCCGTAGGTTTCTTTGAGGTAATCTTTGAGTTCGACGGCCTGCTTCAGGGTCAGACCGCTGAGCTTGTCGCCCAGTTCCTTGATGTCAGCAGAGACTTCTGCCATGGGAGTTTCCTTTGATCCTTGCGGATCAGCTCACACCTTACGGGTGTGAATCGTGTCGACTTCGTCCCGTCCCGAGTGCACGCTTCACTGTGAAGCGTTTTAATCCGTGAGGAGCAGTCGGGGCTGTCGGACTGGTTGTTTCTTTGATTAAGCCGCAGCGCCTTCGCCCGCGTCCTTCTGCTTCTCTTCGATCGCAGAGAGGATGCCGCCGATCGAACCGCCCGGGCCTTGCAGGGCGGCGACCAGGCCACCACCCGCACCCAGCAGGGCGCCGACGATGCCGGCGATCGCTTCTTCGCGAGTCGGGAAGTTGCTGACCTTGGTCACGCCTTCTTCGCCGCTGTACGCTTCGCCGTCGAAGAAGATGCCACGCAGTTCGAGCGTCGGTTCATCCTTCTTCTCGGCCAGCAGCAGGCGGGCGATGTTGGGCAGGCCGCCTTCGCCGTAGATCACGGCGCTGGGGCCGTCCAGCAGCGTGTCGAAGCCTTTGATCTTCGTCGAGTCCGCAGCCCGGCGGGCCAGCGTGTTCTTGACGACCATCATCTTCAGGCCCTTGCCGTTCAGCGTCTTGCGGAGCTTGTTGCTCTTGTTGCCGTCCAACCGCGGGTTGATAACGGCGACGCCCTCGAGGCCTTCGAACTGGCCGCCGAGCTCTTTCTCGATCAGGTTTTTGATCTTCTTAGACATTGTTGATCTCGTTCGTTGTTACTTGTTCGACGTTACTTGTTATTTGTTACTTGTTACTTGTTACTTGCCGTCTTCTGACAGCTCCGGAGCGGAACACCGCGCCAAGTAACCAGTAACAAGGAACCAGTAACAACTCCTACGCGACGTTGATGAAGACGGCCGGGCTCATCGAGCTCTTCAGGATCAGACGCTTCAGGTACACGCCCTTGCTCGTCTGCGGCTTCATCTTCTTGATGGTGTCGATCATGGCCTGGGCGTTGGCGACGAGCTTGTCGTTGCCGAAGCCGAGCTTGCCGATGATCGTGTGAACGTTGCCGCCGCTGTCGTTGCGGAAGTTGGTCTTGCCGGCGGCGTTTTCACGCACGGCGGTGGCGACGTCGGTCGTCACGGTGCCGTCCTTCGGCGAGGGCATCAGGCCCTTGGGCCCGAGCACGCGGCCGAGCTTGCTGACGAAACGCATCATGTCCGGGGTGGCGATGGCGACGTCGAAATCGAGGAAGCCGCCTTCGACTTCGGCGACTAGTTCCTGGCCGCCGGCCTTCAGAGCGCCGCCGTTCAGGGCCGCGATCTTGTGGTGCTCGGGGACGAACGCAATCACGCGCTTCGTCTTGCCGATACCGAACGGCAGGCTGATCGACGACCGCACGGCCTGGTCGGCCTGCTTGGCGTCGATGCCGAGGCTGAAGATCAGCTCGACGGTGGCTTCGAACTTGGTCGGGTTGAACGTCTTGAGCTTGGCAACGCCTTCCTCAAGACTGAACAACTGCTCGCTCGCCTTTTCGGCGGCGGCCTTGTAACGCTTCGAACGCTTCTTGATGACCGTTTGTGGCATCAGTTTGCTCCTTCGCGGATGAAAAGCTTCCGCAGTAAGCTCCCACTATTCAGCCCGTGGTACGGCTCTTGGTTTTGACAAACCTGTTTAGCCGGTCCGCTTTGCGGGCCGTTCTACGCCTCGCGGGGCGAGGCGGCTAAACGTAATACGATTTACCCTTCGACCGTGATGCCCATCGAGCGGGCGGTGCCGGCGATCTGGCGGGCGGCGGCGTCGAGGTCGAAGCTGTTCATGTCCTTGAACTTGCCTTCGGCGATCTTCTTGCAGTCTTCGAAGGTGACTTTGCCGATCTTGTTCTTGTTCGGTTCGCCGCTGCCCTTCTCGGCCTTGACGATTTCCTTCAAGCTGGCCGAAGCCGGCGAGGACTTGATCTCGAAGCTGAAGGTGCGGTCTTTGTAGCTGGTGATGACGACGCCGACGACCTTACCCCGCAGCTGCGCCGTGGCGGCGTTGAACTGCTGGATGAACTGGCCGGGGTTCACGCCGTACTGACCCAGGGCCGGGCCGATGGGCGGGGCCGGGGTGGCGGTGCCGCCGGGGGCGTAGATCTTGAACTGAGCGACGATTTCTTTCTTGGCCATGGCAGCAACCTTCAGGCAGACAATTTAGCTAAACGTCCCGGATCGTCGATTCCACCCGTTTGCTTCCGGGCGAATCCACGACCTGTGGCTCCTCGATTCGAACTGTGAACAGCCGGCTCAGCAGCGCGTACGCCGGGGCCGTCAGCACGAAAAGGGCGATTAGACTAACAAGGAAAAGCATTAATGACAAGGCGACGAGCAATATTCCCGGAACCATGGGGACGATCAGCGCGATCCGCGCCCACGCCGGCCAGCCGAGGATGCCCCGACGGAAGGTGCCCACGCGGGTGTTGCCGAAGAGGGTTTGGAAGTCGAACTGCATTCTGCCGTTCCTGCCATTTTTGTTGCGCGTGTTTCAGACAACGGTTGACTGAATAACGCTTTACGTCGAAATTCTGAGCGCGCCAGTGGGTTGTAGATGGCCCAGCTTAACGCTGGGCTTTCGGTTCCCTCTGCCGGTACTCCGGGAGAGGGATAGGGTGAGGGGGAAGCGATTCGGAAAAGTGAAACGTGAACACGTGAAAAAAGCATCCTCCCGGGAATCTTCACGTTTTCACGTCTTCACTCTTCCCGCACGTCCCCCCCTCACCCCAGCCCTCTCCCGGAATACCGAGTGAGGGAGCTAGAAATCCTACCGCCGCCGATGCCGTATGTCGGCGGGAAAATCGAGATTTACGTCGGGACGGGGTTCAGCGGCGACGGTTCGATCAGTTCCCACGTCGGCCGGGCGATCGAGCGCCAGCGTCGCCAGCCGCTCGGCCGAAATCGCCAGAAGCGGCCCGTGCCGCCCGTGTGGTTATGCGGGTCGGGCCGGTCGAATTCCAGCGCGACCCGCCCCGCCACCTGCAGGGTCCAGCCCCTGCCGAAATCGGGGAACAGCAGACCGGCCAACGGCTCGAGCGAAAGATTGCCGAGCGTGTTGAACAGGCTGTTGCCGCGATAATCCGCGACGAGCAAATCGCCGTTCGGCTCGACCTGAACGAAGCCGGGCCGACCGCCGCGGTGGGAGATGTCGGCCCTTCCATTCGGCCCATGGCTGGCGATGAAGAACGTGTCGGCCGAAGTGACAAGCGCACCGGCGGCATCGCTCAGCGGGCCATCGCCGGTCGTCAGTTCCGCTTCGCCTTCCTCGCCGACCGCGACGCTCATCAGCGCGCGGGCTTGGATGTACTTCGTGCAGTTGCCGAACGCTTCCTCGACGGCGACCGTCAGCCCGTCACCGTTCGCAGTCACCCGGCCGTTGACGCGATAGCGGAGGCGGGCATTCAGCTTCATCGCGATGACGCCGATCTGCGAGCCGACGGTCGCGCGGTCGTTCACCGGGTCGAGCGGATCGAGCAGGGTGTTCGGCCAGTCGATCACGAGTTCCTCGCCGCGATCGGCCGACAGAAATCCGGGCCGGCCGTAGACCAGCGAGGCCTCGGGTTGTCCAAACGCATCCACGGTGGCGATGACGGCGAACGTGCGCTCGCGCAGAAAACTCCGCACGCCGAGCGGAACGACCGGTTCGATCATTTCGCTGACCCTGACCGCGCGCTGCGCTTCCCCCGCCGCGGCCTGGACGGCCAACTCGCCGGGGTGAAAGACGCTTGGAGCTTCCATATCACCTCCGAAGGCAAAGTCCGGTCCCTCTCCCTGGGGAGAGGTTAGGTGAGGGGGTAGAACGTCAGAAAGCGATCGATCGCCGCTAGACGCTCCCCGCCCCCACCCAACCTCTTCCGGGGGGGAGGGGTAGGAGGTTACGCCTCCACCGGCGTCACGCTGATCTCGATCGGCCGACCTTCGCGGATGATACTCAACTCGACCGGCTGCCCCGCCGGCCATTTCGCGAGGAAGCGGTGCAGGTCATCCACGTCCTGCACGAGCCGCCCATGCACGGCCGTGACCAGATCGCCCAACTGCAGCCCCGCCGACTGGGCCGGGCTCTCCTGCTCGATGCCGGCGACTTCGACGGCCCGCTCGTTGATCAGGTCGAGCGCCCGGGCGAGCGTCCGCGGCAGTTGGCGGGTCGCGCCGGCAATGCCGATCTTGGCGCGGGTGACTTTGCCCTTGCTCAGCAACTCGCCCACGACCCAACGCGCCGTGTCCGCCGGCACGCCGAAGCCGATGCCCTGGGCCATCGCGATGATTGCCGTATTGATCGCCACCACGCGGCCGCGGCTGTCGATCAGCGGGCCGCCGCTGTTGCCAGGGTTGATCGGGGCAGTGTGCTGGATGACTTCTTCGATCAACCGCCCACCCGCCCCGCGGAAACTGCGGCCCAGAGCGCTGACGACGCCGGTGGACACAGTGGAGGCGAAGCCGAGCGGGTTGCCGATGGCGATCACCAGTTGGCCGACCTGGAGCTTGCCCGATTCGCCCAGCGGTGCGAACGGCAGATCGCGGCTATGGACACGGAGCACGGCCAAATCGGTGGCCGGATCGTCGCCGGCGAGTTCCGCCTGCAGGCGATCGCCTTCGCTGGTGAGCACGGCGACTTTCTGCTGGCCGTGGACCACGTGGCTGTTGGTTAGTACGAAGCCGTCCGGCGAGATGAACACGCCACTGCCGCTGCCGCCGGTGGGCCGGCCGTCGGGGAGTTGGCCGGCGGTCTGCACCGCGACGACGGCGGGGCCGACGGTTTTGTTGACGTTGATGACGGCCTGGCTGTAGGCGTCGAGGATTTCCGCCTCCGCCGGCGCCGCCGGTTGGGCGGCCTGCTGCGGGACGGAATCGTCGTTCAGATACTGCAAAGGGGGATTCTCAGACATCGGGCTTCCTTTCCGACCGGTATTTTGTTCTGGTCGATACAGAACAGTACGCAAGGCGCTTTAAATCGGATGGAAACGACGACCGTCTCGTTTAGCCGGCGAGCCTTGCTCGCCGTTGAATTGCCACGCAACGGCGAGTAGGGCTCGCCGGCTAAACGGGTTCTGGAGAGCCCACTTCCAGTCGGTGATCGAGCCCCATTGCCGTCCGGGCGAACGCCTGGCGAAGGAATTCGACGTGCGGAACGACCCGCACGACTTCACGTCGAAGGGTGCGAGTTATCGCCGATTCCCCAACGGCCACGTTCGTCAGCCGGCGGATGCGGTTCACTACCGCCCCGTCGATCCGCCGCCGCAACGGCCCGTACGCCTGCGCGCGGCCTTGGCGGAGAAGCTCGGCGAACGTCCAGGCGTCCTCGATGCCGAGGTTCATCCCGCGGGCCCCGAAGGGCGAGTGCAAATGGGCCGCGTCGCCGGCGAGGTAGATCGTGCCGTCGCCCAATCGGCCGGCCAGGCGATGAACGATGCGGAAGCTCGACGTCCAGACCGGCTCGCCGATCGGCTTCCCGGCCGGCAGACGGCTCAGCGGGTCAGCCACGTTCCCCATGACGCGCCAGATGTTACCGGGCAGTCGATCATCCACAACGCGGATCAGAAACAGCAGGCCGTCATCAAGGAAAGTGATGTGGGCCCGGTCCCCTTCCAAGGAGGTGTCCAGGGCGACATCCACCAGGTTCCATGGCCGCTGCATCGCGTCGCCTTGCATGGGAATGCCCATCGACTGGCGAACGCAGCTGCGCGCGCCGTCGGCGGCGAACAGCCAGGGCGGGCGAACGGTTTCGGTTTGCTCGCCGCGTCGTAAAGTTGCCTCGGGCCCGAATGGCTGCAGCCGGCAATCCGTCAATTCGACGCCGTATTCGACACCGCCACCGGCCGAGCGCAGCGCCTCGTGCAGCAGGCGCTCGGTAGCAGCCTGCGACAATGCAATCAGGCGGGGGGATTGGCCGTCGATCTGCGGAAACTCGATTCGCGCAAGCTCCTTGCCGTGCCGCCAGACGCAGCCACCGGCGATCGGGATGCCGAGTTCGACGATGCGGTCGGCCACGCCGGTCGATTTCAGCAGCGACAGCGTCCGCGGATTCACCGCCAGCGCCCGCGACCATGGCGGCCGTTCGGCAACCTTCTCGACGACCCGCGTCGCGACGCCGTCGCGCGCCAGAAACAGTGCGGCCGCCAGCCCAACCGGTCCACCGCCGACGATGAGGGGGAGATCGGCCATCGCTTTACAGGTGCCGTGCCACGCGATCGCGAATCACATTCGGCGGCTGCACACCGACGAGGCGATCGACTTCCTGTCCGTACTTCAGCACCACCAGCAGCGGGATGCTCCGGGCGTCGAATCGCTGGGCGGCCATCGGGTTCTGATCGACGTTGATCTTGGCGACGCGCACCTTGTCGCCCCACTCGGTCGCCAGCTTTTCCAGCGTCGGCGCGATCATCCGGCACGGCCCACACCACGGGGCCCATAGATCGAGCAGCACCGGGACCGACGAGCGATCGACGAGTTGGGCCATCGTCGCATCAGTAACGGTGATCGGATGGCCGCCGGGCGGTGCGTTGCTGCGGTTGACCGGCAGGGGCGTCTTACACCGTCCGCAGACCGGCGCCTCTCCGTTGGCCAACCGCTCGGCCGACACGCGGTTGTTCGCCCCGCAGTTGGGGCAGCGAATGACTTCGGCGGTGAGCATGGCAAATTGTAGGTCGGCCGGTCAAGCCGGAGCGCAGGGGCTCAATGCCGCTTGAAATACTGCACTTCCCGCTCGTGCTGCTTGGCAGCGGCCATTGTCGAAAACGTGCCGAGGTTGCGGCGTTTGCCGGTGGACGGATTTTTCTTGCGGCTGTAGAGACGGTACTCGCCAGACTTGAGCTTGCGGATCATGAAATGCCTCCGATGACAGGGCTCGGAGTAATGCTAGACCGGCAAACCCGTATCGGCGACCAAATCAGTGACGGAACGGGATCTTCGGCAGTAGCGGCGTCGGCGGTGCCTCGGCGAGGCGATCATCGGCCGGCTGAACCGTCGGTTCTTCGACAGGCGGCTGCGAGCGCGTCGGCGATTGGACCGCCTTGAACGTGCAGAACCCGAGCAGGCCCACGAACAATACCGCCCCACGCCGGCGCCGACGGCCCGGCTTCACGCGCTGGCCGCAGCGCGGGCAGAACCGCGCGATCGCGGGCAGCGCGTTGTGGCAGGTGCGGCAGTGGGTCGGCCTCATCATCGCCGATTATACGAAATTCGCCGCTGCCGGATCGGCAAATTCGATCGGTCAGAAGCTGAACAGCCCTTCGCGGATCGATTCCTTGATCGGCCGGCGCTGCGAGGGGATTTCGCGGGCCTGCAGGGCCTCGGGCAGCTTCGATTTATCGCCCGGATAGCCGGCGGCGAACATTGCTTCGATCGCAAAATCCTCCGGCACGTTCAGCGACGTGCGGGCCTTATCGAATTCGAAGCCGGCCATGCCGTGGACGACCAGGCCCATCGCCGCGCCCTGCAGCGCCAGGCTCATGAAGGCCGACCCGCAGTCGAACGAGTAGACGGGGTTCGGCTTGCTGTTCCGCGCGAAGATCTTGTGCCCAATCACCACGCACAGCAGGCCGGCGTTCTTGCACCAGATGCGGTTGCCTTCCATCAGCAGGTCAAGATACGTCTGCCAATGCTCACTGCCGGGACGGGCGAAGAGGAAGCGCCATTCCTGCTCATTGCTAGTGCTGGGGGCCCAGCGGGCCGCTTCGAAGAGGGTGAAGGTGTGAACGTCGCTCAGCGGTCGGCCATCCATAGCGCGGCTGGACCAGCGCTTGAGGAATAGCGGCTCGATCGGGTGTTCGGCGTGGCGTTCGGCGGGCTGTGTGGGGGTCATGAGAGTGCTCCGAGAGAAGTTGGGGTCGGCACAACAATAGCCGACCGCGTGCGAAGTTGAAGCCGATCCGCCGGGAACCGCTGCCGGAAAACCCTATTGGCCGGGGATGATTTAGCCGCCGACGAATTCCGCTGCACCCGCTACCATCGACTATGAGCGACCGGCTCGCTCGATCGGCGAACATCGTCATCCTCGGTGGCCCGGCGGGTTCGATCCCTGTCTTGCGGCAAATTCTCACGCACCTGCCCGCCGGCCTTCCTGCGGCGGTGCTGGTGGTGATTCACCAGCACCGCGACAGCCCGGCGGTGTTGGCGAACATCATCGGCGGTGGCCCGATGCCGGTGGAGTATGCCCGCGATGGCGAGCCGATCCGGGCCGGCTGTGTGTATCTGGCGATGCCCGACCGGCACCTGAAGATCAGGGACCGCCATCTGCGCCTGGAGCGCGGGCCTAAGGAAAACGCCCACCGCCCCGCCGTCGATGCGACGCTGCGGTCGGCCGCCTCGACGTACGGGCCCGCGGCGACGGGGGTGATCGTCTCCGGCTCGCTCGACGACGGCACGCTCGGATTGATCCGGCTGCGTCGTGCCGGCGGCTATGCCATCGTTCAAGACCCGGCCGAGGCCGAATATGCCGAGATGCCGCGGAATGCCATCGCCTTCGCAGGGCCGAACCTCATCCTCCCGGCCGCCGGCATCGCCCCGGCCATCGTGCAGCACTTATGCCAGCAACCTCACCACCCCCCTTCTCGTGAGCCGGTTATGAGCGAGCAACTCCCTACCCGTCGTGACACAGGCACCGGCGCGCATCACGTCCCGGTGCCAGTCGAACTGTCGGAAGCGCGGCCGGAAACAGTCGCGGAATACCGCCGCAAGTTCGGCCCCCCTTCGACATTCACCTGCCCCGCGTGTGGCGGCGCGATCTGGGAAATCGGCGACGGCGGCACGGCCGAATATCGCTGCCACACCGGCCACCGCTACGGCCAGGACGGCTTCGCCGCGGCGCTGAGCGAGGACGCCGAAAATGCGCTTTACGCCGCCACCCGGCTGCTGCTCGACCAGGCGCGGCTATACGAAAATATCGCTAACCGCATCGCCGAAACCCATCCGGGCGATTCCGGGATCGAGAAATACAGCCAACGCGCCATGACGGCCCAGCGCCAGGCGGAGGTGCTGCACGGGTTGCTGCTCGAGCACGAATGATTTCGCGGCCGGCACCCCGCTCAGAAGCCACGACCAGTCGCGGCCTTAACCCCGCTCTCAGGCCGCACGTATTCGACATCGAGCCGACGTCGCTGGGCGGCCGACAGGACGGCGCAGGTGACCGAGACGGTTCCCGATCGATCGGGCGGCGGCAATTCGCACGCCACAGCGCGGCCGGCATCCTGCAAATCCCCAACCCGGATAAGCCGGTGCGGCCAGTTGCTCGGCGCGCCCGGGAGGGGCTCGAGCGACAACGTGACCATCCCCTGCACGCCCGAGCCGTCAAAGGATGGTTGAAACCGGGTGCCCGCCACGCGGAAATGCTCCGCGATCGCCGGCCCCAGCACGACGGTGGGACTGTCGAACGGCGTCGGCGTCCTCACGACGGGCGACGTGAAGCGCGACGGGGATCCACCATGGAAAAGGGCGAACGGTACAAGAACCGCGGCGAACAAGCCAATGACGATCAACCCGGGCCAAACGCTGGCGGGCGCGGGCTCCTCCGCGCCGACTACAGGTCGGCCGCAGCGCGGGCAGAAGCGCGCATGCTCCGCCAGCGCGCTGCGGCAATCATCGTACGTGCAGGATCGCACGGCAGCAGTTTACCAGGAAGACGTTTGCGGGAAGCAAGCCGCATTCAGTTGAAAAACGAACAAGGCGGGTGGGTGTCACGGGTAAGTACTCTTACCCGTGCGCGCTCAGCGGTTCCGATGGTCTGCGGCGAGAAAACACGGGTAAGTGCACCTACCCGCGGCACCCGGCGATCGATGGTCGACGCAAAGTGAACGGCCGCGGAAGCTAGCTTCCGCGGCCGGTGATGAACAAATTCAAGACGAGTGCGGAAAGGCTACAGCCGCTCGATCTGCCAGTATTCCAGTTCCAGCGGCGTGGGCCGGCCGAAGATGGTGGTGATGATGCGGACCTTGCCTTGGTCACCGAGGATTTCGTCCACTTCGCCTTCGAAGTTCTCGAACGGGCCGTTGACGACTTTGACCTTGTCGCCCTTGTTGTAGCGGGTGTCGAGGCGCGGGGCCGTGTCCTGCGCGGCTTCGACGGCCTGGAGCATCTTGTCGCGATCGATGGGGGTCATCGGGATCGGCTTGCCGTCGCTGCCGATGAAGTCGCCGACGCCGTCGGTTTCCTTGATCGTGAACCAGACGTTTTCAGGGATCCGGCCATCGGCCTCGGGCTCGAGTTCGATGAACACGTAGCCGGGGTAGAGCTTGCGGTCGCTCTCACGCTTGACGCCGCCCTTCATGGAACGGACAGCCTCGGTCGGCACGAGGATTCGGCCAACGCGTTCTTCGAGGCCTTCGATTTTGACTTTGCGGGTCAGGCCTTCACGGACACGGTCTTCTTTATTGCTGGCGACTCGAAGGACGTAAAATTGCATGTTTCTCTCTGAACGGTCGAGCCGCCTGAATCTTAGAAAGCGGGCACCTTGATCAAGCCCATTTGATAGAACACGGTACCGGCAATCAAATCGATCAAAAACAGGGCCAGCACGATCACCGCGATGAACAGGATAACGACGCGGGTGGAACCGATCAGTTCCTGTCGCGTGCCCCACTGCACCTTTTTCATCTCGCTGTCAGTGGCGATGAGGAAATCGGCGTTCCGCGGCCGGTTCATCAGCCACCAGAACAGGAGCGCCAAGCCGATCACCGAGGCAATGGTGAGGCCGACCGAGACGTATTGGGCCACCTGTGCCGAGTGGGTGGCGCCGGCCTGGTTGGCGGCGTTGATCTTTGTGATCTGATCGACCGTTGCCCCGAGCGGAATCGTCTGCGGGGTATAGAACGCCCCGCTCAGACGGGTGGCCGTCTGCTCGTGGACGAACATCGCCGTCACGACGATCAGCAGCAGCCCGCCGATGGCGGTACCCATGCGCGTCCAGTAGCCCTGGCCGCGCTTGTAAACGGAAAAGAACCCGCTCGACTTTGACGACCTGATGGCCGGCAGTTGCGGTTCCGGACCTTCGTCGGGATCAGTTTCCACGTTGGCGGGCATGTCGGTGGCTGGGGACAAGAAAGGCTCCGAGGGGGCTCCAAGTTTCAACACGCCGGGCAGGAATCGAACCTGCAACCTGCCGCTTTGGAGACGGCCGCTCTGCCAATTGAGCTACC
>Ga0070658_10000792_pt1 | contig 27101 bp, 18 predicted proteins | sample KBSC13metaG_FD_64664 | JGI IMG/M metagenome (GOLD analysis project Ga0070658, IMG submission 64664) | Corn rhizosphere microbial communities from Kellogg Biological Station, Michigan, USA - KBS C1-3 metaG | ecosystem: Host-associated > Plants > Roots > Rhizosphere > Soil ... | reverse complement strand
GCGAACCCGCTTGGCTGGCTCGTGTTCTTCGCGATCGGCCTGTCATGGCCTGTGGCAGCGTGGCTGGCCAAGCCCGAGATCATCGCGATCTGGAAGCGCGAAATGTTCGGCCGATTCGCCGGCGACATGAACGGCGACGCCGAAAAGCCGCAGCCATGGCACTTCTACCTGTACAACGTGCCGTTCATGCTGCTGCCGTGGTTTCCGCTGGCGATCGTGGGCGTGTGGGATGCGATCCGCCGCGGCTGGCAGCGCGAACCGGCGTGGAAAATGCTGGCCGCGTGGCTGATCCCGGGGATCGTGATCCTGTCATTCAGCGCATGGAAGCACAAGCACTATCCGATCCCCGCGCTGCCGCCGCTGACCATCGCGGCGGGGTGGGGGTTGGCGCTGCTGCTGGCCCGCGTGCGCGGCGTTACCCGGCCGAAATCGTCGGCGGTGACGGCGGTCATCATCGTTATCCTCTCCGTCATTGGTGGCGTGCTGTTGATGAACCGCGGCAAAGCCCCGGCGATTCGGGCGACCGGTTACGAGGTGATCGTGCTCGGCCTCGGCATCGCGGCGACGATCCTCGCGCTCAGCCGCGGGTGGGCGCGGGCGAGCTTCGCCTGCATCGCCGCAACGGCCTGGGGCGTGATCGTCGTTCTGCACCTCGCGATCCTGCCGCGCGTCGAAGACCAGTACCGCGATCTGGCAACACTCGGCCACGCCGTCTCGGCCGACGTGCATGAGGGCGAGCCGATCTACCTCTTCGGCACCGGCGAAACGCACATCGCCTACTACCTGCCGCTGACGACCGTCCGCCTCGATCCGCCAACCCAACAGGATCTGGCCGCCGATTCTGCGTTCATGGAAAGGGTTCGCGGCGTGCTGGCGTCGCCCGGCGTCGGCATCGCTCCGCCGGACTGGGTGGAGCGGCTGAGTTCGATGGCGAAGCTGCGCGTGATTCGCTTGCAACTTCCGAAGCGATCCGCCAGTGGCGTCGACCGCGGCGGGTTGGTTTACTTCCGTTTCGGCCCGGGTGCAGACGTTGTCCCATCAAGGTGACTTCGGCGGATGTCTTTCGTAGGGGCGACGCCCGCGTCGCCCGCGAAGCGGGGTGGTCCTCGACGGGCGACGCCTGTGTCGCCCCTGCAAAAAATCCAGCATGCCAGTCAATTTGCGGTCGGCCGATAGTTGCTGCCTAAGTTCGCCAGACGCTTCTCGTCCGCCTTCACCCGACGACGGAAGCTGAGCCAATCCTTCGCCTCGGCCGCCGTCCAGCCGACTTCCGCCAGGGCGGCGGCACGGGGCCAGATCATGTATTCGACGTGCCGCATGTCGGGCATGTACTCGGTCCAGACGTTGCCCTGCAACCCGAGCACGTGCTTGGCCTGCTCGGCGTCCAACTCCGGCGGGATGGGATTGAACGCGTAGGCATCTTCGAGCGAGTTCACCACGTTGCCGATCGCTTTCGGCTCACCTTCAGCGGCCTGACGGTAATCGAGATAGCAGGGCGTTCGCGGCGACATCACTACGTCGCGGCCGGCCTTGGCAGCTTCGATGCCGCCGGTCATGCCGCGCCAGCTCATCACCGTCGCCCCTGGTGCCAGGCCGCCTTCCAGGATCTCGTCCCAGCCGATCAGCTTCTTGCCGCGATCGGCGAGGAAGCGGCTCATGCGGCGAATGACCCAGCTTTGGAGTTCGTGCTCGTCGTGCAGGCCTTCGGCCTTGATGCGGGCCTGACATTTGGGGCATGTCTTCCAGCTGTCTTTCAGGCACTCGTCGCCGCCGACGTGCACGTATTCGCCCGGGAATAGCGGAATGATCTCGTCGAGAACGTTTTCGAGGAAGGCGATCGTCTCGTCATTGCCGGCGCAATAGACGCTTTTGAAGATCCCGGTCCGCACAGCCGTCTCGAACGGGCCGCCGGTGCAGGAGAGGTGCGGGTACGCCGCCAGCGCCGCCGTCGCGTGGCCGGGCATTTCGATTTCCGGAACGACGCGGATGTGCAGCTTCGCGGCGTGGGCGACGATCCGGCGGACGTCGTCGTGCGTGTAGAAACCGCCGTAGGTGCCCAAGTGCGGCAGTTCCGGCTCGGTGGCTCCGACGGTTAATTCGCCATCAGCCCCGCGGCGGTAGGCGCCGATCTCGGTCAATTTCCCGAAGCGTTTAGATTCGATGCGCCAGCCCTGGTCGTCCGTCAGATGCCAGTGGAACGAGTTGAGCTTGTGCGCCGCCATGCAATCGAGCAGGCGGAGGATGCCGTCGACCGGCATCAGGTGCCGCGACACGTCGAGCATCAGGCCACGCCAACGGAAGCGGGGTTCGTCTTCGATCTCCACTGCCGGCAGCTGCGCGGCATTGGTGATGATCTGCAGCAACGTCTGCACCGCATAGAAATACCCGGCGGGCGTGCTGGCGGAGAGGTTGATGCCGCCGGGGGCGATCGTCAGCCGATACCCTTCAAGCGAAAGCGGCGACGGCGGGGCGGTGAAGCGAATACTCGGCCCCTCGCCGCGGCTCTCGGCCGGCAGCTTCAGACGCGATTCCAGCAGCAGGGCAGCGTCTTTCGCGTTGTCGGCGGCAGGATCGACGCTGATCGCCCGAATCGAGCTCAGCGGCAATTGACCGCCGAGCATTCGGACGGATTTCGGCCAGGGAACCAGGTTCAGCGTGTCGGGCGTTGGGTCGTTCATACGCGAGGTCGGCAAGCAATCGATCAGGCCACATCCGCGCCCAGCACCGGCTGGGCCGCCACGGCGAGGTGGCGGTGCAGGGCGTTCAAACCGTCGCCCACGGTAATCAACAAATGATCGTCGCGGAAGAAGTGAATCACCGGATGGGTCTTGGCCGGATCTTCGGGGAAATGTTCCTGGTCCCACGCTCGGTTCAGCCGCTCGAGCAGGCGCTTGCGCCGTTTGATCAGGGTCAGCAGCGTGCGGCGGTGCCCGTCGGGATCGGCCGGCGGCTGCAGCAGGGTGTGGGCGGCGGTGTACGATTCCTCCAGCAGTTCGACCAGCAGTTGGAAGGCTTCGAACGCGTTTTCGTTCTGCTTCACCCCCGGCCGCAGGTTCGCCAGTTGGTGGGCAGCGCTCTGCCACACGTCGGCCGCGTCGCTGACGCGGTCGGCGAGTGCCTCGTCGATACCGTTCAGATCGAGTTTCGCCACCCGCAGCCATTCCTTGCGCTGCGGCACGTTGTTTAGCAGGCTCTCGCAGGCGGTCTGCCATTGGCCCAGATCTTCGAGGCCGTAGAATTCCTGCCCGAACGCGCGCACGGCGGCGGGTTGGTCGTGCTTCTCCGGATCGGCCACTAGATCGGCCGCCAGGTGCCAACCGAGCCACTGCGATTCACTGATCGAGCGGCAGGGGATCCACGTCGTCACCAGGTGCCCACGAATCCGGCCCTTCGAAGTGGTGTCGGCCGCGTGGCGCCGTAGCGTGCGGACGTTCTGCAACGCATACGCGTTCGACGGGAACAGCGTCTGATCGTGGCTGAGCAGGGCCGACGACGGGATCACGTCGAATCCGGCGCTGAGCAGTCGCCGAGTGGTGGCGACATCGGCGCCGGGGCGATATTGCCAATTGCACACGACGATATCTTTCGGCGTACGCTCCATCAGTTCCGGACTGTTAAGCAGGCCGTCGCCCCACATCCACATTTCGCGCTTCGATTCCTCGACGACGATCTGCCGGAGGAAAGCCAGGTGGTCAGCCAGCAATTCCGCGGCCGACCGCGTCTGCAGGGCGGCGGCGGTAAGGGGGTGCTGGCCGATCTCGACTTCGTCCATGCCGACGTGGACGGCCGGGGCGTCGAACAGGGCGATTGTTTCCCGCAGCAGGCCGCCGATCACTTCACGCGTCTGCGGGTGAACCGGGCACATGCCGCTGTAGGGGCCGTCGTTTTCGTTCAGGTGTTCGAACTGCGGCAGCCGGGTGATGAACCGCGAATGGCCGAGACTGGCGAGTTCGGGAATGAGCGTTAACCCAATGTTTCGCGCGAAACAGACAAGTTGACGAACCTGCTCGACCGCGAAGGAGGGTGCCTCGCCGATCCCGGGGCAGCTGTCGAACCGAATCCGGCACCCCTGGTCGTCCGAAAAGTGCCAAATGACGCCGCTAACCCCCCGTTCGGCCAGAAATACCATTTGCTTCTGCAGCAGTTCGAAGGTGGAGCAGGTGCGGGCGTCGTCGAGCAAAACGTACCGCGGGGCGGTGGGCGTAGTCGGCATGTTGTAAACTGTAAACGAAACAAAATGGCTCTACAAGCTGAAATAATCGCGCTTTCGTGTTGACATGTTTCGTTAACGAAGGGTAAAAAGAGAATCACCGCGTCCCACTGACAGATCGTCCGGAAGAGGAGAGAGAGTCAACATGAAAACAGGATTCGCCAAGCGATCGGCTTTGACGGCGGCAGTGATTTGTCTCGCGGGCGTGGGCGCTGCCCATGCCGCGGCGATCACGACCGAAGGATTCGAAGATTTCTCCAACACGTCGGGAACGACGGTCGCCAACTACAATGGGCCGATCGGGAAGTGGACAAACTCTTCGGGGACGTCTGCCTCCGGCGGCACGGCTTCGGCCGTCGTCATCAAGAATGACGCGACCGCCTACGCCGGCAGCGGCTTCCTGCGGATGAACGACACCGCCACCGACGCCGTCGCCGCGGCGACACTGGCCCTCACAAAGCCGGTGGCCGCCGACGGGGCGACTGTCTCCTTCGCCCTGCGGGATGACGGGTCGTTCAACAGCGACCAGGTCATCATTAAGGCCGGCACCGTTATCCTCGGCCAGATCGGGCTGCAGAACAACGGCGCCACCTCCGGCAAGGTCACCTACACGTCCTACACCAGTGCGACGAACGGCGGGGCGGTCACGACGCAAATCGGGAACACCTTCGGCGTGAACGGTACCTCTGGCAATTCCGGCTGGTATCTGTTCAACCTGAAGTACACGATCGCCAACGGCACCGCCTCGTACGCCCTGACGATCACTGACCCCAAGAACGCCCAGTTCTACAGCGGCACGCTCAACGGCAACACCGGCCTGACCGCCGGGCAGGCGTACAACATCTCGGCGATCATCGTGCAGACGAATGGCGGTAAGACCGGCAGTGCTGACGTCGATGCCATCACCGTCGCCGCCCCCGAGCCGGCCGCGATGTCGCTGGTGGGCTTCGCTGGCGCCGGTGTTATGCTCAAGCGTCGCCGGCAGAAGCGGGCGTAAATTTTTACCAGGGGTCGGTTCGCATGAGCAGCACGAGAGCACCCAGCATCCGAGACGTTTCCCGTCACGCAGGCGTGTCGGCGACGACGGTGTCGCGGGTATTGAACAACAGTTCGATCCCCTCGCCGGAAACGCGCCAACGCGTGATGGCGGCCGTCGATGAGCTGGGCTACCGCCTCGAATCGCTCAATGGCAATGTGGCGCGGCGCGAGCGACCGGGCACGCGCGCTCCTTCGTCACAGCGCAACAGCATCGGCTACCTTGCCAACCTCAGCTATTTCGCCAGCGCCACCCGGGCCGACGGTTATTACAGCGCGGTCGCTTCGGGCATCGAAAAGGCGATCCGAGAGAACCATTTTCACCTGATGCTCGAAGGCATCGAGTGGGGCCAGAAGCGCCTTCCCGATTGTGTGTCGGCCGACCGCGTCGACGCGCTAGTCGTGGAAGGCACGGTCGATGAAGCGCTGCGCGAGTCGCTCGTGCGGCGCGTGCCGACGATCTTCATCGACCGCATGTATCCCGAGCTCAATTGCAGTTGCGTCTACCCAAATTGGGCGCAGTCCATCGAGCGGCAGATGGAATACCTGTGGGAGCTCGGCCACCGCAACATCGCGATCTTCTGGCACGCGGAAGACGATTACCAAAAGACCGTCTCGTTGCGAGAGTTCCACGACTTCTTCGCGAAGCGAAACGTGCCGCTGGCGAACCCGCAGCTGTGCGTGCCCCGCAAAATGCTCGAAAACGGCGAAGCAACCCTGGCCGCCTACGCCAAGGAACTCGCCGAAACGCCCAATCGGCCGACCGCGCTGATCGGGCCGAACGCGTACGTCATCCACATCCTGCGGAACCTGCAGGACTTGGGGCTGAACGTGCCGCGCGACATCAGCATCATCGGCACCAACGACCAATTCAGCGGGCAACTCACCTCGCCGCCGCTCACCTCCTGGGTGATGGCGATGGAAGAGGTGGGCCGGGCCGCTGTCGAGCTGCTGCTGCAGCAGCTCCGAGAACCGAACCGACCGCGTAAACGGATTAGTATCGATGGATACCGGGTGGAGCGTGCCTCGTGTGCGCCGCCGCCCGAAAACAGATAGAGCAGGTGCAACATGGCGCAATCGATTTCGCCGCGAACGACGCGGCCCGGCGGTTTCACGCTGGTGGAACTTCTGGTTGTGATCGGCATTATTGCATTGCTGATCAGCATCCTAATTCCGGCGCTGAGCAAGGCGCGTGAAAGCGCGAAAAATACCGCGTGCCAGTCCAATCTAAGGCAGATCGGCAACGCACTGATCATGTACGCGTCAGAGAACCGGCAGCGGCTGCCGAACCTGATGTACTACAACGCCGACGGATCGACGCGTAACTACGACGATCCAACGAGTTCTCAGCCGTTCCGTCCGGATAGCGGTCAATGGAGTGAGGCGATTCACCGGTTCCTGTCGTCGACCACGTCGTACAACGGGGCGCTGGGTGTCACCGGGAACTACTACCTTTCGGCGACCTTCCTTCGCTGTCCTTCCGCTCCGGAACTTACTTTCCGAGGCGTCGCCGGTCAGTGGGATAATTTCTGGACCTATGGCGCGAACTACGGCATTGATCCCGACTACTCGTCGTCAGCGACGAGGGTCAAATGGAAGCCCGGCGTTTTCAATTCGTACTCGTTCCAGGTTGGTGGCAGCGGGTGGAAATTCCAAGGCTCGCGAATGTTTACGAAGGTCAAGCCCTACGAGGTTTTGGTCGCTGACATCATTAACCAGTACACCGTTACGCCTCCCCTGTTCTACAACCCCGGTAGCGCCGACTACGGAAAGCCGACGACCGACGTCGACAGCGACGGCACCTTGGATACCAAGGCTTCGCTGCTGGTGCTGACGTACGGCCGATACAACTACATCTCTTTCCGCCACCCCGGGAAGATGATGAACTACGTCGCTGCTGACGGGTCGGTTCACAGCCAGACGATCAAGGGCTGGGTCAACAACGAAGACTATATCTGGAACCCGCGATGAAACGATTGCTCAGCTATTTGGCGTCGGCGCTCCTTGTCTTGTCGGCCGGCGCCGAGGCGCGAGAAGTCGTCATCGGCTACGTCCCGACGTGGCGTGACAAGCTCATCGAGCCGTCGAACTTCAATTTCGATGTCTTCACGCACCTGAACCGCGCCTTCCTTCGCCCGAACGACGACGGCACGCTCAAGATCGAAGACAACTACTTCAACCCCGCCTTCGAGCAGGCCGCCCGCCAGCACGGCGTGAAGCTGCTGATGAGCGTCGGCGGCGAAGCGAAGAACCCGGACCGCTGGCTGGCCATGGCCCGCGATCCTGCCCACGTGCAGAAGTTCCTGGAGACGCTCGACACGCTGTTCCGCGAGCACCAGTACGACGGCGTCGACATCGATTGGGAACCGCCCCCGCGCTCGGCCGAGGAAGGGCAGGTTTACCTAGCCCTGCTGAAGTCGATTCGTCAGCGATTTCCCGACAAACTGCTCACGGTCGCCCTGTCGCCGAAGAACTATGCGGTGAAATACCTTCCGCTGCCGGAAGTGATGGCCACGATCGACTACTTCAACGCGATGGCCTACGACTTCAGCGGGCCGTGGACTGGTACGGCGACGTTCAGCTCAAACCTGAACGTCAACGACGCCGCCCACACCCAGACCAGCACGGCCGAGCTGATCAGCAACCTGATCAACACGCACAACGTCCCGGCGAACAAGCTGGTGATGGGGATGAGCTTCTGGGCGTACCGCTTCCGCGTCGATCACCTCGGGGAGTCGTTCCCGAAGCGCGTGAAGGGGATGGCTGACTTTATCGACTACAGCCAGGTGCAGGATCTGTTGACGACCGGCCGATATACGCTGCACCGCGATGAGACCGCCGACGCCGCGTACCTGACGCGCAACGACGGTGGCTGCGTAGTCACCTTCGACGACCCGCAATCGATCCGCGACAAGACGGCCTTCGCCCAGAAGATGGGTTGCGCCGGCGTCATGATGTGGAACGCCGGCGCCGACTATTCGGCCGGCACCACGCCGCTGCTCGATGCGATCGCCAGGCAGCTCGATCGGCCGACGTTTACCTCGCAGGCGGCGCTGCAGCAGGAGACGACGCTGCTCAACCACAACCCGCTGCCAACGACGGCACCGGCCGAAGTGACGGCGTTGAATCAGCAACTGCGTCAGGCCCGCGGCATCGCGATCGATAACGAATGGGTCGCCACCGCTCCGCCGACGACGGCCCCGGCCACCCAGCCCTGATGTCGAACATCCAGTCCAAGTTGCCGCTGTTCAGCCTCTCGGCCCGCGTGCCGTATCGCACCGACGAGGCTGAACTGCAGCGTTACTACGCCGACCGCCGGCTGATGCTGCGCAACATCGTGCTGATCGGGCTGTCGACGGTCGGCTGGAGCGTGGCGCTGCAGATTGTCACGCCGCTCATCGCGGTGCGGCTGCTCGACCTGGGCGTGCAGGAAAACGTGCAGGGGACGATCAACTCGATCAACCTATGGGCCGTCAGCTTCCTGGTGATGCTGTTCGGCTGGATGAGCGATCACACCATCTCCCGCATCGGCCGGCGCAAGCCGTATCTGTTCATCGCGGCGCCGTTCATCATCGCCACGATCTGCATCTTTCCGTTCTTCGCCGTGCCGCGGTATGTGCCGTTGCTGCTGACGCTGCAGGTGGTCTACCTGCTGTTCATGGACCTGAAGAATTCGACGTTCGCCCTGGTGATGATCGACTGCGTGCCCGGGGCGGTGCTGGCCCGGGCGACGGCGGTCGTGACGATGGTAGCGGGTGTCGTCAGCTTCCTGTCGAACCGCTACGCGGCCGACCTGGCGGCGATGGGGGATAAGGCTCCGATGCTGCTGGCGGCCGGTGTGATGATGCTGACGACGATCACCGCCGCCTTCGTGAAGGAGCCGCCGGTGGCGCATCCGCGCACCGCGCCGTTCCGCCCTTGGTCCACCTTCCGCGTGGCGGCAGCGTTCGACAAGCGGCTCTTCGTGCTGATGGCGGGAATCGCGCTGCTGTTCGCGTTCCCCTCGGTCTGCACGCAGTGGCTGTGGTTCTGGTCGAAGGAATCCCTCGGCTTCACCCGCAGCGACATTTTCCGCGCCGTCTCGTGGGCGGGACTCGCGAACGTCGTCCTCTCGTACCCCATCGGCTGGACGGTCGACCGCTTCGGCGGGCTGAAGGTCGTGCTCGCCTTCATGCTGCTGTGCGGCGGATGCTTCGCCCTGATGCTGCACACGCAGACCAAGGCCGAGCTGATCCTGCTGGTGATCGCGCAGACGGTCATTTTCCCCATGTACTGGTCAGCCGACATGCTGGTGTTCAAGTCGTGCCCCACGCAGAACGTTGGCGCGATTACCTCGACCAATTCCTGCATCCGCAATGCGTTTCTGGGCTGCCTGAGCCTGCTCAGCGGCTGGGCCATTTACTGGACGGGCCACGACTACCGCGTCGGCTTCGCGATCGGCCTGGGGCTGTCGGCCATCGGTTGCGTGCTGTGCGTGGTGCATCAGGCGAAGCTCAAGAAGCCTTCGGCCGAAACCATGCCGGCCGACCTCTTGCCAGCCGTAGTCGAATCGGAAACACTTCCCGTCGCCACCGCTCTTTAAAGGATCGACTGACATGCGAATCGTGAAAGGCCAAACCCGCCAAGATCTCGGTCCCCGTGCCGCCGCCGACGGCGCCAAGCTCATCCGCGACGCGATCGCCGCCCGCGGCTCGGCCAACATCATCGTGGCGACGGGCTCCTCGCAGTTCGAGATGCTCGAGGCGCTGGCCAAGCAGCCCGACATCCGCTGGGACAAGGTGACGGCGTTCCACCTCGACGAATACGTCGGCCTCCCGATCACGCACCCGGCCAGCTTCCGGCTCTACCTGTGGCAGCGATTCGTCAGCACTCTGCCGCTGCCGCTGGCGGCATTCAACTACGTGAACGCGGAAGAAGATCCGCAAGCCGAGTGCGATCGCTTGGCGGCGATCATCAAGGCCCACCCGATTGACGTCGCCTTCATCGGCATCGGCGAAAACGCTCACATCGCCTTCAATGATCCGCCCGCGAACTTCGAGATCGAATTGCCATACATCGTGGTGCAGCTCGACGAAGCCTGCCGCCAGCAGCAGCTCGGCGAAGGGTGGTTCCCCACCCTGTCCGACGTGCCGCAGCGGGCGATCAGCATGAGCGTGCGGCAGATCCTCAAGAGCCGCGCGATCGTCTGCACCGTGCCCGACGAGCGCAAGGCCGAGGCCGTTCGCGCCAGCGTCGAAGGCCCGATCACGCCGGACGTTCCGGCGAGCATTCTGCAGCAGCACGCGAACCTGACGCTCTACCTCGATGCCGCCGCCGCTTCGCGTCTGACATCGAAAGAACCGGCAACCGCCGGCAGTGTCCGATAACCGCTCGCTCAGGACCTTCCCTGAAAATTGGCTTGCCCGCCGCCGCCTCAGATCGCACGTCTGAGGCGTCGGCGTTTGCGCAGACAAGGGAAGGCCGATCGAACAATTCAAAACGAATCGCCTTGTGAAGAACCGCTCGAAGGCCCGCGTGTCGGGCTTCGATCTGCAGCGGCTTGAGACGCGTACGCTGATGTCGAGCAATCCGCTGGCCGTCACGCTCAGCAAGGGCGTGCTGAGGATCGTCGGCAGCACCCACGATGACCAGATCGCTGTCAGCCGCAGCGGTACGTCGTGGACGGTCGCCAAGGGCACCTGGACGAAAACGCTGGCCGGCACCGTCGCCAAGCTGAGCGTGAACGCCAAGGCCGGCAACGACAAGGTCTCGTTGACGCCTCGGCCGCCGGCGCCGCGATGCTGGTGGGCGACCTCGGTAACGACACGATCACCGGCGCGAACGCCGCGTCATCGATCAACGGCGGGGCGGGCGACGACTCGCTCGTCGGCGGATCGGCCAACGGGCCTTCTACGGGCAGCAGCGGATCGGTTTCCATCCCGCCGCTGACCGTTGCGTTGATGAACAAACGGCCAGCAAGACAAGGACAAAACCCCGATCCCTTTGCAAGATTGCAATGGAAATTAATCCCGTCATGCTTCGATGAACGTCGGCACGCGCAGCGGACGGTTTAGCAAGGAGGACGGGTGGACATTTCACGTCGAGAGCTGATTCAGAGTGCGGTCGCGTCAGGCGTTTTTCTGGCGGCGTCGTCGCTGCTGCGGGCGGAAGAAAATGCGGCACCGCCGACCACCGCGCCGGCTCCCGCTCCGTCGCGCGGAATGACGTGGATCGATTCCAAGCCGCACGCGCCGGGGGCCGAGTGCGGCGTCACCTGGGGCGTCCCTTGGCCGCGCGGCCAGGTGCAGGCGGATCAGACGCTCGCCGTCGCCGCCGATGGCAAAGGCGTGCCCGCGCAGACGTGGCCGCTGGCGTATTGGCCGGACAAATCGGTGAAGTGGACGGCCGTCGCGATCGGTCCCGATGCCGCAAAGGCTGAGGCATTCGAGGTGATGCCGGGCAAGCCGACGGCGGGACAGCAGGCCGTCCGCGCGACGTCCACCGACGATGCAATTGAAGTCGACACCGGCACGATCGCCTGCACGCTGGCCAAAGCCGGTGACGTCCTGATCCGCTCGATGCGCCGCGGCGGGAAGACCATCGGCAGCAACGGCCGGCTCGTCGCGCTGCGACAGGACGCCAGCGGCGATGCTCTGACGACCAACCGCGACAGCTTCGGCGGCAAAATCAGCGCCGCCGTCATCCAACAGGACGGGCCGGTGCGGGCGGTGGTCAAGTTCACCGGCGTCCACCACGACACCGCCCGCCAGTGGCTGCCGTTCGTCGTCCGGCTCTATTTCTACGCCGGCAGCGATGTCATCCGCGTCGTCCACTCGTTCGTGTGGGACGGCGACGAATCGAAGGACTTCCTCGCCGGCCTAGGACTGAAGTTCGATGTCGCAATGCGCGACGAATTCTACAACCGCCATGTCCGTCTCGTCGGCCAGGAGCACGGCCTATTTGCCGAAGCAGTGCGTCCGATCACGGGCCTTCGGCGCGATCCCGGCGATGAAGCACGGCAGGCCCAGATTGATGGCAAGGCGACTTCAGCCGATTCCTGGGCAACGTCCGTGTCGCGCAACATCCAGCGCGTGCCTGCCTGGGGCGATTTTACGCTCACGCAGCTGTCGGCCGACGGGTTCCAGATTCGCAAGCGCACCAAGCCGGGTTGCGGCTGGATCGCCGCCGGCGCCGGCCGTCGCGCCGCGGGCGTCGGTTACGTCGGCGGGGCGACGGGCGGTGGCGTCTCCTTCGGCATCCGCGATTTCTGGCAGAAGCACCCGGCCCAGATCGATATCCGCAACGCCGCCAGCGACACCGCGACCGTCACGCTCTGGCTCTACTCGCCCGAAGCGCCGCCGATGGATCTGCGCATGTACCACGACGTGATGGGCATGGACACGTACGACCAGCAGAACGAGGGCCTGGCCATCACGTACGAGGATTACGAGCCCGGCTACGGCACGCCGTACGGCATCGCCCGCACGAGCGAGCTGACGCTGAAGATCGAGCCGGCCACGCCGTCGCGCGAGGCGCAGGTGGCGTTCGCCGACATCGTCCGCACGCCGCCGCTGGTGATGGCGCCGCCGGAGCGGATTTTGGCTTCGGGCGTGCTCGGCGCGCAATGGACGCTGCCCGATCGATCAACGCCGACGCGGGCGTGGATCGAAGAAAAGCTTTCCCGCACGCTCGACTACTACATCGGCCAGATCGATCAGCAATCCTGGTACGGCTTCTGGGACTACGGCGACGTGATGCACAGCCACGACGACGACCGCCACGTCTGGCGGTACGACATCGGCGGATACGCGTGGGATAATTCCGAGCTGTCGACGGATCTGTGGCTGTGGCTGAGCGTTCTCCGCACCGGCCGGGCGGACGTGTACCGAATGGCCGAGGCGATGGGGCGGCACACGGGTGAGGTCGACGTCTACCACATCGGCCGATTTCGCGGGCTGGGCACGCGACACGGCGTGCAGCACTGGGCCGACAGCTCTAAGCAGTCGCGCATCAGCACGCCCCTGTACCGCCGGTTCTACTACTACCTCACCGCCGACGAGCGGACGGGCGATCTGCTGGAAGAACAGATGCACACCATCGAGGCGGAGAAGAAAATCGTCGTCGGGCGGAAGCTCAAGCCCGGCTCGCCGACGCTGCCGCTGCCGAGCATCGAAGACCCCGCCCCCGGCGGCGAGGTGGACCTCGGCGGCCTGAACTGGGGCAATGCCATCGCCGCCTGGATCATCAAGGCCGAACGCACCGGTGATCCGCAATGGCATGAAAAGATCGTCAAAGCCATGCGCGGTGTCGGCGAACTGCCCAAGGGCTTCTACACCGACGGCTGGACGATGAACATCGAGACCGGCGAAGTTCGCGACCGCGGCAATCCCGACATCAGCCTCAGCCACCTGATGGCCTGCTTCGGTTTGCCGGAAATCGCCAACGAGCTCGTCTCGCTCTACGGCGACAAGGCCCCGAAGTTCACCGCGGCCTGGGCGCAGTACGGCCGGCTCTACAACGGGACCGATGAGCAGCGACGCAAGGAGCTCGGCGACTTCAAGCCCGGGCTTTTCAAAGAAGCGAGCCTGAAAGACACGCATTCCCGCTGCACCGCCTTCGCCGCCAGGCACGGAAACGATCCGCAGTTGGCGGAGCGGGCTTGGACGGAGTTGCTCGGCAAAACCTTCACGCCGCAGGATCCGCAGAACGCCGTCACCCATGTGTCAGGGCCGGCGTCGCTGAACCCCGTGGAGGAGATGGCGCATACGGGCACCAACGGCGCAGCGCAGTGGGGCCTGGCGGCGATGGAGTGCCTGGCACTGGTCGGCGACGCGCTGAAGAAGTAACTCGGCCTTTACGGCTCGGAACGGTAGCGGTACTGCTTGCGGAAGCCGACCGGCGTCAGGCCCGTTTCCCGGTGGAAGGCGTTGCTGAACTGAGACGGAAAGCCGAATCCGCACGCGTCGCCGATGGCCACGATGCTCATGTCGCTGCCAATCAGCAGGCTTTTCGCCCGGTCGATGCGCACGCGCATGATCTCCTGGTGCACGGTGCGCGAGATCGATTCGCGGAAGTGCATTTCCAGCGCCCGCCGCGACATGGCGACGTGGTTCATCACGTCTTTCACCTTCAGCGGTCGGTCGGCGTTGGAGCGGATGAAGCGCAGCGCCGCCACCACTTCCGGATCGCTCACGGCCAGCAGATCGGTCGACGGGCGCGAGACGACGCCCAGCGGCTGGATCGGCTTCGGGTTCGGCGGGCGCCGGCCGGTGGTCATCCACTCGTCGAGCACGCGGGCCGCCTCGTAGCCGATGCGGCGGGTGCCGTGATCGACGCTGCTGAGCGGCGGGTTGATCAGCCGGCAGACCTCGGCCTCGTTATCCACGCCGATCAGGGCGATTTGCTCCGGGATTTTCAGCCCCAGCTCCGCGCACGCCTTCGATACGGCCAGACCGCGTCGATCGTGCGATGCCAGGATGCCGACCGGCAGGGGGAGCGTCTTGATCCAATCGCGCAGCTCGGTGTCGCTGAGCATGCGGTCGCGGCGTGTTTCGTGGAACGAGACATTGCGCTCGCTGCAGGCTTCGGCGCAGCCGGCGGCCCGGTTGATTGAGAAGATACCGGGAGGCGAATGAACGAAGGCGAGGTGCTTCAGCCCCAGGTCGGCCAGGTAATTCGCCGCCAGCCGGCCGACCGCGAGGTTGTCGACCACCACGCCCACAGGCCCACGTTCCAGCGGCCAGTGCCCCACGGTAACGGCGGGGCAGCGCACTTTCGTGTAGGCCTTCACCAAGTCGTAGTCCGGCTCCAGGATCATGCCGGCGATTCCCTTGCGCGCCAGCGGCTTGGCACTGATCGCGACTTCGACTTCAAGGCGCCAACGCTGGTGGTGGTGTTCGACATAGTCGGCGATCCCTTCCATGATGCGCCGGCCGTGCACGTGATCCGTGCCGACCATCACCAGCACCCGGCCGGTGTTCGGCTGCGATCCCGAGATGGTTTTTGTCTCTCCGCGCGCCCGCATGTTGCCACCATATCAACGTGCCGGCGGTCTTGCGCATTTTTGTAACAAAATGATCAAATACGTCATTCCGGCGAAGCGGAAGCGTGTTAATGTTCCCCTCAGCACAGCGAAAGCGTGCCACATCTTGCGGAACGAGGAGAAAAAGCGATGCGTGAAACGGGAAATGCGGCGCGGAGTGTTTCGACAGTAAAAAGCCGTGCGATCCTCATCGCGGCGGGCCTTGCCGCTGTGGGAGTGGTGGGATCGCAAGCCTTCGCGGCGGCGGCGGTCTTCACCTACACGTCGGGCTCCACGTCGAACACCTCTCCCGGCGATCTCTGGTCCGCCGGCGGAACGGCCTGGGGCAACCAGGTGCCGGCCAGCGGCATCGACAACAGCCTGGTCTTCAACGTGCCCACGGGTACCAATACCACCCGCTACACTAAGGACGATTTGTCGACCTCGCCCTTCCAGGTGAACAACCTCACCTTTCAGGGAGCCGGCACCGCATCGACGACCGACACGCTGAACGTGCTGGGCAACCAGATCAACATGGTCAGCTCCAGCAGCTCGGCCGCTCCGACGATCGCGTTGAACGCGACGAAGGGAACCACCACGGTCGTGAACGTGCAAAACGACCTCTCCCTCGACGCCAATACCACCTTCACCGGCGCCGGCAACGCGACGTACGTCTTCAGCGGCAACATCGGCGGCACGGGGACGCTGATCAAAGGCAACAGCAGTTCGGATTCGGCATCGTTGATCCTCACCGGCGACGTAAGCAACGCCGCCACCGTCACCGGCGGCACGTTGCAGATCGGCAACAACGGTTCGACGGGATCGATTGCCGGCGATATCACCGTCAACACGACCGCGAGCAACGCGCTCGTCTTCAAGCGGTCCGACGTTTACACGTATTCCGGAAAAATCATCGGCGGCATCAGCGGCGCCCGCGTCACGCAGGCCGGCAGCGGTACACTCGTGCTCACCGGCACGAATACCTTCACCGGCCCGTTCAGTGTGAGCGGCACTCTGCAAGGGGCCGACAGCACCGTCTATACGACCGCGACGGCCAACGTGCGAACGGTGTTGGGCAACAACGCCCTGCTCTCCGTCGGTAACAACTCGACCACCCAACTTCGCGCCAACGGCAATGATGACGCCGGCCTGCAGGTCCTGACGTTCACGAACTCGATCCAGGGATCGGGCATCGCGGCCTTCACGGTGGACGTCGATCGGCAAGCGGCAACCGGCGGAACAGGAAAAGTTCTCGCCATCAGCGGCAGTACGGCGGTTTCGACCAATGCGGTCATGAACATCACCGGGGATCACGGTTTCTCGCTGCAACTGGCCGCGCTTACCGTCGGCGGAGGGGCCACGACGGGCAATCTGACGCTCAATCCAACAACCGCCAACGTCACCGTCGCCGGCACCGTTACCACGTCGAACAGCGCTGCTCCTTCGCTGGAACTTGGTGGTATCTCCAGTGCCAACCTTATCAGCGGCGCGATTATCGACGGGAGCGGCGCTAAAAAGCTCGGTCTGTTGAAGTCCAACGGTAGCACTTGGACGCTCACGTCCGGCGCGAGCAATTTCTCAGGCGGCACGAGCATTACCGGTGGAACGCTGGTCCTGGCGAACAGCACCGGATCAGCAACCGGTAGTGGCGCCGTCAGTGTCGCGGCCGGCGGAACATTGGCGGGCAACGGACGTTCGAGCGGACCACTCACCGTCAGCGGTTCCATCTCTCCCGGCACGGGCGGGATCGATACGCTCCACACCGGTTCACTGAGTTTCACAACCGGTACCTACGCCGCTCAGATCAATAGCACTTCGCTATCGGCCGACGATGTTGCGGTCACCGGCGACCTTGCACTGCTCGGCGGGGCGACGCTTAATCTCAGCGATTTGGGTGCGTCGAAGATGGCGATGAACAGCGTGCTCACACTGCTCAGCTACAGCGGCACGTACGACGGCGGCACCTTTACCGGCTACGCCAACAACAGCCAATTTGTGCTCGGAACGAACACCTTCAAGATCGATTACGGCACGGGCACGAATAGTGCCATCACGCTCACCGCGGTGCCCGAGCCGGCTTCATTGGCCGTAGTCGGGTTGGCGGGCGCGGCGCTGCTACGTCGCCGCCGACGGGCCTGAACGTGAAAACGGATCGTCCTGCCGCCTGAGAGATCGGCACGCAGGACTTTGAAAGGATTTGTCGTGCGAACGCAGCTTCCGAATCTGTTTTACTACCGTCCGCAGCCGCGGCTGCAGCGGCCGCCGACGATTGAAACTGACGTCTGCGTGTACGGAGGCACGAGCGCGGGCGTCGCGGCGACCGTGGCGGCGCGGCGGCTGGGGAAGGCCGCCGCGCTCGCCTGCTTCGACGGCCACGTCGGCGGGCTCAGCAGTGGCGGACTAGGCGCTACCGACATCGGCAACAAAGACGCCATCGGCGGCATCTCGCGCGAGTTCTACCAGCGCCTCGGCCGCTACTACGAGCAGGACGAAGCTTGGACCTTCGAGCCGCACGTCGCCGAGCGGATTTTCCACGACATGCTGGCCGAGGCCGGCGTGGAGGTGCGCCACTATCAGCATCTGGCCAAGGTGCACAAGGAAGGCTCTCGTATCGTCGCGATCGAAATGACTGACGGCACGACTTACCGGGCACGTGCCTTCATCGACGCGACGTACGAGGGCGACCTTCTCGCGATGGCCGGCGTCTCCTACCACGTCGGCCGGGAAGGGTGCGAGGTCTACAAGGAGACGCTCAACGGCATCCACTTCGGCGATCGGAATCACGATTTCCGCGCCTGGATCGATCCCTATGTCGAACCCGGCAACCCCGCCAGCGGATTGCTGCCCCTGATTCAGGACGAGCCGATAGGCGTGCAGGGCCGTGGCGACCGGTGCGTGCAGGCGTACAACTTCCGCATGTGCCTGACGGACCTGGCCGCTAATCGCCGGCCGTTCCCCAGGCCGGCTGACTACGATCCGGCCCGTTACGAGCTGCTTCGTCGCTACATCGACGCCGGCTGCTGGGAAACCATGTGGCTGACGATCCGCATGCCCAACGGCAAGACGGACACGAATAACTGCGGCGCCATCGGCACCGATCACATCGGCGCCAATTACCGCTGGCCCGAAGGCAGCTACGAAGAGCGTGAAGCGATTTTTCAGGACCACGTCGCCTACACCGCCGGCCTGTTCTACTTCCTGCAGAACGACGCCCGGCTGCCCGATCACGTTCTCGACCAGATGAGCCAGTGGGGCCTGCCGCTGGACGAATTCGCGGTCACCGGCGGCTTCCCGCACCAGCTCTACATCCGCGAAGCCCGCCGCATGATCGGCCAGCACGTGACGACGGAACACGACTGCCGCAGCCAGCGCGTGGCCGACGATCCGATCGGCCTGGCCGCCTATACTATGGATAGCCACAACTGCCGCCGGATCGTCATCGACGGGCGGGTGGTGAACGAAGGCAACGTCGAAGTCCCGCCGTACCGGCCGTACGGCATTTCCTACGGCTCGATCGTGCCGAAGCAAGCCGAGTGCACCAACCTGATCGTGCCCGTCTGCCTGTCCGCCAGCCACATCGCCTACGGCTCGATCCGCATGGAGCCGGTCTTCATGGTGCTCGGCCAGTCCGCGGCTACGGCGGCGGTGCTGGCGATCGACCATGCGTCCGACGTGCAGGCGGTGGATTATTCGACGGTGCGCGAACTGCTCATCAAGAACGGACAGATCCTGAAGTGGCCGCGCGAAACGGTCGCACCTCGCAAGCGGCGAGAGGCTGTGGGTGTGTAGGGGCCGAGGTGTCGAGAGAGGATATCGCCATGCGTTATTCAAAAAAGCACGGTTTCACGCTCGTAGAACTGCTGGTGGTCATCGGCATTATCGCGGCATTGATCGCGGTGCTCCTTCCGGCGCTGAATCGGGCCAGGGCAGCGGCTCAGGCGGTCAGCTGCAAGGCCCACATGCGTGAGTTGATGAACGCCGTGACCATGTACAGCATTGATAATCACGGCTTCTTTCCCACGCCCGAAGCGTTCCTGCCTAACCCGAATAATCCCGCCGCGTTTATCAACTGGAACTGGTGGTCGAAGCCGGTGCTCGGCCGGTACATGGGCGATCGCTCTGAAAATCCGGTTTACGTTCAGTCGCGGGCGTGGTTCTGTCCCTCTATTCAGGATATGCCGTCGTCTGCGAGCGGACTTAATATCGGGCCGTATTTTGGCATCGGGTACAACGAGATCAGCGGAAACAATCTCTATATTCACTACCCGCAAAACATGGGATGGACGAACCCTGCCTATGCCGCCGCCGAAGCATCGCTGGCGAACGGGGCAAACCGAGTCATCGCTCGTGCCGGCCGCGTGAAAAATCCGACCGGCCTCATCATGTTCACCGACGTGACGGCCGGGAACAAAGGCACCCAGATTGGGACTGCTCAACTGAAGCAGTTGTATAACGGAATGGTCGCCTTCTACGTCGCGACCGTCGACTATGCCAATTCCGCGGTGGTGTATCGGCACCTCAAGAGCGCGAACGTCGCGTTCGCCGACGGCCACGTCGAAAGCGTTCCTGCCAATACGCCCGACGACTTTAACCTCGGAACTCACAAGTTTGAGGGGATCAATGCCGCCGTCACTGCCGGCACGATGAGTTACATCGCCCGTCAATGAATGCTTCTATGAAAACTCAAAAATTCGGCGCGCTCGCGGCCGTGCTGGTTGGCGTTGCAGTTTCTTCGGCACTTGCGGAGAGTGATTCCAAACGTCTGCAGCTTTTCCAGTTCGACCGCAGTTACGATTTCCATTCCCCACACACCGACAACGGCTGCACCTGGCGTCCGCTCCCCGGCGGCAGGCCCGGCATTGAAATCACCACGCCGCCGGCTCGCGCCTGGCCGGGGGTGATGTTCAAAACGCCGCCCGAGAACGGCGGCAAGTGGGATCTGTCGGCCTACCAATACATCAGCGTCGACTTCCACAACACCGATAAGAAGGACATTGATGTCTTCGTCCGCGTCGACAATCCGGGCGCTGATGGCCTGAAGAACTGCATCAGCGAACGCGCGATGGTCGCGCCCGATCAGCGGACGACGCTCACGATTCCCCTCAAGCGCGCCGGCCACAGCGAGATCAAGCTCAGTGGCATGCAGGGCTACCCGCAGGGCCTGTATCCCGGCGGCACTGGGCTCGATCCGACGAACATCGTTGCCATCGTCGTCTACACCGGCAAAGGCACGCCCACGCCGAACACGTTCGAGGTATCGAACGTCTACGCGGCCGGTGCGTACGAACCGCCGACGTGGCTGGGGATGTCGCCGAAGGATTTCTTCCCCATCCTCGACGAATTCGGACAGTTCACACACAAGGATTGGCCCGGGAAGATTCACTCTGAAGCGGACCTCAAAACAGCAAGAGACGCAGAGACAAAAGCCCTTGCCTCCGACAAGGGTCCCGCCGATTGGGACAAGTGGGGCGGCTGGAACAGCGGTCCCTCGCTGAAGGCAACCGGTCACTTCCGCACCGAAAAACACGACGGGAAATGGTGGCTGGTCGACCCTGACGGCAAGCTCTTCTTCAGCACCGGCATCACCTGTGTCCGCCCCGGCTGGGCCGAGACGCCGCTGAAAGACCGTGGCGGCTGGTTCGCCGATCTTCCGCCGCAGAACGGCGAGTTCGCTGAGGCGTACGGCAAGACGCAAAACGGTTCGCCGACGTTCGACCACTCCGTCGCCAACCTCCGCCGCAAGTACGGGGCCGACTGGAAGAACCTCTATCCGACCGTGGTCGCGCAGCGGCTGCGGGCCTGGGGCATCAACACCATGGGAAACTGGTCCTACAACAAGTGGGGCCAGACCGCTCACGTGCCGTACACGGCCACGTTCTTCTACGCGTCGCGAAAACTGCGTTCGGTCAACAGCGGCTTTCCCGACGTCTTCGATCCGTCGTTTGCCAAAAACGTCAACGCCGCCGCCAAGCAGTGGCTGACGGCATCAGCCAACGATCCCTGGTGCATCGGCTACTTCCTCGACAACGAAATGCCGTGGGGCGGCGAAACGCAGCTCGCCCTTGACGCGCTGCGCGGCAAGCCAGATCAGCCGGCAAAGATCGAATTGATTAACTGGCTCAAAACCAAGTACGCCGACATCGCCGCCCTCAACACCGCCTGGGGCACGCAGTTCACCGCCTACGACGCACTCCCTGTCGGCCCGGCGCTGAAGAACCCGCCGGCCACCGAGGCAGCCACGAAAGATCTCACCGAGTTCAACGACCGCATAGCCGAGGTCTATTTCAGGACCGTTCACGACGCGATCAAGGCCGTCGCACCAAGTAAGCTCTACCTCGGCTGCCGCAGCGTGGGCGGGTCGCTCAACACGATCCGCATTGCCACGCAGTACTGCGACGTCGTCAGCTACAACCGCTACTGCTTCAGCGTGCGCGACCAGAAGCTGCCCGGCGGGCTCGACGCGCCGATGATCATCGGCGAATTCCACTTCGGCGCGGCCGACCGCGGCAAATTCAGCAACGGCCTGGTGTCGGCCGAAAATCAGCAAGATCGTGGGGAGAAGTACACCGCCTACGTCAACAGCGCTCTCGACAACCCGCAGATCGTGGGCGTGCACTGGTTCCAGTACGGCGACGAATCGACGACCGGCCGATCAATGGACGGCGAAAACGCCCAATGCGGCTTTGTCGACGTCTGCGACACGCCGTACGTGGAAACCACTAATGCGGCCCGCAAAACTGCTGATACAATGTATACGCACCGCGCTAACGCCAAGGGGGAAGCAAATTGAACCACTCGCTGCTTGCGATCATTCTCCCGTTGTCGCTCTGCGCCTTCGCCGCGGCTCAGACAACCCCGCCCGCAACCTTCGTTCAACGCCTCCAATCCGGCAAACCGCAAAAAATCGTCTTCTACGGCACCAGCCTCACCCACTACGGCGCGTGGACGAAGCGTTTGACCGACGTACTCGACAAGCAATTCCCTCACCTCGTGACCACCTTCAATGGCGGGCAATCCGGCGAGATGTCGCGGTGGGGATTGGAGCACCTGAAAGAACGCGTGCTCGATGAACGGCCCGACGTGGTGTTCCTCGAATACTCGACGAACGATTCGGTGGAGCGGTTTCATCTCTCGCTCGATGAATCCCGCAAGAACCTCGAAACGATTATCGACCAGATCCGGGCGGCCCGGCCCAACTGCCAGGTGATCCTGCAGGTGATGAACCCTGTTATCGGCCGGCCGGTGGGCGATGCCGGGCATCGCGTCGATTTGGACAAGTATCAGCAGGTCATACGCGATGTCGGCAAGGCCCGCGGCCTGCTTGTGATCGACCACATGCCCGCGTGGCAGAGGCTGCTCGATCAGGGCGAAGGTGAGTTCAAGAAGTACGTACCCGATGGCCTGCATCCCGGCGGGCCGGGAATCGATAAGTACATGATGCCGACGCTCCTTGCGGCGCTCGGCCTGAAAGCATGACGCAATGAAGACGTTTACCCTGCAACGTGAAGTGCCGGTCGACAAGGAATACGACCTCGTCGTCGCCGGCGGCGGCCCGGCCGGCGCTGTCGCGGCCATCGCGGCGGGGCGGCTGGGGGCCAAGGTGCTGCTGGTCGAATCCACCGGCTGCATGGGCGGCATGGGCACCAGCGGCCTGGTCACCGCCTTCAACCCGATGGCCAACGGCAACGAGATGATGGTCGGCGGCGTGATGCGCGAGATCGTCGAAACCCTGTACCGCACCGGCGGCCTCGGCCCGAACGTGCGGCCGGAGACGTTCAACAAGCTTTACGGCAAGTGGGTGCCGTTCAACGTCGAAGCCTACAAGCACCTGCTCGACCAAATGGCCCTGGCGGCCGGCGTGGAAGTGCGGTTCTTCACGCGCGTGATCGATGCCGACGTCGACAAGCGCAACCGTCACGTCAACGGCGTGATCATCCACAACGTCGAAGGCTATCGCTTCGTTCCCGCCAAGACGTTTATCGACGCGACGGGCGACGCGATCCTGGCCGACCTGTGCGGCGTCGAATGCCGCGAGGCCGGCCGCGATACGCCGCACATCATGCCGGCCACGCTGCCGTCGCTGTTCGCCAACATGGACTGGAACGCCCTCGGCAGTGGCGACGAGGCGTGGCACAAGGAAAACAACGCGCTCAAGAAGGCGCTCGCCGACGGCCACTTCACGCAGTACGACCGCCAGCTCCCAGGCATGTTCCGCGTCACTGGCACCGTCGGATTCCTCAACGGCGGGCACCTGTTCAACCTCAACGCCTTACGCAATGACAGCATGAGCAAGGGCGTGATGCTCGGCCGAAGACTGGCACAGGAATACCTGAGCTTCTATCGCAAGTACGTGCCCGGCTGCGCGAACATGGAGCATGTCGTCACCGCATCGCTCATCGGCGTGCGCGAAAGCCGGCGGATTGTCGGCGAGTATGAACTGACGGTGCACGATTATCAGGCCCGCCGGCACTTCGACGACGACATCGGTATTTTCAACAACTTCATCGACATCCACCCGTACGACTGCACGGATGAGGCGTACGAACAGTTCTGCAAAGAGAAGAGCTTCGGCCAAAGCATTGGCCCGGGTGAGAGCTTCGGCATGCCGTACGGGATGCTGGTGCCGAAAGGGTGGAGCAACCTGTGGGTGGCGGGGCGCTGCGCCAGTGCCGACGTGCAGGCGCACGGCGTGATCCGCGTTCAGCCGAGCTGCGCCCTGATGGGCCAGGCCGCGGGGACGGCGGCGGTGCAGGCGAGCCGCAGCGGCGAGCCGGCGTGCGACCTCAACACCGGCCGACTGATCGATACGTTAATTAACGCGGGATCGCATCTGCCGTTCTCGCGAGGCGCGACCCGCACCACGGCGGGTGTGTCCGCGGTGGCCTAGCCTTTTGTAGGGGCGACGCATGCGTCGCCCGCGAATCGCCCATCGACGTTCACGGGCGAGGCATGCCTCGCCCCTACGAAGAACCAGACGGCCAAAACATCTGAAAGATGCGCCGCCAACCGATCGGCCGCGCAGCGTGGCGGTTCTTATAGAACGCGCGCGAGGACCCGCCCGCGTTCGACGAGGAGCGGGAGTATCGCGAGTAATGGAAATGAAAAAACAAACCCAATTTTCGGCCGAACAATTGGCCGTGGGAGCAGTTATGAATCGGCTTCGCTCGCAAAACGGGGCACTCCGCGCTGCGCTGGTGGCGGGCGCCCTTCTGATCGCCTCGACCGCCCGTGCCCAGGTCGAAGCGACCCAGCTGTTCAACCCCGCCGCGGCCGATGCCGGAGCGCAAATCCGCGCCAACGACCGGGCCGAGGAGGATGTGACGTTCAAGGTCGATGGCAATGCGATCGACGTGGTCGTCGTCGCCAACGGAAAGTCGAGTTACCCCGGCATCGTCATCAAGCCGCCGAAGCCGTTCGACGCCAGCAACCACGGGCACGTCGAGGCGAAGATCACCAATCTTGGCAGCAAGCCGATCCGCGTCGCGCTGCGCCTCGATAACGAAGGCTCGTGGCAGGAGAACCGCAACAACGCCAACATCGTCGGCGTCCAACCCGGAAAGTCGGCGATCGTCAAAACGATCTTCGGCTACAACTACGGCAAGCCCGGGTACGCGCTGCAATCGAACGCGATCGTGACGATGCTCTTCTGCTCGTCAAAATCCGATGCGCCCCAGCACTGGCGCATCGAAAACATCGACGGCAACGGCCTGCCCGGCGAGAAGCCGGTCGTTGATCCGAACAGCGTCGCCGTCAAACCCGAAGGCGGCGTGATCCTCGGCGGCGGAGCAATTACCGCGAGACAACTCGTCGCCAAAAATGGCGCCAAGGCTGACCTCGCCAATGGCGGCAAGGCTTTCACTGCGACGTTGGGCGGCAAAGGGGATGTCACGTTCAAGCCCGCCGGCGGCATGTGGAACTTGAACCAATACCTGCAGGTGCGCGTGAGGGTGAAAAACGTCGGCAACTCGCCGGCGAAACCGACGTTCCAGCTTACCAGCCGCGGCGGGCCGAGCGATTTCATCTCGCCAGACTCGATCGCCCCGGGCGAGCAGACCGAAGTCGTCCTGCCGTTCATGGCGCAGAAGCCGTGGCAGGGCCTCGATCTGCCGGAGATGCGCACGCTCGAAGGCAAGAAAGAATTCCTCGACCACCAGCCCGGCACAGGCAACGACTATAAAAGCAATACGACGACCGGCCTCGTCATTGGCGGCGAAGGAACGATCGAAGTGACCAGCGTCGTCGGCGAAGTCCCGCCAACGAACGTGCCCGACTGGCTCGGCAAGCGCCCTCCGGTCGAAGGCGACTGGGTACAGACCTTCAACGACGATTTTGACGGCGATCACATCGATTTCAGCAAGTGGAACATCTACACCGAGACCGACTGGCATCTCGGAAAAGACACGCACTACAGCAAAGACAACGTGATCGTGAAAGACGGCAAGCTCTACCTTCGCCTCAGCAAGCAGCACGGCCATCACAACGACGACCCGAAGATGCCCGCCAACGAATATGCCACCGGCTACGCCGACACCTACGGCAAGTGGGTGCAGCGCTACGGCTATTTCGAGGCTCGCATGAAGCTGGCGACCGCGCCCAACATGTTCGATGCCTTCTGGCTGATGCCCGACCGTGGCCTGGCCGCCGGCCCGCAGAATGTCCGTGCCAACACCAAAGAAGGCGGGATGGAATTCGACATTATGGAAACGCTCAGCATCTGGGGCCCGTACCGCCACGATTTCGGCTTCCACTGGGACGGGTACATGAAGTACCACAAATCGACCGGCAACTTCAGCGACTACAGTCCGCCGGACAAGGACGGCTTTATCACGGTCGGTATGCTGTGGACGCCGGGCGAACTGGCGATCTACGACAACGGCAAGGAGTCAGGGCGATGGAAGACCGATCGCATCAGCAACGTGCAGTCGTACTTCATCCTGACGCACCTTACCGGCGGCTGGGAGGCCGAGCCGATGGATGACAAGCAGCTGCCGGCGGATTTCGTGTTCGATTACGTGCGCGCCTGGCAGCGGAAAGATCTGGCGTCGCCGGCGGATGGGCCCAAGCCCAACGACGCCGGGCCGCTACCGCCGACGAAGTAGTCTGGTTCCCTCCCCCATGTACTCATAGGAGAGCGTTAGGGTGAGGGGGAATCTCGCGGCGTTCTATTGCGTTTCGTTGGTGAAAGGTTCCCCTCACCCTAACCCTCTCGGGGATTTCCGGGAGAGGGGACCGGATCACCTTTTTGCAGTTTGTTTGACGAGGTCGATCGTGCTCTCGTCCTCGAGCGCCGCTTTCCCGAACCCGCGGACCGCGCCGAGTTCAACGGCTTCGTCCTGTGCTTCCGGCCGATCGCTGACGAGCATCACCGGCACGTTTGTTCCGCTATCGATCAGCCGCTTGATGACCTCCAGCCCCGACGATCCGTCGGTGGCCAGCACGCGGTTGACGAGCACGATGTTGTAGCCGCCGCGTTTCAGATGATGCAGCGCTTCGTCGCCCGTATGGACGCGGTCGACTTTCGCACCAAGCGTCTCTTCCCAAAGCTCCTGCATACGCGGCCCGTCGAAGCCGCACTCGCCAACGTCGAGGATTCGGATGCCCATGGAATCTCCTGTGCTGAAGTTGTCCGATCATACACTGAAGATCGCCGCCGATTTGCTCGGCAGCAGGCCGTGGGTGATATCGGCGGTCGCGAGGATCGGCTCCGCCGTATCGAGCGAGACGCCGTCGATTTCCGCCAGTGGCACCGTGCTTTTGCCGAAGTTCACCAGGAGCAGCCGACGCTGGCCGGCATGACGGCGTTCGACGCCGAGCACATTGCCGCTGGCCCAGGCGCGCGTCTCGTGGCGGGAGCCG
>Ga0070658_10000790_pt1 | contig 27140 bp, 24 predicted proteins | sample KBSC13metaG_FD_64664 | JGI IMG/M metagenome (GOLD analysis project Ga0070658, IMG submission 64664) | Corn rhizosphere microbial communities from Kellogg Biological Station, Michigan, USA - KBS C1-3 metaG | ecosystem: Host-associated > Plants > Roots > Rhizosphere > Soil ... | reverse complement strand
CGGATCGTCGTGCCTGACGGTCCGGTGGCCTTGAGCCGCACCCAGCCGACCATGTTCTGGCCCATGTCGAAGACGTAAGCTCCGGGTTGAGGCTGCGAAATCGCGACGGGCTTGATGTGTTCGGTCACGCGGATCGACGGCCCATGCTGCCCGACCATCGCGACCGGGCCCTGGTTCTGGTCGAGGACGCCGTAGATGGCCTTCTGTATGACGAGTGGAGCGGCCGCTTCTCCGTCGCCGGGGATGCGAATGGTGTCGTGCTCATTGGCAGTCTTAACGTTTTGGTGGCCGCCGAGGGTGTATGTCACCCGAAGCTGTTTCACATGGCCGTAAGCAGGATCGCCGCCAATATTGTTGTCGACGACGACTGACAGCGTATTCGCCTTGACCAGGCCAGCGAGTGCGCCGGTAACGTCGTGCTGCAGGGGTGACAACGTCGATGCGTTGACCACGACGGCATGCCAGCCATTCGTCTTCGCGCCCGGTTTGTCCCAACCCGCCTGCTCTTTGCCGGCGTTGTAGGATTCGCCTTGAAGCATATCGGAGTAGACGATCGGCCCGACAGCGCCGTTCCATGCGCCGTCGGTCACGACAGTCTGGTGGCTACCGTCGGCAAACTCGATCTCAACTTGCATGCGGAGTTCGGGCCGGCTGCCGAAGTAGTCTCGCCCATGCCCGAACCCGACATAGCCGCTGTACCACCCGTCGCCAACCATCGCGCCGAGGGTGTTTGCGCCACGATGCAACGCTCCGGTGACGTCGTAGGTCTGGTATTCGAGCCGCTTGCGATAGTCGGTCCAGCCGGGTGCCAGAACGGCGTCGCCAATTTTCGAGCCGTTGACATGAAACTCATAGACGCCATGCGCGGTGACGAAGGCGGTGGCCTGCTTGATAGGTTTGTCGACGGTAAATGTTCGACGGAAGTACGGCGACGGGGCAAGCTGGCTTCCGTCGATGTCGGCCCGCTTGGTGTCGATGGAGATCCACTGCGCTTTCCAATCCGACGATTTCAGCAGTCCCATCCGCCAGGAGTTGACGGCGCTGTCGACGGGGCGACCGGCCGCGTCCCACACCTGTACGGACCACCAACACTGCTGGTCGGATGTGAGGGGGCGCCCGGCGTACGGGATCGATGTCGTGTCGTCCGAGGTCACCTTGCCACTGTCCCAGAGATCGCCCTTGCCCGCCTTCAGTGCGCGCTGGCTGGTGGCTACTAGAATTCGATAGGCGCTTTGTCCCTGCCCGCGAACGGCGGATGTCAACTGCCAGCTCAATCGAGGATGCTCGGCGTCGATGCCGAGCGGGTCGGTCAGGTACTCGCAGCGCAGGTGGTCGACCTTGAGGTCGAGGGGCGTCGTGGCATCCATGACGAATACGGGGTGCGGTTTAGTATCGTGTACGATCACGCGGTAGTGCTCCATTCCTTCACGGCATCCGACGAGAGAAAACGTGGCGGCGACCGCAAGTGCGATTACGGTAGCGGCCACGCAAAGAGTGCGGCGCAACATTTGAGTGTCCTTCGAGCAAGCGGCTCCAGCTTAGTCGAAGACCAATGCCCAATTGTATGATGTGCGTATGTCGCGGGGCAATGATTTATCGACTAAGAAATTGGAGAAATCCGCGAAGCTTTCATAAAGTCAGCAGATTAGGGATCACCGATGGCAGGTGTGACCAGGTGTCTCTAGAAGACGAAATCCCGTCAGCCGGTTAGACTGACGGGATTTAGACATGATCTACTGGCTGCTGAAAGTCGCGGCGAACTGGCCGTTGTCTGTGCCGGCGGCCATCTCTTGATTGGTATTGGTTGGGCAGTCGGCGAGCGGGGGATTGCCGTCCTGATTGCAGTCCGAGGCTGTAGCGACACCGCCGGACGAAACCTGCGATCCGCGCAGGAACTTGGTGTGTCCGTCGCAGAGCAGGAAGTTGGAGCCATTGGTATGGACGGCGACATTCGCGCTCGGATTAGAACACTCGCCTGTTCGGCCGCCGAGGCAGCCGGTGGTCTCGACACCGCCCTGTCCAGCGAACGGGAACGGGTAGAGGGCGTTCTGCCCGCTTGTTACGGCCGAATGAATGAAGAAACCCTGCTCTCCGGTCTCGGTGATGTCTGCGTAGATCTGGGCGCATTCGCTCAGCAGAACCGTCTTGGACGGAGACACTTGAGCGGAAAGTTTCGCGCCCGGATGGGGATCCCACGGGACGCCCTGGGGGTCACAACGCAGGATCTGCAGGTTGGCCGCGTAAGATACCGGGTAGTTCGTTACGCCGCTGTTGATATGGATCGACGTCGGGTCATCCGGACAATGGTACACGCCGCTGCTCTTCACATACGGGTAGATCTGGCCGGCCCATCCTTGCCCGAGGGTAAAGTTCGACGACGCTCCGAATTGTGGGAAGGTCTCGTCGTTGTCCTGCACATATTGGGTGAACCCAAGTCCGAGCTGCTTTTCGTTCGACAGGCACGATGTCTGCCTGGCCTTCTCGCGAACCTTTGCGAATACGGGGAAAAGAATGGCGGCAATGATAGCTATAATTGCTATCACAACTAGTAACTCAATTAGAGTAAAGCCAATCCGATGTCGGCGAGCCGTCGAGGACATAAGTTTCTCCTTCTTGCCCTTCTATCGGGCCAATGAACATAACGGGAACATAATGGTTTGCTGCGACATGAAATCCATAATAAATCCATATCGCTTTAAAAACATACCATAGCAACGCCGGTAAGTCAATAAGGTGAAGCGCTTACGCAAAAATAAATCCAAGCAAACCCCATAATTCGGGCAATGGGGAAGTTGATCTGTGTGGGGTCTGATTGGGGCGGGGCAACGCCGACAGGTGTCAACAACGAGACTTTAGGCTTGGAATGGCCGGCACGAGGATCGAATGGTGAGGTGGGTGGGCAAAAGTACCTGCCAATGCGTCGATGGACCGCCGTCCGACTGGTCGAGGCGATTGAGCAGGAGCTCCGTGGCTTTCTGTCCCATCCGCTCGAACGGTTGGAAGACGGAGGTCAGGGGCGACGGGCGGGGGGAATTGCGATCCATATCGTCGAAGCCCAATACGCTGATCTGATCGGGCACCGAAATGTTGCAGGCCTGCAGTTCGGTCATCAGCGAATGCGCAAGAAGGTCGTTCATGACAAACACGGCCGTCACGGGTTCGGCAAGAGCGACAAGGTGCTCCACGGCACTGGTGACTCGAGGCTGCAGTCCTTCGCGAATGGACATTCGAACGATCAGTTCTTCCTGCGGCTGGATGCCACGGAGCAGGAGCGCCTCCCGGTAGCCTTGCTCGCGGTCGTTGACCGTGCTCGTCGTCCCCTCCATCGTCAGGTGAGCGATACGACGGTGTCCCAGGTCTAAGAGGTAGCCGACAGCCTCGCGCGCCGCCTGGACATTGTCGATGCCCACGAAGTCGCAGGCCAGTGTCGGGTCGCGTCGATCCACAAGCACGACCGGGATCCCTGCTTCTTGGACACGACGGATATCGGGGATCGTATCCACGTTGCCCTGATGCCACAGAACAATACCCCGAATTCCTCCCTCCCGGACCCCCTGGAGCGCCTGGCTCTCGCGCAATATCGTCTCCTCACGAGTGGCGCCGCCGTTGTCGAAAACGATCAGCCTATAGGGCGCTTCCCTCTGTGTCAAGATGTTCAGCGACCCCTGTTGGATTGCCGGGGAGGCCAAATAGTGCGGTGTCTGCGGCGAGAGGATAGCAATGGTTTGAAGAGAGACCGGTGGCCGCGCGACATTCTGACGATCGCCGACACGGGGACGTCGACCCTGTTCTCGCACGATCAAATGTCGATCGGCCAATGTCGACAGTGCCGTGCGAATGGTCGATCGGTCGGCGCGAAACTCAGCCGCGAGCTCTCGCTCCGTCGGAAGCCATGTTCCGGCGGGATAGTCGCCCCGCTCGATCCGTTCGAGAATTGCCGCGGCCAGTCGATCCGACGCGGGCATTCGCGTGCCCTCTTTGGTCGTTCTCATAAGTCATCCCTTCGGGCGAACGTACGTAGCCAGCTCGCGGAACGCCGCGGTCGCCATGGGCCTCCAAGCCAATATCCCAATTGTCCGCCGTTGGAAGCGTAGTCTTATTCTACTTTGACATTCGGCTAATCTGAGAATCCGCCTAAGAGAAATCCAGATATCCTGGTTTTGTGTCGACGGATAGTCACGAGCCCTCCGCCCAACGATACAGAACCGACCTAGAAATCCCAATGGGAGGGATCTGGGCCAATCCGCCTCACGTCCATTCTGACAGACTTCCGCAACCTTGGCAAGTGGTCTTCGCGAGTGACGAAGTGGAAAACCCACATCGTCGTTGGTGCTAGGGCGTTCGAAGGGGAGAAGCGATCATGAACGTGGTGTAACTCCATAGTAAAACCAATAATCCAAAGTAAAACCAACTTTAAAAAATCATAAACGGAATAGTGCTCAAGTGTATGCCGTTTCTCTAAAATTTCCGAATGGCATTATCACTGTCTTGTAAGCGCCGCAATTTCCATCGCCGGGCAGAGGTACCCGTTAGCCCAAGGAGTCCCCTCGATGGTGTGGTGGGTTGATCTTGCATAGGGCTGCGGGACGACGGGATCGATGCAATTTACGAAACCGGCAGAAATGCACCCAGGCAGTGACCATCGCGAGAGAATGGTCTCATGGAGTTAAAATGCAAACCATTAACAATCCATTGACAAACCAAAGCGGGAATGGTACCATAGCTCGCCCATCCCCGATTCGGGGTGGCTCCATTTTAAATCCGCAATTTCGACGGATCGGTTAGTTAGCAGGTCGTAAAGCTATAAATACTATACAGAAACAGGCAGAACAAACGATGACACGACAATTGCTTATCAGTTTGACCGCGCTCGCCCTGGTTGGCATGGCTGCGGCCTCGATGCCGTCTGTCGCGGCCAACCCATGGGATGTTTACAATCTCGCACCTACGACGCGGACGTTGGCTCCGATCGCCGTCTACAAGACGAGCGGCACAGTCACCAATCCCAACAATGTCCTGAGCGGGGGCGCCACTCGTCTCTCCGGCAGCGGCTCGCTCATCACGCTCGACTTTGGCAAGGAGGTAGGCGGGATCGTTACGCTCACTCTCTCCGGAGCAAGCTCATCCAGCGAATCCCTCGGCCTTGCCTTCTCCGAGTCTGCCCAGTTCGCGCGGACCAACAGCGACAGCTCGAACGGCGGCGTCAACGACACCGACGGCGCCATCTTCGACTCAGTGACGACCACCGGCGCGAGCACGTATACCATGCCCGGCGCCAAACTGCGTGGTGGATTTCGATACCTGACTCTCTTCATGAACTCCACCGGCTGGGTCGACGTCACCCACGTCTCGCTGAATTTCACAGCGGTACCGTTGATGTCGAATCCCGCTGCCTACGCCAACTACTTCTACAGTAGCGACACCCAGCTCAACCAACTCTGGTACGCGGGCGCCTACACCACGCAGATGGACATCATCACGCCGAGCCAGGGACGTCAATGGAATGGTAATCCGGGCTGGAGCAACGACTTTACGATTAGCGGGGGGACATCGGTCCTTACCGACGGAGCCAAGCGCGACCGCACCGTGTGGCCCGGCGATGTCGGCTTGTCCGGGTCGACGGCGTACATCGCCATCGATGATACCGTTTCGCTGAAGAACGCTTTGCAGCGCATGTACGATAGCCAGCAGACGTCGGGCGAGCTCCCGTATGGCGGACCGCCCTTTAACCTCTACGGCTCCGATACCTACCACATGTGGACGCTGGTCGGTACCTACAACTACTATCTTTACTCGGGAGATACCGCCTGGTTGGCGTCGATTTGGACGAAGTACCAAAACGGCATGACCTTCATTCGCAACAAGGTAAACGGGGCGCATGGCCTCCTCAATGTCACCGGCACGAACGACTGGGCTCGCGCGGGGCAGGGCGGCGAAAATATCGAGGCCAATGCGCTCCTGTACCGCGCACTCGTCACCGGATCGCAGCTCGCCACGGTCGAGGGCAACTCGTCGCTGTCGACCACCTACGCCAATGCCGCGGCCACGCTCAAGGCCAACATCAACAGCGCGCTCTGGAACGCCGCACAGGGCGCGTATCGAGACAACCCCGCCAGCAATCTCTATCCGCAGGACGGCAACGCGCTTGCGGTGTGGTTCGACGTCACCGATAGCACGGCGAAGAACACCAGCATCGCCGGCTACTTGCGGTCGAACTGGAGCACCTTCGGCTCACGCACGCCCGAGTGGAACTCGAGCTCACCGCCTGGGATCTCGCCGTTCCCCGGATCGTTCGAACTGGTCGCCCTGGCGAAGTCGAACGCCGACTCCGATGTGCTGAGCCTGATCCGACGCGAATGGGGCTACATGTACAACGCGCCCGGCGCTCCCAAGACGTTTTGGGAGGGCCTAAACGCCGACGGCAGCTATGGCTATTTCGCGCCGTTCACGAGCAACGCCCATGGCTGGTCGACCGGGCCGACTGTCGTCCTCACATTTTATACGCTGGGCATCATGCCGACCGCGGTGAAGGGACAGCAGTACTCGGTCATCCCGCATCCCGCCGAGTTGACACACTGCGAAGGCCAGTTGACGGTCGACAGCGGCAAGATCGTCAAGGCGTCCTACGACCGGGCCAACAACAACGCGTTCACGATGACCGTCGACAGCACGACGAACTCGGGCTCGACAGGTGTCGTCGCCGTACCCAGATTCGGGGTCAACCGCACCGTGACAATCAACGGGGCCACGGTGTGGAACGGCACGACATTCTCGGGCTCGACCGGTATCGCCAGCGCCGACCAGGACGCCAACTACATCTACTTCCGCGGCGTGCAGCCCGGCGCGCGGACCTTCGCTTATACAGGATCCCAGGCGACATGGCAGACCTGCGCAAATGAGGCGGGGATGTGCACCTTCAGCGGCACCAAGGGCGTGCGCTACGGATCGGGAACGACCTTCGTCTACGGCGCCTTCACCAACGGCGTGAGCTGCGCCAACGCGAGCTTCGGCGACCCGACCCCGAACGTCGTCAAGCACTGCGAGGTCAGCGATACGGAGGTCCCGCCGTCCCCCGGAGTCTGGACCCTCTGCTCGGCGGAGAACGGAACCTGCACCTTTTCCGACACCAAGATGGTTGCTTACGGGTCTCAGGGCAAGTACAACATGGCCACGTTCAGCGGGTCGGTTGCGTGCAACAACACAACCTTTGTCGATCCGAATTTCGGCGTCGTGAAATCCTGCTACCAGTCGACATTGCCGCAGAACGCCAGCTTTGAAGCCCCCTCCGTCACGGACTATTCGTACGGCCCGAGCGGCGGCTCTTGGGCCTTCACGCCTAACAGCGGCAACTTTGGCTCCGGCGTGCAGAAGACCGGCAACAGCGGTTCGTTCGGGGCGGCCTTCGTGCCGCTGGGCGCGCAGACCGCCTTCCTGCAAGATGGGGCGTCGATCTCGCAGACGATCAGCGGCATGAGCGCCGGCACGTACGCGGTCAGCGTCCTTGCCGCAAAGCGCGGGTGGTCCGGCGACGGCCGGCAGACGTTCAATATCACCGTCGACGGCAGCGTCGTCGGAACGTTCTCGCCCTCGTCGACGGTGTTCGCGCCGTTCACCACGAACCAGTTCTCCCTGGCGGCGGGCAGTCACACCATCGCGTTCGTTGGGACGGCGACGTCGGGCGATAATACCGACTTCCTCGACTCCGTGTCGATATTGAAGTACTAGGTCGTCACCTTGCGCCCGCCTTTTCTCCCGAGGGGCGGGCGTAGCTTTCGGATACCGACCGAACATTAAAATAGGTATAATGGGACAATGAAATTTCCCGTCCCGCCCGCCGTCCGGCGCTCTCCCGTCCTCTCCGTTGCTGTGCTCGTGCTGCTTATCTCGAGTGTTGCTAACGCGTCGACAGTGACGCCAACGACCGGCACGCAAGAGATCGGACTCACCGGCTCCTTCGGCGTCGACCCCAGCGATACTGACAACTACAGCTTTCTCTACGGACGGTTTCTCAATCGCAATGTCGAGATCGCCGGCTCGGTTTCCGGACTCAAATTAGGCGGAACCACCTTCCGCACGTTTGGCATCCAACCACGGTTTTATCTTCCCAACGGCTCGCCGTTCTTGCCTTTTGTCGGCTACGATCACGAGGAAGGGCGCACAACGTCAACGTTTGGTGGTTCCGCTACTCACAAGCAGGATTACATGCAAGCCGGTGGCGACTACTTTCTGACACCAAATGTAGCGTTGACGGGTACCTTTCGGTATCGATTTCCCCTCGAATCGTTTTCCGGTACCATTGATTTTCTGTTGGGGCTCTCGACGTTCATCGATAGCCATCAGCCGTTTGGCCATCGGAGTAGAGCGGACGTGGTCGCCATCCCGTCGACAGGTGCGCAGGAGATCGGTGTGTCAGGAGGTTCGGTCATCAATCCCGGCAGATCGAATAACCAGCAACTGTATTCCAGGCGCACACCTAGATCGAACAACCTTCAACTCACCTACGGGTACATGATCAGTCCTTACGCTGAGCTTGCCGCGATGGTAGGAAGTAGAGACGATGATTCCGCCAAAAGCAGGCAGTGGAGGGTTAAGCCCGAATTTTGCTTGAGGACTGGGACGCCGGCGCTGCCATATCTCGCCGTGTTCTACGGAGAGAATCGGGCGACATTTCATTTTAGTCCTTCAGAAACTATAAAGGACCGAGGTGTTGAAGTGGGGGTGAAGTATTTCCTCAACAGCAATGTCGCCGTGACCGCCGCCTATCAGTACAACGACCTAACGTACGACGTTCCAGGAAACATTCCGACACCATTTCGCCCGGATTCACATACTAGCGCGATCGTGACCGGTGTCTCGGTGTTCATCGACGGTCGCCGGCACAAATAGACGCCGGCTGGATGATCGACGCCAGGATCTCCAGGCTGTCGATCAAGCGTGGGCCCGGGCGATTGAAGTATTGGGAGCCGTCGACGATGTGTACCCGACCGTTTCTCACCGCGGGCAGCTCGCGCCAGCAGGGCGTGTCGACCGCGAACATCGACATATCCCGCTCGATGGTCTCGACGTCGTAACCGCAGCAGGCCACTACTATTACGTCCGGCGTGCTGGACGTCACCTCGTCCCATTCGCACGTCCTCGACGGCACCCCCACCGTTCCCAACACGCATTCGCCGCCTGCGATTTCGATGAGTTCCGGTGTCCAGTGTCCAGCCCCGAATGGCGGGTCGATCCATTCCAGGAACAGAACGCGAGGCCGAGTCGCAGACCGCGACGCGTGATCGGCGACCGCTGCCGCCCGACGCTTGAGGTCGTCGATAAGGGCCTCCGCGCGGACGGCGGCGTCGAGCGGTTCGGTCGAGATCGCGTCGACAGCGGCGGCGACCTCGCGAATATTCGCGTAAAGATCGTCCAATCGCCGCGGTTCCAGATTGAGAAGCCGTGGCCGTTGCCCCGTGGTCGACGCGATCGACGCCAGGGCACCCGCCACGGTGCCGAAGCCGATGGCGCAGACATCACACAACATCTGGCTGAGAACGAGGTCAGGCTGGAGGTTTTGGAGAAGGGCGATGTCGATTTCGTAGAGCGGCAATCCCTCGGCAATACTCTCCCGCACCCGCGCGTCGATTTCGGCGCTGGTCAACCCGGCCTTGTAGATGGGGCAGGTCATCACTCGAGGCAGGGCGTTGACCTCGGCGGGAAAGTCGCATTCATGGCTGACGCCCACGACGTAATCCAGCAATCCGAGAGCCGCGACTATCTCGGTAGCGGCTGGCAAAAGGGAGACGATACGCATGGCCCACTACTTCGATGCTCAGTGCGCCGTTTCCTTTGTCCACCACTAAGAAGTCCTCACACCGGACGGTTGCCGATATGGCTGAGTGGGTATGATCAATCATCTATTTGGCAGGAGGCAACGAACATGGCCGGAACAATGGTGGCAGTGTTCGAGGATCACGCCGCGGCGGTTGAGGCCGCCAAACAGTTGGTGGAAAACGGTGTGGTTATGAACGATATTTCCCTCGTTTGCAAAGACGCGGGCGGGGAACTGGGCGAATCCGATGTCGACATGGACCGATCGGATGAGGATATGCAAGAAGAGGCGTTCGTATCGCACGGATTCCGTGAGGTGGCGATGCACGATGTCGAGCAGCCCCTCGACCCGGCCGACGAACGCGCGCCGCGGATGGTGACCGGAGTGGTCGCGGGCGCTCCGCTGGGGGCTTTGCTGGTGGCGACGTCGGTGATGATCCCCGGCCTCGGGGCCGCGATCGCCGCCGGTCCGCTCGCCGCGATGATGATCGGCACCGTCGGCGGAGGGATTCTTGGCGGAGTCATCGGCGCAATGACGTCCGGCGGCATCCCTGTCGACGACGCCACTTACTACCATGAGCGCGTTGTTGCCGGCGACACGTTAGTAGCGGCCCTGGTCGGTCAGCACGACATCGGCAAGATCCAATCGGTAATGGAAAGCAATGGCGGCCACGACGTCCGGTACTTCAGCCGCTTCATTGACTCCGTCCAGAGCGTGGAGTCGTAAGGCTAATCGTCGATGTCGACGGGTTGCTTGTGCACAGCTTTTACCGCGTGCTTGGGAAGATGTTTGACGCGCGCAGTCGATTTAGCAGCCGGCTGCGTCGTCGTCGCCGCGTTGTTACCACCCCCGTAATAGTAGAAGGCGGGGATTGCGATCAAGACGGCGAGTGTGGCAAACACCGTTACGCCACGCAGGACTTTTGAGGGCGTGGCAAAGAACGAATAGAGGAACGCGCCAAAGCATCCCGTGAACGACAAAAATATCACCCATCGGATCTTGGTGCCCTTGTCGAACGCGTCCGCCACGGCGCAGTCGGCCAGGCACCAGATCACGTGGATGTATACGAGAAACAGCAACGAGACGACCGCGGTAATTCCAACCGCGGCCAGTATCCCGGAAAGCATTGGAAGCAGCCTGCCTTTAGAAGGGAGTTGCCTCTATAGACACTCGGCCGGCGCGATAGTTGCACACTACTGACCGCGGGACTCGGCAAGGGCTTCGTCGAACCAGTCGATGAAGCCGTTGTAGCTCTTCACCACGGATCCGCCGAGTTCGTGCACAATCACCACGCCCTTGCCCTTGCCTTCCGGCCCCTTGTCGAAGCAGACGCGCAGATCGTTGTCGATGCGTCGGGCGACGGGCGCGTAATTCTTGTCCGGATAATGCTTCCGCAGCTTCTCCGCCACGCTCGCCATTCGGTCCTCGTCAAGCATTTCCCACGGCTCAATGCTGTCCGGCGCGTCCTCGGTGCTCAGTTCTGGTTTCTTCTTGTTGAACATGGGAGTATCTTCGTCGCGGGAGTTCAGACTCCCTGCCGATGTCGGTGTTACTTTAGCGGAGCGGCTGGCGCGCTTATCGCGATGGCGCGTGCCCACAGGCCCTTGCTCAGCAAGCTCCGAGTGGCGACGATGTCGACGGTATCGCCAGGCTTAACAGCATGCAGTTTCATACCGGCTTCATTGACAATTTTGGTGTCGTCATCAAACCTGACGGACTGCGCTTGCGGCGGGGACAGTTTGAGATCGGTGTCTCCACGGAGTGTTTCTGTTACGTCGACAGCAACCTCGTGTTCCGTCGATGCGTCAGTCACAGTGCCGCGCAGGGCTATCTCACCGGGGCGCAGATGCAAGTCGGACAACGGTTTGCGAGAAATCTTAGGCTGCTCCGGCAATGGCGCAGGAGTCTTATCTTGGATTTTTGGAGACGTAAAGATGGCCCAACTTTGTGCATGGTCTACTTGCGTATCACGAGAATCTTCATGCCACGTACTTTGAAACTGGGCAAACGTCATAACTCTGAACCCCGGTGCCGGCCTGGCTGGATCTTGAAAAGCGAGTTCCTGTGCATTCAGATCAAAACCGACTACCAGGACCACATGTTCGGGGAGATCGACAAGTACCGGCTGCTGCTGCCGAATCGAGGCGATGATGTCCTTCAACCCGTGCGTGTATCCATCAAGGGTGCGATTGTAGGAACCAATCCTCCAGTGGTAGCCGAGCTCGGCCATCCCTTTAACAAGATCGCTGAAATGGGTGCCGAAGAAGTGATTGTCCGGCGGCAACGACAGAGCTTTGATTTCATGCTGATCGTGCGGGTCGCCATAGTAGGCCACAGACATCGATGCGCACGTTGGGACACACAAATCTACGTCTTGATCGATGTGTTGTACAGGAAGTAGGACTATTGTTGCCGGTGTATCCGTCTGGCGACTGGACGCAGCCTCGGGTCCAGCGTAAACAGGGCTACTGGGACAAGCGAGTATGGCGGCGACCAGAAGAAGATTCTTCATGACGTTATTCTGCGTACGTTTCCCGCACATCTTATTAGAGAGATCTCATCTGCTTTCCTTCGAATCCGTCAGGAGCCCTCAACCCATCATCATCTGCCCGTCGAAGCCTTTTCGCGTACCTGATCCGCGCGCAGGTTGGCGGCGCGGACCTGGTCGACCAGGGGCCATTTGGGCGTGTCGGTGACGTCGACGAGGCCGAAGGCGAAATGTTCGCCGTAGACAGGGTTCGGTCCGTGGCCGGGTCCGCGTCCGGCAATGCCTTCGTCGCGCATCTCGAACCAGCAGACGCCGATGACGTTCGGATTCGACGCCGTCGCGTCCATCCACTTGCCGTAAAGCTTGCCCGCCTCTTCCGGAGTCGACACGGAGGATTGGTACGTTCCGAATCCGCGCGCACGGTCGTAGTCGGGCGGGAAGGAGTACTCACCAATCAGGATGGGCTTGGCCGAATGCTTGACCCAGTCCAGCACCTTGGGATCGTCGAATGTGCGGGCGTAGTGGTCGATGCCGAGGACGTCAACGTGGGCGGCCTGGAGCTTCCAGTCGTTCTCGTTCTGCCACCAGAATGGCACGAGCCACCAGCCGAGGAAGAGATGGTTCGGGTCGATTGCCTTGATCGTATCGTGGATGACGCCGTAGTACTTGTCCGCGTAGAACTGCCTGAGCTTCTCGATGTCGGTGTCGGACAGCGTCGACACCTGGCCGGCTTTCGACGCGTCGCCGGCGTAGATCTCGCGGACGGCGTAGTCGACGAGGGCCTTTCTCGACGGGGTGTCGGCCGGCTTCTGGAGGATCTGCTTGATCTCGTCGGTTGTGAACACCTCGTCGTACTCGTTCCCGTAGGACCATCCGACCACCACCGGGCTGTTGAGGTGCGGGGTGATCTGCGACGTCAACACGTCCTTGATCTTTGCCACCACCGCCGGATCGAAGAAGTCGGGATGGCGCACGAGGCTCGGCACACCGCCTGAGTACAACACGGGAATGCTGGGAACGTCGTCCCAGTTGGCGGACCATTTGCCGAAGCCGGAAAAGCCCCATTCACGGACACGCCGTTTCTCGGCGGCCGTGCCTGCGTCGCGCCATTCCGCGCCGTACTTACGGATGAGATTCGCGTTGACGAAGCTCGCGTACTTGATGCCGGGCTCAGATCCCCATGGGTTTTCGCCAAGGGCGGCCGCGAACTCAGTTCCCTCTTTCGGCAGCCAGGCGAACATCGACTCTCTGCCGGCAATCGGCGTCTGCTCGCCGCTGGGAATACTGACCGTACACACGCCGGTGTAGTAGAGGGGCGCGCCGACGGGATCGATCAGCCAGGAGAATCCGTTGTGCTCGGCGAGATGGTAGAAGCCGGTCGCCTTATCGTGCCAGGTGGGGTGCGAAGCGCCGCCGTACTTGTCGAAGGGTATCGACGCTGCCCAACCAGCCGCGTGTTTTCGCTCCTGCGCGATCGCCGACGTCAGGTCCGCATCGGCTTTTACCTTGCCGGCGTAGTCGATGAAGGTCGGTTGACCGTACTTGTCGACAAGCGGGTTGTAGGTTGTGTCGACGGTCACTGGCGCCAGCCGGAACTCGACGTGCACGGTGAACGGGACGCCGGCGTAGTGCCAGGTCGACAGTGTCGCCACCGTGCCGCCGCCGAACAGTCCCGCCGCGCCAAGCGGATGCGGCATGGTCGCCTTGCTTTCACCGCGCGCGTCCCGGATGCTGAGTACGGTTTGGTCGACACTGTACTCGGTGGGAGCGTTCGCCCACTCGGGGATGTTGTCTCCCGTGACCGCCCCCGGTTGAGGCTCGAAGCCGCCAGTCGCGTCGCCCGCCGGCACGCCGTCGATGGTGAGTGTCGACTTTCCGCCGGCCACTTTGAGGTCGACTGAGTAGAGGTGGTCCATCGTCCACGCCGGTGTCGCGAAGATGTATTGCCAGTTCTTGCCGTCGGCGACGCCCGCAACCAACTTCAGCGTCGACAGAGTCGACTTTGCGCCGGCAGACGTCTCGTTTTCGAAATTGAGATAAAACCCACGGTTTGCGCCCCAGTCGTCTTGGGATGCAAGGGTGAATCGACTCGGGGCGGCCGTCGATGCCGCTGCAATGGTTGTCACAAGGAAGATAGCTAATGCCAGGCTATTACTTTTCACGAATAGGGCCTCCGTCGCCTAACCCTATTATATAGCCAGAACGCTAATATGTAACTATAACGTTGTAGTTACTGGGTTCTATTTGGCGCGGCTGTTGTTGAGTTATCGTCCGGTGCCGGAGGCGACGCCGGCGGCGCTTCCGGAGGTGTCGATCCCGTCGCGGGCGGTGGCGCCGTCGAATCGGCAGGCGGCGGTGTCGGAGAAGCGGGCGGCTCGGGTTTGGGCGGTGGGAATACGACGTTCCGGATATTCTTCGCCCAACCCTCGGCGAGCAACTTCGGGCTTGCGGCCCCTGATGCATCGGCCTGCACGAAGTCGACCAAGACGATCGGTCTCGCGCCTATCCTGAGTACGACGGGGCTTTTCGGATGTTGCGGCAGTGGGCCGATGAAGTACGGATTGACTCGCGGCTGACCCGGCGGGACGGGGTCGACATGGATGTCGCTTGGTTGAAGGTTGTCTGTGGCGTGCAGGGCGTGCGAGATCAGCCCGCTCATAAGGTCCGCGCTCTCGGCCGGAGTCATTCCTCGAGGCTGTGGGCCGCGAAGGCGCATCACAAGTTTGTCTCGCAGGATGACGTCGCCGACGTCGCCGCCGATCTTGTTGAAGTCACCGGTGATTGTCAACGGAGGATTGGCGGGCACTACCGGCTCGGGTTCATTGGGTCGTCGATAGTCGACAAGAGGGAGGATCTGCTGCAGCCGCTTCGCCCACTTGACGGCCACCTCCATAGGCTTGCCGATTCCAGACGCCTTAGCGGTCGCCGTGTCGACTGTGATGAGTTTTCTGCCCAGCACATAGATCACTGGTGGCCGGTTCCAGGGAGTGAACACGGTTACGTCGGCGGGAGTGAGGTCGGGAACGGCGACCAACCGCGTCAGCCGGTCGGTGATATCGGCGGCTCTGTCCTCGGGGGACCTACCGCCCGCGGCAGCTCGCAGCCTCAACAGGACTTCCCCTCCGATGGCGATATCGCCGGGGGCGGCTTGGGCACGTTCGGAGAGAATGGCAGTCAACAGGACGGGGGTGGCGGCGACAAGCGCGGCGAACTTTCGAGAATACATTGGTCGATACTTACCCAACTCGATTCGCAGTTAAGCATGCGTTACTTCTCCCCAACCCCTCTCCTCCAGAAAGGGGAGCACGAATGGATTAATGATGGCTTAGCTGGGGGATGATGATAATGCGTGACAACGTTGCGTTATGCAGACAGGCTGTGAGAGGAGGCATTACACATGCCCGAGTACGAACAATCGATCATGATCGAAGCCCATGCCGACGATGTCTTCGGCTTCGTCGCGAACCTGAGCAATCTACCCAAGTACCTGCCAACTCTTCACAGCGCGGAATCCTCCGGACAGGACCGGGTTCGCGTTCAGGGCGCCGTTGGCCCGCATGACTACGACGCTGCCGGATACTTCCGCGTGGACCCGGCGGAGTACTTCATGGAGTGGTGCGCCGACACGGATCGGCACTATTCGGGCTGGCTGGAGGTGCAGGAGATTGACGACATCTGCGAGGTCACCGTTCACCTCTCGTTCAATCCCGATCCCATGATGGCCGAGAAGCTGGCGCGACAGTCGCCCAGTCTCGACGAGCGAATGGAGACGGGGATGCGGTCGTCGTTGTTGTCCATCAAGAGCCTGTGCGAATCCCATCGCCCGCATGAGTACGCACTCTAATCTATCGCTGACCAACCCAATCCTCGGCGGCGACCGCTATCCACCGATCGCGGATCGCCGCCATTTCCCGTGGTGAGAGCGGTGTCGCCGCCGCCGCTTTCGCGTTCGACTGCCATCGCTCCGGATTCTTCGTGCCGACGATCGCGACATGTACGCCGGCCTGGCCGAGCGTGAACTGCAGTACCGATCGAAGATGGTCCGTCGCCGTCCCGGACTTGAGGAAGTCGTAGTCCAGCTCCTGAAGCCGATCCCAATAGATCTGTGAGTAGCCGCCGACTTCGTCTCGTTTCGGGGTTGTCCACGCCGCATTCGCGATGGGCCGTTTTGCGATCACGCCCATATTCGCCTCGCGCGCCATCGGGAGCGTCAACGTGATCGCCTGCTGGTCGGCGATACTGAGCGACGTCTGCAAGACGTCGAATGCCCCGCACTCGACAACGTATCGGGCCTCGGCATCGTCGGCGCTGCACCCAATCCAGCGCGCCTTCCCCGCTGTGCGCGCCTCTTCCAACACGGCGATCGCATCGCCCTGACGCAGGATGTCGATGGGTGGACTGTGCAGGTTGATGACGTCGACGTAGTCTGTCTTGAGTCGCTGGAGGCTGCGGTCGATGCTGCGGCGCAGCATGTCGGGATGCCAGTCCGGCATGTCGAATCCGGAGGAATGGCCGCATTTGGTGAACAGGCAGTACTCCGATCGACGCCCTGCGACAGACTTTCCGATCGACTCTTCGCTGATGGCATAGCACTCGGCGGTGTCGATGACGTTAAGGCCGGCGTCCAGCGCCGTGCCTAGCAAGCGGTCTACGGTCTCCTGCTCCGCACGCTCATAGCCAATCTCCGCGCCCCCGAATCCGAGGACACTCACTTCCAAGCCCGTTCTGCCGAAAACTCGTTTTTCCATGCCTACAATTTCTCTTGACGAATCAAACATTTGTTTGCTATAATCCGCCTGGATCTGTTCCCAAGGAGACTCTCGTGCCTACAAAGTTAGCCGTCCCCATACCCCGAAAGCCCTTCTCGACATCGCGAGTGAAGGTCAAGCGTGGTCCCACAGTGCGGTCGTCGAAGGTCGACTTGACCGTGCGCGCGGTCGTCGATGCGGAGACGGTTCTGTCGATGGGGCGTATGTGGCGGATGGCTTCGGGCTATGCGGTCGCCTACGTCACAAATGCTGACATCGCCTGTGAGATCCTAGGGACCAGCCGCCGCAGCCTCGACCAACGCGCGATGGCTTATTATACCGATCGCAAGGGCAAGACCTACGCGTGGCAGGTGTCGTTTCGGTCAGAGAGGTGGGACGAGGTGGCGCAGAGGTTAGCCTAATCGTTGGCTACGTCGCGAAGATACGACGCCTTCTTTCGAGCATATGTAAACGCATCTTCGATCGACATCGCCAACCCTGCGGAATAGGGTTCCGCTTCATCAATCGCGGCAAGGTCCGCCTCCGATAGTTCGGCGAACTTTACCGCATCGTCTGTTACTTCTCGGTCGTCCATAGTTATGCTCCCAGAACTTCCATCTCGTTTGGCAGATGCGTGAGGACGTCGCAGCCGGACTCGGTGACGACGATGTCTTCTTCGATGCGGATGCCGCCCCAGTTTTCGATGTAGATGCCCGGCTCGACGGTCAGTACCATGCCGGGTTTGAGGATGACGTCGGCGGCGCGGGTGGAGAGGCCGGGGCCGTCGTGGACGACGCGGCCGAGGGCGTGGCCGAGACTGTGGCCGAAGTGGTCGCCGTAGCCGGCGGCGGTGATGTGGTCGCGGGCGATGGCGTCGATCTCCTGGCCGTTCTTGCCTGGGGCGATGGCGGCGATGGCTTTGCGCTGGGCTTGGAGGACGGTGTCGTAGACTTTGACCTGCTCGGCTGTCGCAGAGGTGGGGCCGATGAGATAGGTGCGGGTCATGTCTGAGCAGTAGCCGTCGACGCTCGCGCCCCAGTCGACGGTGACCCAATCGCCGGGCTGAATGATGCGGTCGTTGGGTCGATGGTGCGGATGCGCGGCTTGCGGCCCGCTGGCGACGATCGTTTCGAAGGCCATGGTGTCCGCGCCGCGCCGACGCATCGCGAACTCGAGCTCGATGGCGAAGTCGCGCTCGGTAATCTCTGCTTTCAATAATCCCTTGACCGAAAGGAAGGCTTCTTCGGCTACAACGATGGCGTGCGAGATGGCGGCGATTTCCCCGGCGTCCTTTACGGCGCGGAGGGCCTCGACGATGTTCTCCGTCGACTTGAGCTCGACAGTCTCAAGGTTCTTGGTGAGGTGCGCGTGCTGGGACACGGTCACCCGCGCGCCCTCGAAGCCGACCGTTTTAACCGACGGATGCGCGGCCATCTGAGCCTTCAGCACTTCCATGTACCCGCCGCTGCTCGACGCGATCACCACCTCGAAATGGGGACACTCGGCGCGGGCGCGCAGGGTGTAGCGGGCGTCGGTGATCAGCACGGCGGCATCGCCTGTGATCAGGGCGTAGCCGGCTGAACCTGTGAAGCCGGTGACGTAGCCGACGTTCACCATCTCCATGACGAGGAGGGCGTCGACTTCGGCCGCCGCAAGGGCCGCTCGGACACCGTCGACGCGGGCTGCGAGGGAGGAGATTGCTGTCATCAAATTACCTGTGACTGTCTTCGACGAGGTTCTTGGCGGCGTCGAGCGCGAGGAGGTAGGAGCGTCCGCCCAGGCCGACGATCTGGCCAGTCGCGACCGGCGATATCACTGAGTGTCGACGGAAGTCTTCGCGTGCGTGCACGTTGCTGAGGTGGACCTCGATGGTGGGCAGGCGCGAGTCGGCGATGGCGTCGCGGATGGCGTAGGAGTAGTGAGTGTACGCGCCGGGATTGATAATGATCGCTTCGGCCCAGGCGATGGCGTCCTGGATGAAGTTGATGATCTCCCCTTCGATGTTCGACTGGCGTATGCGAACCTCAACGCCCTGCGTTTTCGCGTGCGCTTCGATCTTCTTATTCAGGGAGGCGAAATCGTCTTTTCCGTAGATATCCGGATCGCGATAGCCTAATAGGTTAAGGTTTGGTCCATGAACGAGCAGGACTTTGATGGGTCCGGTTCGGGTCAGTTGCACGGATATCGTCTCCTTCGACCAGTGCGCGTCTATTCGGCGTTGGCCGTGTCAGGGATGGTGGCTTCCTCGGGCAGCAAGATCGGGATGCCGTCGCGGATCATGTACACGCGATGGCAGGAGTCGCAGACTAGGGTTTCGCCAACGAGGCGAAGCGGCGGACGGTCGTCGCAGGCCGGGCAGGCCAGGATATCGACGAGCTTTGGATCGAGAGCCATCATATTCTCCACTTACGAATTGCAAATTATTTAGTCGGCGCTTCCGAATGATCGGGCACGCGGTTTTGCCTTAGGCTCGCTCGGCTCGCCTGCGGCAATCCCCTACTTCCGACACACCGTTAAGGGGTCGGATCAATCAAGCCGTGCCAGCGGCTTCGCGGTACACGGTGAGCGTTTGCCTGGCCGTCTTTTCCCAACTGAACTCGCGCGCTCGCTCGATGCCGCGGAGGCTCCAGCGTTCGCGCACATTTGGGTTTTCGATCAGCTTTTCGAGGGCTGTCGCCCAGGCGTCGGAGTCGCCGGTCGGCAGCAGCACGCCCGCGTCGCCGACGACTTCCGGGAGCGACGATATTCGCGAAACGAGCACCGGGCATCCGCACGCCATCGCCTCAAGAGGCGGAAGGCCGAACCCTTCGTACAGTGAAGGGTAACAGAATGCGTCGGCGCCGCCATACAATACTGGCAGGTCTTCGTCGGGGACGTATCCGGTAAAGACTATCTGGTCGACAACCTCCGGAGGAAGCTTCGCCAGCTGGGCATCGAGCTCTTCGTTTTTCCATCCGCGCTTACCGACGATCACCAGCAAATGCAGAGGCGCGAGCGGCCCGAGTTTCATCAGGGCAAAGGCGTCGAGCAGCAACGCCAAATTCTTACGCGGCTGCATGACTCCCACGCTCAGGATATAAGGCAGGCCGCGAAGCTCGTACTTGTTGTTCGCGGCCAGACGGGCCGATTCCTGCCTTTCGGCAAACGTCATCGACGGAGACGAAGACGGCGCGAATCGAGAGTCGGCGGCGAGGAGGGTTGTCACCACTTTGTCTTGCGGGATATGATTCTTGTATCGACGTAGGATATCCCGCCGCGTACTTTCTGAAACCACAATCACACGTGCGGCGCGACGCATTGAGTTGGGCACGAATCGGTTGAGGATGAACCGATCCTTGGGCAGAAAATGCTCTGGGAACAGGGCGAAGGTGATGTCGTGGACGGTGGTGACGATGGGGCACGGCGTCCCGAACAGGGGAGTGTTGTACTGTGTATGGGCGACGTCGATTCCATCCGCTCGCAGCGCTTTCGGAAAGGCCGTCTGCATCCACAGCGCGTCGTGAGTCGGCCTGGGCACTGTGCGCCAGGTGAAGTTTTGCCCGAGCGACGGGACTTCGCCCTCGATCTCGGATCGAATGTAGAGGAAGTACTCGTTCTCCTTGTCGATGGCGGCGAGGCCACCGATGAGTCCCCGCCAGTAAGTGCGGTCTCCGGTAAATCGGCCCGAAAGCGTGCGTGCGTCAATTCCAATGCGCATAGCTCATAGGGTACCTCAGTGTACCTAGCACTTCGTGTAGTGCACCCGCGATTAAGGCTGGCCAGTGTTCAGTGCCGTGAGCGAGGGCCGACCGCTCTCGCGTTTTGGCGCCCGCCGACAAAGGGGCAGCGATACCATGGTCGCGCTCGATTGTTCGGCCCTTCCTTGCGCTGCAAGATCGCTTGCACAAATGAGTACGCTCCCTGGCCTTAATAAGAAATCGCTTCGAAGGCAATGAGTCAAAGATTGGCTAAGATAAACGACGCTATCTGCCGAGAATCGAACAGGGCAGATCGTTTATCGCTCCGTTCGAAGGATCTAGCAGTGAGGCTTTGGAAAAACAACATAGGCATTCTCTCCACGGCATTTTCCGGCGGCAACATCGTCTATCACACGTATGCCGGCGGCATTGTCGACGGGGTCATGCGCACGGCCGAGGAGAATAGCTACAACGTCACAGTTTTCACGCGCGTGTGGACGAACGCCCTGGAATGTACGGAGTGGCTGCGTGAATACCCGTGCGACGGCCTGGTGATCCTCGCCCCCAACATCCACAGCGATCTTGTCGAGACAGTCAAACTGGAACAATTTCCCGCCGTCGCGACGTCCGCCGATGCAATGGTCCTCGGCATTCCGACCGTTGATTCGGACAACGACATGGGGATCGTGCTTGCGGTCGAGCACCTTATCGGTCTCGGCCATCGCAAAATTGCGCATCTTGCCGGAACCATGGGGCAGACCAGCTCAATCATCCGTCGCGACGCCTTCTTTTGCGTGATGGCCAAGCACGGCCTCGAGGTTCCCGACCAGTACGTCCTGGAGCCCGGTTACTTCAAGGACAAAGCCTACGTTTACGCGCTCGCTCTGCTCCGTAGATCCGACCGCCCGACCGCGCTCTGCTGCGCCAACGACGACATTGCCCTCGGCGCGATGCAAGCAGCCAAGGAACTGGGCATCGGCATTCCCGATCAACTCTCGATCGTCGGTTACGACGACACCGTGATCGGCCGGTTTGCCGATCCGTCCCTCACCAGCATCCGGCAGCCGACCGCCGACATGGGGCGCTTGGCAGTCAATCTACTCCTGCAACAGATCAACGGTCAGCCGGGCGAAGTGCGCACGCATTTCCTTGCTCCTGAGATCATCGTTCGAAATAGCAGCAACGCCGCTCCCCTTTGCGCCAAATAGATAGTTTGAATCAAGTTTGTGGCGCCGCGGAGTCCACGGGGATAAAACCCGCGGCTAATGACGCTTCGCAGCGTTCTTGTGATCCGTCGCTACGCTGGCTTCGCGGTAAGCGTGATGGTGTCGACTGTGTGGGCTATAATGAGCTTGGTCTCAAGTCATGCCAAAACTCACCAAGTCCTCGATTATTCTTGTCTGTCTGGTCGTCTGTCTTCTCGACATCCCAGCCCATGCCGACAGCCCGGCGGCGGTTCGTGCGACGATTTCCGGCCTTTATCATAAGGAAGACGTCGCCGCCGATGCGAAGGATCCGTTTGGCGCTCTCGCCTGCTACGATCCGAATGTCCAGATCTTCGACAAGAGCGGCAACCAGATCGGCTATAGCGATCAGTTGCAGGCTTTGCAAACGTCGTTCCAGGTCGCCAAGTCTATCCATCTGCAAACAGGTATCGTCAAGTTCGCGATGAAAGGCGACGACGCGGTCGTGACCGTCAAGCAAGTGCTCTCGACGGTCATCATCTTCCCGAACAGCAAGAAGACCCTCCACATCACCGGCACCACCACGAGCCGCCATCTCTGGTCTAAGGGCGTCGACGGGTGGTCGATCACTCAGGCAAGGCTACTTGGCCGTACTTTTAAGCTCGGCAAGAAGTAGTCCTGCATCGGGCCGTGCGTCAGGGGCACAAGCGTTCTTCTTTCGAGGCGGGTTCCTCAGAGAGAACGGGTGGTGGTTGCCAAAGAGTCTCCGTATCTTCTATAATAATCAGGCTTTACGCGCACTGGCGCGAAACGAAATACATTTTAATCTCGTTATAGAGGAATAGTGCTCAATGTCCGGACATAGCAAATGGCACAACATTCGCCTGAAGAAGGGCAAAACAGATGCCGACCGCGGCAAGCTCTTTACCAAGCTCGCGCGTGAGATCATCGTGGCGGCCAAGGCCGGGGGCGGTAATCCCGATACGAACATCACACTGCGAAACGCGGTGGCGAAGGCCCGTGAGGCGTCGATGCCGGCGGACAACATCAAGCGTGCGATCCAGCGTGGCACGGGGGAGCTCGGCGACGCTAACTACGAAGAGCTCATGTATGAAGGCTATGGGTCCGGCGGTGTCGCCGTTCTCGTCTCATGCCTGACGGAGAACAAGCAGCGAACCGTTTCGGATGTCCGCTCGTTCTTTACGAAGACAGGCGGCCGCCTGGCGGAATCGGGAAGCGTCGGATATCTGTTCACGTCCAAGGGCGTGATTGTGATTGACGCCGACGTTGCCGACGAAGATAAAGTGACCGAGGCGGCAATCGAGGGCGGCGCCGAGGATGTCCAGGCCACCGATGACGGTGGGTTCGAGATCACGACGGAGCCGAACGACTTGGAGGCCGTGAAGAAAGCGTTGACGGACGCCGGCATCAAGTTCTCGTCGGCGGAGCAGACCATGATTCCGCAGAACACCGTGGTGATTTCCGGCAAGGAAGTCGGTCAGGTGTTACGATTGATGGACATGCTCGAAGATCACGACGATGTGCAGAAGGTCTACGCGAACTTCGACATCTCCGAACAGGATCTTGAAGAAGCTTCGCGCTAAGCCGGCGGGTAAGTTGCCGGTCAACGTCGCAGTTCAGATCGGTAGTACCCAATTGGTGAATGACGCTTAGCTTCAACAATCACAAAGGCGTTCTGCGAGGGGCGGCGAGCCTTGCCGCCCTCACGCTGACGTTTGCCTTCTGCTCGGCAGCCCACGCCGACGTCCGGCTCGCCGGGAGCGTCGGCATTGCCAAGCGGTATCGTCCCAACGGCTGGGTTCCCGTCACGGTGTTCGTCCAGAAGTCAGATTCGGACACATTGCACGGTCAGGTCCAGGCCTTCGCCGATCCCGACCCAATCACCCAAAATAGACGGAATCAGCCCAATGTCGGCCCGCCGCCCGCCGTCTTCTCGACGACGGCGACGCTTGCGGGGCCCGCTGGCGCCACCGGGGCATTTCGACTCTACGTCCGCAATATCGATCCCCTTGAGGACAACCTGACTCTCCAGTACCGCGCCGGCGACGAGCGTGGCGACGGGGCAGTACTCGCCAAATTGCCGATGAACGGCACGAGAATGGCCAATATCGCCGGGCTGCCGGTTCAAGGCAGCGATCCGTGGGTGATCTCGATTTCGTCCGATCCGGCGGCCTTCACTTTTCTGAACGGCCGCAAGCTCGGGTTGGTCCATACGCATTCCGGCGCGCGCGATGCAACTACTGTGCCCAAGGATCCGAACCAGAACCTGAATGGGATGCATTCCGCGCTGGTGCCGCCGGCCGTTCAGGTGACGCCGGCGGGGCTTGCCGATTTGCCGGACCGAGCTGCCGGATACTCGGGCGTCGACGCGATGATCATTCGGTGCGACGCTCCCCTCGACGGCCTTACCGAAGCACAGTCCGATGCGATACGAAACTGGGTGGCGTCGGGAGGCCATCTCGTGGTGACGTCGGGGGCGGACCCGTCGGGCCTCAATGCCTCGCTTTTGCACAACCTGCTTCCAGCCTCGGTCAACCCGACCACCCACAACGTGCCGTTTCTCTACGCCAATCAACAGTTCGGCGAGGTCGCGGCGACCATGCTTACGCCCAAGCCCATGCCGGGCGTCAAAGTGTTGAAGTCCACCGGTATTGTTCCTCTGATTATCACCGGGTCTTACGGCGTGGGGCGTGTCACGGTGACCGCCTTTGACCCGACATCGACAATTTTCAACGCTTGGCAGGGCGGGAGGGGATCGGCCTTCTGGCGCATGGTTCTGACCGGAGGGGACACGCAGCCGTCGTCGATTCTCGCCTATGTCGCCGGTCGCGAAGAGGCCGATCAGAGCTACGGATATTACGGTACGGACGCACAGTTAAAGTCCGCGCTCATCAGAGCGCCTTCGTTCGACGCTCCCCCTGTCGGCGCGATTGCCCTCTATCTCGTCATCTACATCGTGGTGCTCGTTCCGCTCAACTACCTGGTTCTCAAGCGCATGGATCGACGCGAGTGGGCATGGGTGACAGTGCCGGCACTGGTCATTGTCTTCGCCGGCGCGACGTACGCTGTCGGCTACGCGGCGAAGGGCGGGCAACTCTTCGTCAACCGGGTGTCGATTGCTGAGACCACGTCGGGAAGCAGCGTCGCCGGGGTGTTCAGCGCCATCGGAATCTTTTCGCCGCATCGTCGCAGCTACGACGTGGGTATCGACGACCCCTCAGCGCTCATTTGCCAGCCGAACACGTACCGCAATTACTACGGTTCTCAGGAGGACGACTCGGACGTGGGCGACGGCGCGACCGCACGCTTCTTCCAGGGCGGTTCCGAGCCGCGCGTGCAGGATGCCGCGATAAACATGTGGGCGATGCGGACGTTCGATGTCATCGCCGCTCGCGATATGGGCGGTGCGATCACCTGCAAGGTCAACAAGAAAGGCGGTCAGATCACCGGCTTCACCGTCGACAACGCCACGGGCTACCGTTTAACCGGATGCAGCTTGTGCGTCGAATCGCGGGTCGAACAGTTATCGACAGTCCCCGCGGGTAGCCACGCCGCCATCAACCTCGACATTCCCATTGTCCCCGACCTTCTCGGCACAGGGACCGGTCAGCAGATGAATCAGTTCCCGCAGACTGCTTTCAACGATGTCGACGATTCTGCGTGGAGCGGCGATGATATCACGTCGCGAATGAAACGCGGGACCATCGAGTTCGTTAAGGGGCTGGGCAACGAGGACAGCGACTACTGGTGGGCGCGTAGCAGTATCTCCGCCGAGCCGAGAATGCGCTACAAACCGCGGCCGGGAGAGGCTATTTTCAGCGCCTGGGCGGAGGGAAATGGCCCCATCGCACCGGGTGTCGCTGTCGACGGCGCCGCGCCTAAGGAAAATGGGCTCACCCTGGTGATCGTGCATATCCCACTTAACGGAGCTGCGTCGTGAAGCCTGCCGATATCCTGGTTGACAATCCAGTTCTTAATCGCGAGTTTCGCGGCCGAACGCGTATCCGCAAGTTAAGCGGCAAGGCGTGGCGCGTGGTCGCCGTGATCGTCGTTCTGATCGCCCTGCGTTACTATTACATTTTGTTGAGGGCTGTCCAGCAAGGGCGCCCCGACGATGCCGTTGAGCTTTGGCGTGATACATCCTATCTCCTTCTGACTCTCATCGCGTTGCTATCGCCCGCGATGGCGGCCACGGCGATCAGTCAGGAACTTGAACAACAGACGTGGGATTTGCTCAAGGTCACCCGGCTCACCGCGTGGCAGGTGGTGATAGGCAAATGGATGGCTCGGCAGACGATTCCCGCGATCGTCGTTCTGATCGCTACGCCACTGTTGCTGATGTGCGCGCTGCACGGCAAGCTTGGATTCGTCGGGTTTGCGGCAAACCTCGGCTACCTTGCGTTGACGTCCGCGTTCTTCTCGGCCATGGGGCTGTGGTGCTCGGCGGCCGCCCGGAAGACCGCGGCGGCCACGGCGGTATCGCTCCTGCTGATGGGGGTCGTCTGCCTGGGCACCTGTCTGATCGACGGAATCATTAGCCTCCTCGAACAATATCGCCGGGATCACGGGCTCGGAACGCATGCGATGTGGATCAATCCGTTCTATGTTATTAGCATGATGGACGATGTGATTCGAGATCCTTCGATTTACCTGGCCAGGCTGCACTTCGCGGTGGCCGAAACGAGCGTGAGCTTCGAGCTCGCCATGGTCATTCTATTCTTGTATTTACTTGCTCAGCGGTATCAGGCCACAGCCGCGTCGTGAGGAAACTGTGATTACAATCGACCGTTTACGCAAGGACTATAAGGGACTCACCGCCGTCAAGGATTTGAGCCTGCAGCTCGACGCCGGAGACATCTTTGGTTTCATCGGCCCCAACGGCGCGGGAAAGACGACGACTATCAAGATGCTGGCGACCCTGCTCAAGCCGACGTCCGGCCGCGCGGCTATCGATGGCGTCGACGTGGTCGCGCATCCGGAGGCGGTGCGGGAGCGCATCGGATACATGCCGGCGTTCTTTGGCATCTACGATGACATGCGGGTCTGGGAGTATCTCGACTTCTTCGCCGCCGCGTATCGACTTCCGCGCAACCAGCGTCCCAAGATCATCGACGACGTTCTCAACCTCACGGACCTTGGCGGTAAGAAGGACAATTATGTCGAGGAACTGTCGACGGGCATGAAGCAGCGCCTCTGCCTGGCCAAGACGCT
>Ga0070658_10000789_pt1 | contig 27151 bp, 23 predicted proteins | sample KBSC13metaG_FD_64664 | JGI IMG/M metagenome (GOLD analysis project Ga0070658, IMG submission 64664) | Corn rhizosphere microbial communities from Kellogg Biological Station, Michigan, USA - KBS C1-3 metaG | ecosystem: Host-associated > Plants > Roots > Rhizosphere > Soil ... | reverse complement strand
GCAGCCGGCGGGGCGAGTTCCGCCTGGTGCCGCTAGCGGGGGGGCGCACCCGCCTGGAGGGGAGCACGTTCTACACGCTGCAGATCTTCCCGCTGTGGTACTGGACGCCCTGGGTGGACGGCGTCATCCACGCCATCCACATGCGGGTGCTCCGCCACATCAAGGCGCTGGCCGAGGCCGCGCCCGTCAGTCTTCGTTGACGATCAGATCGACGACCGTGCCGCCGGCGGCGGGCGCGCCGGCCGACGGCTTCTGATCGAGGACGATGCTGCCGTCGCGCTGGTTGTCGTACGTGTAGCGCAGCTTGCCGACCTTGAAACCCTGCTGCTCCAGCAGCTCGCGGGCGGCGCGCAGGCGCATGCCCACCACCTTGGGCAGCGGCTTGGTGCTGGGCCCCGACGACAGCACCAGCGTCACCTGGCTCTGCGGCTTCAGCGGCGTGCCCGGGGCGGGCTGCGTATCGACGACGGTGCCCACCGGGGCCGTCTCGCTGTTCGCTTGCGTCTCCGGTGCCGCCACGAAGCCGGCCGCCACCAGCTGCCGCAGCGCCTCTTCCTTCTTCAGGCCCACCAGCGCCGGCACCGGGACCTGCTTGCCGCCGCGGGCGATGGCCGCCTGCACGTTGCTTCCTGACTGCACCTGCGACCCCGGCAGCGGACTCTGCTCGGCCACCGCACCGGCCGGGTATTGCGTGTTCTCGCGCTCGGCCGACAGGGTGAACAGCAGGCCGCGCCCCTTCAGCAGCTCGCGCGCCTGCTCGGGCTGCATGCCCAGGATCGATGGCACCTCGACGGTGCCCGTGCCGCCGCCCCAGCCCGCCCCCAGGAACGACAGCATTCCGCGCTGCTCCAGCGTGTGCAGCGCGAAGAACATCACGATCGAGGTGAGCGCCGCCGCGATGATCGCGGCAGGCAGCGAGCCCGCGCCGCGATCGCTCATCCGTCCGCCCAGCCTGTCGTCCGGAGAGAAATCGTTCACGAACGCTGATGCTACGGCACCGCCGTCCAAATATCATCACGTTCGGCCGACGACCGGTTCTGGACATTTCTGTCGCGCTGCGGGCCGCCGGGCGCGCGTTCCAGACGGCTGCTTGCCGACCATCCGATGGTGCGCGCCTTGCACTCGGCGGGCGCCGGATGAGCGCGCGGCCCGTCTTCCCCTTCGCCCCCGACGTCCTCGCGCGTGGCCGGACGGCGCTTCGGGACCCCGAGCGCCTGGCCTGGTTCGCCGCTGCGGCGCTGACGGCCTGGGCGCTCCTGCATGCGCTGACCGCCATCCCCGACGGCTGCTACCACGACGAGGTCTCGATCGGGTTCAACGCGCGCGCGATCTGGCATACCGGAGCCGACCAGTACGGCGTCCGGTTCCCGCTGTATTACCTGGGCATCGGCGACTGGAAGGGACCCCTGCCGCTGTATGCGATCGTGCTATCGACGGCGGTGCTGGGGAACAGCGTGCTGGCGCTGCGGCTTCCTGGCGTGCTGTTCGCGACGGGGATGGCGGCGTTGCTGGCCGCCTGCATCCGCAGGTTGACGGGCAACCGGGCGCTGGCGCGCTGGCTGGCTTTGCTGTCGCTGTGGGTTCCCTCCATCTTTTACTACGCGCGGTCCGGCACCGCCGAGCCGGCGTGCTTTCCGTTCTTCACCACGCTGGCCATCTTCGCCGTGCTGCGGTTCGAGGGTCAGCCCTCCCGCGCGCGGGCCGCGGCAGCGGGTGGATTGCTGGGACTGGCGGCGTATGCGTATCCGGCGGCGCGGCTGTTCGCGCCGCTGATCGCGGTGGGCGCCGTCATCTGCTTCCTGCTGCACGCCCCCACGCGCCGCCATGTCGGCATCGTCGTGGCCGCCGGTCTGGTGGTGGCGGCGCCGATGGCGATCTTCGTGGCGCGCCGTCCCGACGCGCTGCTGGTGCGGCTGCAGGGCATGTCGATCTTCGGGACCAGTCCCTCGCGCTGGCAGGTCGCCCAGCTGTTCGCCAGGAACTACGTCTCGCACTTCGGGTTCGATTTTCTGTTCCGCACCGGTCAGAAGGGGCATCAGCACTGGCACAACATCGGGACCGGCTTTCTCCCTTGCTGGATGTTGCTGCCGCTGGTGCTGGGCGTGCTGGTGCTGCTGCGGGGCCGCCGCCGGGTGTTTCATCGGTTCCTGCTGATCGCGCTGCTGGCCGCGCCCGTTCCCGCGTCCTTCACCATCGACGACGTGCCGCACCCGAACCGCATCCTGCACCTGGTGCCGATCCTGGTGTTGCTGTCGGCGCTGGGCGCGCAGCAGCTGCTGGCGCGCCTGCGGCCCGGCAGGTCCGGCGTGGTGGCGCTGCTGCTGGTCGCCGCGCTGGAAGGCGCGGGCATGGCGCGCCAGTACTTCACGGAGTTTCCTCGCGTCTTCGATCAGGACAACCCCGGCGGCTGGGATCGGGGCAGGGGAGCGGCGCTGCGCCTGGCGTTCGCGCGGCGCCGTCAGGGGGAGCCGCTGTACTTTCCCGGCCCCTTCTTCGAGTTCGACGGCATGCTGGTCGGCTTCTGGGGGAACCTGGATCCGGCCGTCATGCGGGCAAAAGGTCCGGCCGGGGCACAGGTGTTCTCGACCGAACAGGTCGCCAGCGCCAGCGCACCCGCCGGTGCGCTGTGGACCGTCGAGGGCGCGGGTTCGCCGCCTTTCGCGGGGGACGTGGTCGGGGCGATCGAGCGCCGCCGTGACAACGGTGGCGAAGCGCTGTGGACGATCTACAGAAAGCGTTGAGCCCGCCAGCGAAGGCGGCCACGGCGCCCGCCGTCCGCTTTTCTATTCTTCGGTCGCGATCTGGTCGCGGCCGGCGTTCTTGGCCTTGTACAGGGCGCGGTCGGCGCTCTCCAGCCAGGTGCCGGCGGTGTCGGCGGGGCGCAGGGCCGCCAGGCCAACCGACACGGTCAGTCCGATTGACGTGCCCTCGCGCTCGATACGGACGGCGCGCACGGCGCGCAGCAGCCGCTCCGCCAGCGTGCGCGCGTCGGTCATCGTCGTCTCGCGCAGGACCACCGCCAGCTCGTCCCCGCCATAGCGGGCCACCAGATCGTTCTTGCGCAGGAAGATGCGCGACAGCACGTCGGCCAGCTTGGACAGGACGAAGTCGCCCATCTGGTGTCCGAACGTGTCGTTGATGGGCTTGAAGCGATCGAGGTCGACCAGGATCAGGCAGGCCGGCTGCTGGAAGGCGTGGGACAGCTCGACCGTCCGGGCGAGGAAGGCGTCGAAGGCCTTGCGGTTGTAGAGGCGGGTCACTGGATCGACCTCGCTCTCCTTGCGCACGGACTCGAGCTCCTGCCCCAGCTTGCGGACGGTCGCGCCCAGATCCTCGACGCGCGTCTGGTCCATCCGCTTGCGCTCTTCCATGATCTGCGCGACGGCGACCACGGTCGACAGCACCTCGCGCTTCAGATCGGCCGTCGAGACGGTGTTCTGCTGGGCGACCGTCTCCAGGCGGCCCAGGTGGTTGCGGATGCGATCGTCGCTGGTCGCGCTCTGCGCCACCGTCTGGCTGAGATTCTGGATGAAGACCCACACCACCTGGCGCAGGTCGGTGATGACGGTGCGGGCGTGGCTCGAGCTGTTCTTGCAATACTCGCGGACGAACTCGCGCACGCCGGCCCAGTCGCGCCGGCCGTCAGCGCTGACCACCTCCGAGCCCGGAGGGGCCGAGCCGACCAGCAGGTGCTGGGCCCAGTTCTCGGACAGCTGTGTGAAGGCCTGGGGTTCGACGTCCTGCTGATCCAGGGCGAACTCGCCGATGGTGCGGACGATGGTGCCAAGGGTGTCGAGCGCCATCTCCAGCACGCCCAGAGGCGCGGGCGCCTCGGAGGCGACCGGCGTTCGGCGCGGGGTGCGGTTCGAAAATGGGTTGACCGACATGGCTGGGGCGTGCCCGGGGGACATCGGCGTCCCCTCGCCGGAAGTTGAGAGCGGAGGCTCAAAGCAGCGACGACACCGCCGAGGTCACGGACGCCACGTACGACCCGCCGAACAGGTTCACGTGGACCAGTAGAGGGTACAGCTGATAGAGCGGCACGCGTTCGGCGTGGCCTGGCGCCAGCGCGTACGCCTCGTGGTAAGCGGCGAAGGCCGCGCTGCGGAAGCCTCCGAACAGCCGCATCATGGCCAGGTCCATTTCGCGATGTCCGCCGTACACGGCCGGATCGATCAGGCAGGGCGCCCCCGCGGGGTCGCACATCAGGTTTCCCCCCCACAGGTCGCCATGCAGGCGCGCCGGTGGTTCTTCGGGGCCCACCAGGACGTCCAGGCGCGCGAAGAGCCTGTCGAAGTCCCGTCGCAGCCCGGCCGGCAGCAGCCCGGCCGCGGCGGCGCGCTGCAGCTGTGGCTCGAGGCGCCGCTCCCGATAGAAGGACGCCCAACCGGCCGCCGCCGGCCGGTTGGACTGGGGCAGGCGGCCGATGAAGTTGTCGTGGTCCAGTCCGAACGCGGCCGGGGTCGCCTGGTGCAACGCGGCCAGTCCCCTCCCCAGCTCCTCGTCGAACCTCGGCCCCGGCTTGCCGGGGCCGATCAGCTCCAGCGCCAGGAACCGCTCGTCGGCCGCCAGCACCGCGGGCACGCGCACGGCGCCCGCTTCGCGGAGCCAATCCAGCCCCCGCGCCTCGGCGGGGAACATCCCCGCCGGCGGGGCCCGGTTGGTCTTCACGAAGATCTCGCGCCCGTCGTCCAGCGTGACGGCGTGCGCTTCGTTGATGTCGCCCCCTGACAGCGCCCGCGCGGCCTGCACGCGCGCACCCAGCGCCACTGCGATCGCGGCCCGCACCTGGTCCGTCATGTCGCCCCGGCAGCCATGGAACAGGGCGCTTTCACCTTCCGGCCCTCAGCCCTGCCCCAGCTCGCGGCGGACCTCTTCCAGCAACCCCGCGCAGGCCGCCTGGCAGACGTCGAAGACGTGATCGAACCCGTCCGCGCCGCCGTAATAGGGGTCGGGCACGTCGGCGCCGGCGGCGCTGCTGGGATCGTAGGAACGCAGCAGGCGAATCTTCTTCAGGGCCGCCTCGTCGGGCGCCATCGCCTGCAGCTCGGCCAGGTTCTTCCCGTCCATCGCCAGGACGTGATCGAAGCGGGCGAAGTCGGCCGGCACGAACTGCCGCGCCCGGCCGGCCAGCGGAATGCCGCGGCGCTCACCCACCTCGCGGCTGCGCCGGTCGCGCGGCTCGCCCACGTGCCAGTCGCCCGTGCCGGCGCTCTCGATCTCGATGTGATCCGCCAGCCCCGCCTGCGCCACCAGGTGACGCATCACCGCCTCGGCGGTGGGAGAACGGCAGATGTTTCCCAGGCAGACGAAGCAGAGGCGCGACTTGCCGGGGACCGGACCGCGCTTCGCCTCGCTCATGTCGGCCAGCCTACCCGACGCCCGACCGCTGCGTCAGTCGTTCGTCTTCACGACGGGCGGGGGCTCGGTCCCCGACTCGGCGTCGCCACCGCTGGCGCCACCGCCGGCCTTCTGGGCCGCCTGGCCGTTGGCGCCTCGCTCCGCTTCCTCGTTTGCCAGCCCGTCGGGGCTGACGGCCGACAGCTCTTCCTCGGCCAGCATCGCCTCGACGTCGGCGGGCGAGCCCAGGGCGCGCTTGCGGCGCCGGCGCTTCTTCGGCTCCTCGCGCTCGCGCGCGCCGCCGGCCGCCACCTCGGACTTCTCGATCGCCTTCTCGCCCGGCGAGTGGATCTCGAAGTCCTCCATGTGGAACGACCCGCGCGCCTTCACCACCAGGCGCTTCTGCAGCCGCTTCTCCAGGTCCTCGATGAAGCCGCGGTCGGTGCCCGACAGCACCTCGGCCACCAGCGGGTGGGCCTCGATGACGATGGTGTCGCTCTCGATCAGGTCGCCCTGGCGGCGGATCTCGCGCAGCAGCTCGTAGGCGACCGTGTGGCGCGACTTCGTGTAGCCCTTGCCCTCGCAGTAGGTGCACGGCTCGGTCAGGTTGTGCAGCAGCGACTCGCGCGTGCGCTTGCGCGTCATCTCGATCAGGCCCAGCTCCGAGATGCGGGTGACCGTGGCCTTCGAGCGATCGCGCCGCAGGTGGTCGTTGAACGCCCGCGTCACCTTCTCGCGGTTGTGCGGCCGGTCCATGTCGATGAAGTCGACCACGATCATGCCGCCGATTGACCGGATGCGAAGCTGCTCGGCCACCTCGCGGCAGGCCTCCAGGTTCGTCTTGGTGATCGTGTCTTCGAGGCTGGACTTGCCCACGAAGCGGCCGGTGTTCACGTCGATGGCGGTCAGCGCCTCCATCTCGTCCACGATCAGGTAGCCGCCCGACTTCAGCCAGACCTTGCGCTCCAGCGCGCGGTCGATCTCGATCTCGATGCCGTAGCCGTCGAAGATGGGGTCGGCGCCGTCGTACAGCTCGATGTGGCCGGTGAAGTCCGGCATCAGCGCCGCGATGAACTTCTTCACCCGGTCGTACTCCGCACGCGAGTCGATGATCAGCTTCTCGACGTCCGGGGTGAACATGTCGCGCACGGTGCGCAGCAGCAGATCCAGGTCGTTGTAGATCAGCGCCGGGCAACGGCCGGACTCGGACCGCTTCACGATCTCGTTCCAGAGCTTGATCAGGAACTCCATGTCCGACTTCAGCTCTTTTTCGGACACGTTCTCGGCGACCGTGCGCACGATGAACCCGGACCCGGGGGGGCGCATCGACTCGACGATGTCGCGCAGGCGGCGCCGCTCCTTGTCAGAGGCGATGCGGCGCGAGATGCCGATGTGATCGACGGTGGGCATGAACACCAGGTGCCGTCCCGGCAGCGAGACGTAGCGCGTGGTGCGGGCGCCCTTCGTGCTGATGGGCTCCTTGGTGACCTGGACGACGATCTCCTGGCCTTCCTTCAGAAGGTCCTCGATGCGGGCGCCGCCGTGGGCGCGCTTGCGATCGGCTTCCTCTTCGTCCTCGTCGTCGGTGCTCTTCCCGGCGTCGCCCGAGAACAGCCGCTTCAGATCGTCTGGCGTACCACGCACGTCGGAGACGTGCAGGTAGGCCGACTTCTCGGCGCCGATGTTGACGAAGGCGGCCTGCATGCCCGGAAGCACGCGTTCGACCCGGCCCTTATAGATATTGCCGGCGATACCCCGTTCACGTTTCCGCTCGATGTACAGCTCACCGAGGAAACCGTCTTCTACGAGGGCGACGCGTGTCTCAGGACCGTCGGCGTTGATGACGATGAGGCTCGACATTCAGGCAGTTATCAAAATTTACGTGCCGCTCGAACGCGGGCTGACGGAAATGTCAGGGTTCATGGGAGGGTCATTGGCGATCGAGCGGCTCGTCTAACACGGAAATCAAAGCAACTCAAAGAGTTTTGCCCCCGGGAGAGGCTGGGCACGGGCCTTGCTCAAGGGTCCAGGCGTATCGCGGAAGTCAGAAAGTCAGTTTTTAAACTTACCGGCCTGACTTTTTGGCTTCCCTCCTCCCATCACACCGTCCCGGCCAGTACCCGAGACGGTGTGGTCTTAGAAGGCGCGACCTAGGGCGCTACCCATAAGACCGCCCTCTATCGCTTACGCTTCGCCCTTAAAGGCTTCACGGCTCCACCTTACTGCTTAGCTTAGCGATTCCGATAACTTAGCTCTTAGTAGAACTTAAACCTAGACCTACAAAATATCTTAGTTTGACCAACCCCTGCGAGCCTCTGCCTCGCGGGGGTTTGTCGTTTTTGCCGCGTGACCGTCGGCGAGCCACCGCAGGTGGTGCGCCGGCGGGCTACCGCAGGTAGATGGCGTACGCGTAGACCCAGGCGCTGACGAACAGCAGCGCGTCCAGCCGGTCGAGCAGCCCGCCGTGGCCCGGGATCAGGTGGCCCGAGTCCTTGACGCCCGCGGCCCGCTTCAGCATCGATTCGACGAGATCCCCCGTCGGGCCGAGCAAGGCAGCGGGGACGGCCACCAAGAAGCAGTCCGCGATCGTCAGGCCGCCGAAGAAGGTGGCGCGGAAGAGGAACAGGGCGCCGACGGCCGCCGCCAGGCCACCGAACCAACCCTCGACGGTCTTGCCGGGCGAGATGGTGGGGTACAGCTTGTGGCGCCCCAAGCCGCGACCGGCGAAGTAGGCGCCCGTGTCGTTCGCGAACGTGGTGCCGATCGCGGTCAGCACCCAGCGCGGTCCGTCGGGCAGAAGCCGGTGCAGCAGCCCCAGCGGCGCCGTCAGCCCGCCGACGTACAGCAGCCCCAGGATGGCCAACCCCAGCCGGGCACCGGCGGCGGGGATCTCGCCGGGCCCCAGCAGCACGGTGGTGGCGCCCACCACCAGCGCCGCCAGAAACCACAGCAGCGCCAGCTCAGGGCGGAAGTACAGCGCCACCGTCAGTCCGACGCCCAGCAAGGTCAGGACCCAGCGCGCCGCCCTGGACAGCGACGGCAGCATCATGGCCGTGAACTCGCGCATGGCGATCAGCGAGCACACGAACACCAGCACCCCGAAGCCGAGCCGCTGTTGCCACAGGATCAGCAGCGCCAGAAGCGGAATCGCGACGACGCCGCTGAGGGCGCGGCTGGCGAGATTGGACAGGGCCACCGGTCGTATCGCTTGGCTGGTCGCTTGGCTGGTCGAGGGTCGTCGATTGCCGGCCATGCCGGCGCGGGGGAGCGCCTATCCGGCGCTGCGGATCTGTTCGTGGGTGCGGCCGAAGCGACGCTCGCGGCCGTCGTACGACTCCAGCGCCTGGATCAGCTGCTCGCGCCCGAAGTCGGGCCAGTAGGTGTCCGTGAAGTACAGCTCGGCGTAGGCCGCTTCCCACAGCAGGAAGTTCGATAGCCGCTCCTCGCCGGAAGTGCGGATCAATAGATCCAGCTGCGGCAACCCGCCAGTCTGCAGCGACGCCGAGAAGCGGTCCTCGGTGACGTCCTCCGGCCGCAGCACGCCGCGCGCCGCCATCTCGCACAGGGCGCGCGTGGTGGACACGATCGACTCGCGCCCGCCGTACGACAGGGCCAGGCACAGGGTCATGGACCGGTTGGCGGCCGAGTCGCGCATCAACGTCTCGAGGGGCTCCCTCACGAAGTCAGGCAGCCGGTCGACGTCACCGATGGCGATCAGGCGGATGCCGTTGTCCATGATCTCGGCCCGCTCGTCGATGACGTAGTCGCGCAGCAGCTGCATCAGCAGCGCGACTTCTTCCGGGGGCCGGTTCCAGTTCTGCGAGGAGAACGCGTACAGGGTCAGCGCGCGCAGACCGATCTCCCGGGCCGCCCGCACCACCTCTTTCACGGACCGGGCGCCTCGGCGGTGTCCTTCGATCCGCGGCAGCCCGCGTCTTTGGGCCCATCGCCCATTGCCATCCATGATGACGGCGACGTGACGGGGAAGCTGGGCAGGGCTCTTCATCTGGCCTTGGTTCGGGTACCACATACCCTAGCGCGATTCAATAACCTCGCCAACCGGTCACCATCCCCGTTCGACCCGCGCCACGCCGGCGTTTTCGTTGTCCGGGCCGGCTCGATGGACTAGGCTTTCCGCATGAAGACGGCCGAGGACGTCGAGTCCTACCTGCTCAAGCTCGGTGTTCCCTACGAGCAGATCAAGCCCGGCATCTGGCTGTTGAAGCTGGACGGGTGCGACAATTTTGTCGTTTCCATCGCCGGGCCGGTCGTGGCCTTCCGTGTCAAGGTGATGGACCTGCCGCCGCACGACCGCGAGGCGCTGTTCCGGACCTTGCTGACGCTGAACACGAAAGAGATGGTCCACGGCGCGTTCGGCCTGGAGGGGGACGCCGTGGTGATCGTCCACGCGCTCGAGATGGAGAACCTGGACTTCAACGAGTTTCAGGCCGTCATCGACGACGCCTCGATGGCGATCGCGCGGCACTATCCGCTGCTGTCGCGGTGGAGCGCCTCGCCCGCCCCGACGGCGCCGCGGGCCACGACTTAGTCCGGTCAACCCTTTCGAGTTTTCGAGGAACCCCATGGGAATCTTTTCCAGACTCGGCACGCTCATCAAATCGAACCTGAACGATCTGATCTCGAAGGCGGAAGATCCGCAGAAGATGCTGAATCAGATCGTCGTCGACATGCAGAACCAGCTGGTCGAGGCGAAGAAGCAGGTGGCCGTCTCCATCGCCGACGAGAAGCGCCTGAAGAAGCAGTGGGATGACCAGGCCGAGCTGGGCAAGGAGTGGGAGCGGAAGGCGATGCTGGCCGTGCGCGCGGGCGATGACGTCCTGGCCAAGGAGGCGCTGAGCCGCAAAGGCGAGCACGACAAGATGTCGACCGAGCTGGCCAAGCAGTGGCAGCTGCAGAAGGACGCCGTCGAGAACCTGAAGGGGCAGCTGCGCTCGCTGAACGACAAGATCGAGGAGGCGAAGCGCAAGAAGGACCTGCTGATCGCGCGCCAGAAGCGTGCCGAGGCGCAGAAGGCCATCCAGGACACGATGCGGGGGCTGTCCGACACCAACGCGTTCGACAGCTTCGCCCGCATGAGCCAGAAGGTCGACCAGATCGAGGCCGAGGCCGATGCCTCGACCGAGCTGGGCGGCGAGCTGGCCGGCGATACCCTGCAGCAGAAGTTCAAGGCGCTGGAGACCGGCGGCGGTTCGGACATGGCGCTGGCCGAGCTGAAGGCGAAGATGGGCCTGGGACCGATGCCGGCCACCCGCGCGGCGCTGCCGGAAGGTGACGGCGAGGCGAACGGGGCCGCCGGCGGATCGTCGGCGCCGGGCACCAAGCCGTAGGCAGGGCGGGCGCGGATCTTGGCCCTTCCCTCGACTGCCCCGTCGCCGCGCGAGGTCTGGATCGTCGCCGCGAAGCGGACGCCGTTCGGCGCCTTCGGCGGGGCGCTGAAGGACGTGAAGGCGACTGACCTGGCCGTGACTGCGGCCACCGCCGCTATCGCCCAGTCGGGCGTGCCGGCCGACGGCTTCGATCAGGTCGTCTTCGGCTGCGTGGCCCAGACCACCCCCGAGGACGTCTACTGCGCGCGCCACGTCGGATTGAAGGCGGGCCTGCCGGTGGCGGTGCCGGCGCTGACCGTGAACCGGCTGTGCGGTTCGGGCTTCCAGGCCCTGGTCACGGCGGCGCAGGAGATCCGCACCGGAGAGGCGGAGGTCTGCCTGGTGGGCGGCACGGAGTCGATGAGCCTGGCGCCCCACGTGGTCCGCGGGGCGCGCTGGGGACTGGCGTTCGGAAAGGCGCCGCCGTTCGAGGACCTGCTATGGACGACGCTGACGGACACGTACGCCGGCTGCTCGATGGGCGAGACGGCCGAGAACGTCGCCGCCCAGTACGGGATCACGCGTGCCGCTGCCGACGCCTATGCGCTGTCGTCGCAACAGCGGTGGGCCGCCGCCGATAAGGCGGGGCGATTCGAGGATGAGCTGGTGGCTGTCGACGTGAAGACTCGCAAGGGGACGGTGCGCTTCGGGCGTGACGAGCATCCGCGGCCCGACACCACCGCCGAGGGCCTGGCCAAGCTGAGCCCCGTCTTTCGTCCGGGGGGGACGGTCACCGCGGGAACGGCCTCGGGCATCGCCGACGGCGCGGCCGCGCTGGTCGCGGTCAGCCGCGCCTTTGCCGAGACGAACGGGCTGCGACCGCTGGGCCGGCTGCACGGGTGGGCAGTGGCCGGTGTCGAGCCGAAGCTGATGGGAATCGGGCCGGTGCCGGCCATCCGGTCGCTGCTGGCGAAGACGGGCGTCGACCAGCAGCAGATCGATCTGTTCGAGGTGAACGAGGCGTTCGCGCCGCAGGTCCTGGCCGTCGCCCAGGAGCTGGGGCTGCCCATGGAGCGGACGAACGTGAACGGCGGCGCCATCGCGCTCGGGCACCCGCTGGGCGCTTCGGGCGCCCGGATCACGGCTCACCTGCTATATGAACTGGGCCGTCGCAAGGCCAAGCTGGCCGTCGGTGCCGCGTGCATAGGGGGTGGACAGGGGATTGCAGTTCTCGTCGAATCATTGTTATAGGAACGGCTGTCGTGTGACGACGACAAACACGTTTCGTTGAACGGACTTCCGCCGGCCTGCCGATCGCGGTGGCCAACATACTCGGAGAGAGATCGGCAGACAGAACCATCGCGTCGAGGTGACGTCGTGGTTTCGGCACTGTGGGGAGGGTTCTTCCCGCTCTGATGTAAGGAAAAAAGACAACCGATGGTACAGCAGCAGAACCACACAACGGCTCGCTTCAACGGTGTGAAGGTCTTCTCCGCCACCATGGCGCAGGAGCGCGAGAACCTGGGGGAGAAGGTCACGGTCTGGGTGCGCGAGCATCCTCAGTGCAAGATCGTCGACACGATCGTCACCCAGTCCTCGGACGAGGCTTTTCACTGCCTCGCGATCACGGTCTTCTACCTCGAAGAGAAGGCGTAACGCTCAGCGGACGCAGGTCTCTGATTCGCTCCCACCGCGTAACTACGCGCGCGGGAGCGGTCGCAAAGGCGGGCGGCGCGAGGCGCGCGCCCGTTTTGCTTTTTCAGGTGTCGAACGCCGCGGTCCGAGCTGACCGCGCGGGCCAGGGACTGCCCGGGGCCGTCCGGAATCCGGTCGCCTCCTCTTAGTGGGCGACCCCGCAGACGGCTGATTCGCTTACCAGTCGCCGCGCCGGCCGCGACCACCGCGGCCACCACCGCCGCCACCGCCGCCACCGCCGCCATCGCGACCGCCGCCGTAGCCGCCCCGGCCACCACCACCGCCGCCGTACCCGCCGCCGCCGCCGCCACCCCCGTAGCCGCCGCCGCCACCCCCGCCGTAGCCGCCGCCCCCGCCGCCCGAGCGCGGCGTGCGCTCCCGGGCCTCGCTGACGTTGATGGGACGGCCCTGGATCGTGCGCCCGTTCAGGGTCTCGATGACGGCCGAGGCGTCCTCCGAGCTTCCCATCTCCACGAAAGCGAAGCCGCGCGGCCGTCCCGACTCCCGATCCATCACGATCTTCACTTCGACCACGTTGCGCCCGCCTTCGCCGAAGGCCTCGCGAAGCTCGGGTTCGGTCACGTTGTACGACAGATTGCCTACGTAAAGCCTCGTTCCCATCTCTGGTCTCCTTGGTTCACGGACAACGGCGCGGCAAAGCACCTACCGGAAATGAAGCGTCTTTTCGTGCGGCGGCGCCGTACTGCTCTGCCGTGACCAAACCGTTGAGACAGGGACGGAGCGGGCACCTTACTGACTCAGAATATCAATGGCCCCGGATGAAGTCGAGGCGATCGAAGGCGCGGCTCCGCCGGACCCTTCAAATAGGGCCGAAAAGGTAGGTGGCAATCGTACTTTGTATCTTTGCGCGCGCGCAAAGCCCGCAATTGAATTCCGGAAGGAATTCGGCGGGCGATTTGCGCTGAACGTTGCGCGCGCTAGCCCGCCAGGCGGCGGACCACGGCGTCGCCCGCGGCGGCCGTCGAGGCGGGCGCCACGCCGGCAGCGGCGGCGATGTCGCCGGGCAACACGTTCGCCGCGATGGCGGCGTTCACGGCGGACTCGACGGCCTTGGCCTCCGCCTCCAGCGACAGCGAGTGGCGCAGCAACATGGCGACGCTGAGGATGGTGGCGTAGGGGTTGGCGATGCCCTTTCCGGCGATGTCGGGCGCCGAGCCGTGAATGGGCTCATAGAGGCCGCGCGTGCCGTCTCCCAGCGACGCCGACGGCAACATGCCCATCGAGCCCGCCAGCATCGAGGCCTCGTCGGTCAGGATGTCGCCGAACATGTTCTCGGTGACCACGACGTCGAAGTCGGTGGGCCGGCGGATGAGGTGCATCGCGCACGCGTCCACCAGCATGTGCGACAGCGTCACGTCGGGGAACTCGTCGCGCATCACGCGCACGGTGACCTCGCGCCACAGCCGCGACGTCTCGAGCACGTTCGCCTTGTCCACCGATGTCAGCTTCTTGCGCCGGCCCTGCGCCAGGCGGGCCGCCGCGCGGACGATGCGCTCCACCTCGGGCACCGTGTAGACGCACAGATCCGAGGCGCTGAACTCGTCGCGCTTCTTCTCGCCGAAGTAGATGCCGCCCGTCAGCTCGCGCACGACGATCATGTCGACGCCCTTCAGCACCTCGGGCCGCAGCGTGGACGCACCCAGCAGCTTGTCGTTGACGGCGACGGGGCGCAGGTTCGCGTACAGGCCCAGGCCCTTGCGGATGGCCAGCAGGCCCTGCTCGGGGCGGACCTTGGCGCGCGGGTCGTCCCACTTCGGCCCGCCCACGGCTCCCAGCAGCACCGCGTCCGCGGCGCGCGCCGATTCGAGCGTGGCGTCGGGCAGCGCGGTTCCGGTGGCGTCGATCGCCGCGCCGCCGATCAGCGCTTCGCGCGTCTCGAACTGGTGGCCGAAGCGCTGGGCGACGGCGGCCAGGACCTTCAGGGCCTCGCTGGTGACCTCGGGTCCGATTCCATCTCCGGGCAGAACAGTGATGACGGCGCGCATGGGACGCGGACTCTACCGAGCGATCCGATCGAGTCAAGGCGGCAGGCGCTGGTCCCGGGGCGCCCGCTCCCGGCGCTGTCCACGGTGTTTCCGGCCGCCGGTGGGGCGGGGCGCCAGGGCGGCCGCCCGCGGTCAGCCGCGCCAGGCCTGCGCGATGGGCACGCGGCGGCCCGGACCGAAGGCCTTGCCCGTGATCTTCAGGCCGGGCGGCATCTGGCGGCGCTTGTATTCGCTCAGGCGGACCCGCCGGACCACGTCCGCCACCACCGCCGCGTCGAAGCCCGCCGCCACCAAGGCGTCGCTGTCCAGCGCCCGCTCCAGGTGGGCCTCCAGGATCGCGTCCAGTACGTCATAGGGGGGCAGGGAGTCCTGGTCGGTTTGATCGGGGCGCAGCTCGGCCGAGGGGGGCTTGGTCAAGGTGGCCTCCGGGATGCGCGGGCGTTCGGCGTTCAGCGCCCGCGCCAGGCGGTAGACCAAGGTCTTGGGGACGTCGCTGATGACGGCCAGGCCGCCGGCCATGTCGCCATACAGCGTGCAGTAGCCGGTGGCGACCTCGCTCTTGTTTCCCGTCGTCAGCAGCAGCCGTCCCTGGCGGTTCGAGAACGCCATCAGCATCGCGCCCCGCACGCGCGCCTGCAGGTTCTGGCTGGTCAGGTCGGCGGCCTCCGGCGAATCGGGCCCGGCCCCCCGCGCCAGCGGCGCCTCCAGGGCGGCCAGATACGCCGCGTACATGGGCTCGATCGAGACCAGCTCGAAGTCGATGCCCAGGGCGGTGGCCAGCGCGCGGGCGTCGTCGACGGAGCCGGGGGACGAGTAGCGGGACGGCATGGCGACCCCGAGCACGTTGCGGGGGCCCAGCGCCTCGGCGGCGATGCAGGCCACCAGCGCCGAATCGATGCCGCCCGACACGCCCAGCAGGGCGCGCGTGAAGCCACAGCGCCGCGCGTAGTCACGCGTCCCCACCACCAGCGCGTCCAGCGCCGCCCGCTCCAGCGAAACCAGCGCTGACGGGGCGGGACGGGCCGCGCCGTGCTCCAGGTCGGCGATCACCAGATCGGGCGCCAGCTCGCGGCCGCTCGCCAGCAACTGGCCCTGGCCATCGAACACCGCGCTGGCACCGTCGAAGATCAGATCGTCCTGGCCGCCCACCTGGTTGACGAACACCAGCGGCAGGCCCCAGCGGCGCGCCGTGGCCGCCAGCATGCGCGGGCGCAACGCCCGCTTCTCCAGCGTGAACGGCGAGGCCGAGATGTTGACGATCAGCTCGGCGCCCGCCTTGACCAGCCGCTCGATGGGATCATCGCGGTAAAGCCGCCGCGGCCAGAAGTCGCCGTCGTTCCAGATGTCCTCGCAGATCGACAGGGCCAGGCGGCGACCCCGGAAGGACACGATCTGGGGCGTGGTCTCGGGCGCGAAGTAGCGCCACTCATCGAACACGTCATAGGTGGGCAGCAGCGATTTGCGTCGCACCGCCGTCACCCGGCCATCCTCCAGCAAGGCGGCAGAGTTCGCGATGGGCAGCCCGGTGGGATCCGGCGGCAGGATCTCGGGGAAGCCGACGATGATGCCCGGGGTGGCGCCGCTGCTCCCCTGCGCCGCCTGCCAGGCCGCCAGCTCGCGCAGGCTGTTCTGCGCCGCGGCCAGGAACCCCTGCCGTTCCAGCAGGTCCTTGGGCGGGTAACCGGACAGCGACAGCTCGGGGAAGACGACCAGGTCGGCCCCGGCGCGCATGGCGTCCGTGACCGCGGCCTCAATCAAACCGCGATTTCCGTCGAAATCTCCTATGGTCGGATTGATCTGCCCGAGCGCGACTCTCACGCCGGCCACTTTACGCGGGCGCCGCCGCGATTTCACCGGTCCGGTGACGGCAGCTTACGGGCGCGCTCGGGATTCGGTGCTAACATGAACGTGATGTCTACCGTCGGTGCGACGGTCGATCGGTTGCCTGGAGTCGATTCGCTTTCGTCAGTCCCCCGGCCACTCGAAATACCGCGCCAGTCCCGCGTCTACGTCAATCGAAACCTGCGCCTCGACAAGATCGAGATGGTGGGTTTCGACATGGATTACACGCTGGCCATCTACGATCAGGCGCGCATCGAGGAGCTGTCCATGCGCTGCACGCTGGACAAGCTGGTCCAGAACCTGGGCTACCCGGAGGAGATCCGGCACCTGAAGTACGACCCGGCGCTGGCCATTCGTGGCCTGGTCATCGACCGCGCGAACGGCAACGTCTTCAAGCCCGATCGTTACGGCTTCCCGGGCCGCGTGCGCCACGGCCTGGCGGACATCGATCGCGAGCAGGTGGCCACGCTGTACCAGCGCGAGCGCATCATGCTGTCGACCCCACGCTTCGCCTGGATCGACTCGCTGTTCGCGTTGCCCGAGGCGGTGCTGTACGGCGGCCTGGTCGACTACTTCGATCGGCGCGGGCAGAAGCTGGACTACTCGACGCTGTGGGCGCACATCCGCGAGTCCATCGACTTCGCCCACCGCGACGGCTCGATCAAGGACATCGTGCGCGCGCGCATGCCCGAGTTCATCGAGAAGGATCCCCACCTGGCCGAGACGCTGCACAAGCTGCGCTCGTCGGGGAAGCACCTGTTCCTGCTGACGAACTCGGCCTGGGACTACACCGATCCGGTGATGAGTCACCTGCTGGACGGGCAGCTGGCCGCCTATCCGTCCTGGCGCAGCTACTTCGACATCATCATCGTGTCGGCCATGAAGCCCGAGTTCTTCACGGGCGACAACCCCTACGTCGACCTGGCCAGCGACGGCACGCCGGTGACGCGCCCCTCGACCGGGCCCTTCGTCCGCGGCCGCGTGTACGCGGGCGGCAACCTGAAGCACTTCGAGGAGCGGGCCCGCATCGGCGGCGACAAGGTGCTGTTCATCGGCGATCACATCTACGGCGACATGTTGCGGTCGCGAAAGTCGTCGAGCTGGCGCACCGCCATGGTGGTGCAAGAGCTGGAGCACGAGATCACCACCGGCGATCTGATGCGACCGCGGCTGGCGGCGCTGGACCGGCTGGACGCGCGCCTCATCCAGCTGGACGCCGAGCTGAACGAGCGGCAATCAGCGATGCGCGCGCTGCTGCGCATGCACGGCGACGAGGGCGCGCCCGAGGCGGCCGAGGTGCAGTCGGCGCGCAACGCCGTGAAGAAGGACATCGATCGCCTGCGCGCCGAGCTGAAGCAGACCTACGCCGAGCACCGCGCCGCCGAGCGGGAGACCGACTTCGCCTTCAACCCGCACTGGGGCCCCATCTTTCGAGAGGGCTACGAGATCAGCAAGTTCGCCGAGCAGGTCGAGGCCTACGCCTGCATCTACACCAGCCGCGTCTCCAACCTGCGCTTCTACTCGCCCATGCAGTACTTCCGCGGCCCGCGGGATCGCATGCCGCACGAGCGATTCTGACCGCGGCTGGGGATCAGCGGCGGCGGCGCATGAGCGCGCCCAGTTCGGCCACCTTCATCAGGCGGGCCGCCGTGAAGTAGACGGCCGTGCCCAGCAGGATGGGGACGGAGACGGTCACGGCGCGGCCGGCGGTGCTGGCCGGGAGGTGCGCGGCCAGCCAGTGCGCGGTCGGCCAGATAGCGCCGGCCATCAGTGCGGCGGCCAGGACGATGCGGGCGATGGCGCCGATCAGGGCGCGATTGACCAGGTGACCGACGGTGATCTGGAACGCGATGATCAGCACCGCCAGGTTCGTGATGGCGGCGATCGACGTGCCGACCGCCAGGCCGACGTGCCCGAAGCGCCGGAACGTCAGGAGGTTCCACACCACGTTGCATGCCACGGCGGCCAGGCTGGCGAACAGCGGCACCCGCGTCTTGCCCAGCGCGTAGAAGGCGGGGGCCACCACCTTGATGGCCGAGTAGGCGGCCAGGCCCAGGGCGAAGCCGGACAGCGCGCGCGCGGTCTCAACCGTGGCGTGCGCGCTGAAGCGGCCGTGCTGGAAGATGAGCCCGATGATCGGTTCGCCCAGCACGGCCAGACCGACCGTCGACGGGATCGTCAAGAACAGCACCAGCTGGATTCCGCGACGCAGCGTCTGGCGCAGGGCCTGGAAGTCGTTCGCGGCGGCGTCGCGGGCCAGGTGGGTCAGCGACGTCGTGCCGATGGCGACGCCGAACACGCCGATGGGAAGCTGCATCAGCCGGAACGCGTATCCCAGCCAGGAGATCGATCCCTCGGCGCACAGGCTGGCGAACGAGGTGTTCACCACCACGTTGATCTGCACGGCGGCGACCGACAGCGTGGCCGGCGCCATCAAGGCCGCGATCCGGCGCGTGCCCTCGTTGCGCAGCCGCAGATCCGGCGCGAACGCCGGCCGCCAGCCCAGCTTCCACAACGGCGGGAACTGGACCGACAGCTGGCCCAGCCCACCCACCAGCGTCAGCGCCGCCCAGACGGTCACGGCGGTGCGCGGGGCCACGCCCAGCAGGAACAGCGTTCCGCCGCCCACGATGGCCACCAGGTTGAAGATCGACGAGGCCAGCCCGGGCGCCGTGTAGCGCGACTCGGCGTTCAGCGCGCCCATCGCCACCACGGCCAGTGAGATGATGGGCAGGTACGGCATCATGATGCGCACCAGGTGCGCCGTCAGTTCGCGCTTCTCGGGCGAGAAGCCGGCCGCCACCACGCGCACCACCGGCCCCGGCCAGAGCATGCCCAGCAGCGCCAGGGCGCCGAGATAGAACGTCAAGGTCGTGAGGACCCGGTTGCCCAGCAAGAAGGCCGCGGGCCGCCCCTCTTGCTTCAACGTCTTCACGTAGGTGGGCACGAACGCCGTCGACAGCGCCCCCTCGGCGAACAGGTCGCGCAGCAGGTTGGGGATGCGAAACGCGGCCAGAAAGGCGTCGCTGACGCCGCTGGCGCCCAGGGTCACGGCGAAGATCTGCTCGCGGACCAGGCCCAGCACCCGCGACAGCATGGTCAGCGCGCTGAGGCGCCGCGCGCCGCGCGCGATGTCGCGGCCCGCGTCGCGGGGCGCGCCGGTGGCGGGCGGCGCCGCGGGCAGCACCGCCGGCTCGACGTCGCTGCCGCTCACGGCGTCGTCCGCGCGCCCGGGACGGCGGGAGCGGCCAGGATGGCGGCCGCTCGCTCACCCAGCGGCGTCTTCTTGCGCGCGCGCATGCCATCCAGGATCTGACGGTCGCTGGCCAGCGTGGGATCCAGGCAGTCCAGCATCTCGACCGCGTCGTCCGTGGGGGTGGCCGACGCCACCGCCAGGCGGCGGGCCAGCTGCCGTGTCTGCTCCCAGATCGGCTCGCGCAGACCGCCCTTGGGCCAGACGGCTGGTTCTGCCATCGCCTCGCACAGCGCCGCCACCGACGCCGACGCCACGCCCGGATCGACGTCCCGCGTGCCCTGGGCGAAGCCGCCCGTGGCCAAACGCTGCTGCGGGCGCGTCACCAGCGCGGCGGCGCGCCGGATCGAGGGCGTGGGATCCTTCAACAGCGTGAGCACGTCCTGCATGGGGCGGCACACCGTCAGCGTGTCGCCCATCGCCTCCAGCGCGGCCAGGCGGGTCAGCGTGGCGTTCGCGGGCAACAGCGCCGTCGTGCGCAGCGCCCCGCACGCGGAGCCGATCAGGTCGGCGGGGACGTCCCAGTCATCCAGCTCGGCGATGGTGAAGGGCGCCAGGAGCTCGCCCAGCGCGCGCGCCGCCGCGGCGGCCACCGTCGCGTCCGACACGCCCATCAGCTCGGTGACGGCGCCGATCAGCCGCGCCCGCCCCGGCAACGTCACGATGCCGGTCAGCGCCGCCTGGACGCCTTGCGCGTCGCCCCGGCGCAGCGCCTGGGCCAGCCGCGCCGGTCCGATGCGCTCTGCTATCCGCCCGATCTCCGCGCGGTCCTTGCGCCGGACCGCGACCACCAGCTCTTCCAGCGGCACCTCCAGCATGCCGGTTCGCGCGTCGATGTGGCGGCGCTCGGCCGCGGCGCGCGCGCCGGTCATGGGCGCAGCGGCGGTCAGCAGCGAGCCCAGCGTCAGGCTGGCGAGCGCTCGCCAGCCGCGACGACGCCTGGAGAATCGAGGGCCCTGCGTGCGCATGCAACCTTCACAGTTACCACCAGTCGGGGACGGCCGCCGCTTTTCCGGCGGACCGTGCGATCGGTTTGCCCTCACGCCTGACCCTCGCCCGCGAAGCGGCACAGGGTAATCGGGCTGGGGCCCTGCCAGCCAGTCGACGGCGTCGGACGCACCGCCGCCTCTCCGCGCGTGGGGAGAGGCGGTGGGCATGTCCGGACGCGCGCGGCCTAGACGGCCGCGGCGGGAGCGCGGCGCTTGGCCGGCTTCGCCTGCGCGCTGGTGCCGTTCAGGCCACCGGCGGCGTGGAACTTCTTCGCGCCGGACTTCAGGGCGTCCGCCTTGTTGGTCTTCTCCCACGGGAAGTCGCCGTCGCTGCGTCCGAAGTGACCGTACGCGGCCGTCTTCTGGTACAGGGGGCGCAGCAGGTTCAGCTCGCGGATCAGCGCGCCGGGGCGGCAGTCGAAGTTCGCGCGCACCAGCTCGGCGATGCGGTCCTCGGGGATGGTGGCCGTGCCGAACGTGTGCACCAGCAGCGACACCGGCTCGGCGACGCCGATCGCGTACGCCACCTGCACCTCGACCCGCTTGGCCAGGCCGGCCGCCACGATGTTCTTCGCCATGTAGCGCGCGTAGTAGCAGGCCGAGCGATCGACCTTCGACGGATCCTTGCCCGAGAAGGCGCCGCCGCCGTGGCGGCCCATGCCGCCGTAGGTGTCGACGATGATCTTGCGCCCCGTCAGGCCCGAGTCACCCATGGGCCCGCCCACGACGAAGCGGCCGGTCGGGTTGATGTAGTACTTGGTCTTGTTCGACACCATGGCGGCCGGGACGACGGGGCGAATGACCTCCTCCATCACGGCTTCCTTCAGCGTCTTGTACTTCACGTCCTCGCTGTGCTGGGTCGACACGACGACCGCGTCGATGGCCAGCGGGCGCCCGTCCTCGGCGTAACGGACGGTGACCTGGCTCTTGCCGTCGGGGCGCAGGAAGTCGACCACGCCCTTCTTGCGCACGTCCGCCAGCCGCTTGGCCAGCTTGTGCGCCGTCTGGATCGGCATCGGCATCAGCTCGGTGGTCTCGTCGCAGGCGTAGCCGAACATCATGCCCTGGTCGCCGGCGCCCTGCTCGTCGCGCGTGTAGACGCCCTTGCCGTCGACGCCCTGGGCGATGTCCGGCGACTGCTGCTCGAGCGCGACCATGATGCCGCACGTCTGCCAGTCGAAGCCCATGTCCGAATGGCTGTAGCCGATCTCCTTGACCACGCCGCGCACGATCTTGGGAATGTCGATGGTGGCGCTGGAGGTGACCTCGCCGGCGACCATCACGAAGCCGGTCTTGGTCAGGGTCTCGCACGCGACGCGAGAGGTCTTGTCGCCCTTCAGCAGCGCATCGAGGATTCCGTCGGAGACCTGATCGCACAGTTTGTCGGGGTGGCCTTCGGTGACGCTTTCGGAGGTGAACAACGACTCGGACATACGACGGCTCCTTGTGGTGACGAACGACCGCGAACGGCTGAACGGATGAACGGGTGAAAAGGAGCGGGCAGTTTCCCAGCGCACCCCCCCTTCGTCAACGTGGATCCAGCACGTTTCGGCGGTACGGCATGGCGCCTGCAGCGATCACGGCCGTGACCCCGACGCGCGCGCGCCGCCCCAGGCTTCGGGCCGTGAAAAATATGATGAAGGACCCGGTGGGCGCCGCGCGGCACGCCGGGCTCCGTCATGTCGACGACCGGGGCCCGGGCCTGCGACGCCGCGTGATCGGCAAGACCCGGGGCCACGGCGGCACGTGGGTGCCCACGTTCGCCATCCAGGACGCCCGTGGTCACCGGGTGCGCGACGCCGCCACGCTGGAACGGGTGCGCAAGCTGGCCATCCCACCAGCCTGGACCGACGTGTGGATCTGCCCCGAGCCGAACGGCCATCTGCAGGCCACCGGGCGGGACGCGCGCGGGCGCAAGCAGTACCGCTATCACCCGCGCTGGCGAGACGAGCGCGACAGCACCAAGTACGCGCGGCTGGCGGACTTCGGTCGCGCGCTGCCCACGCTGCGCCGCCGCATCGCCGCCGACCTGCGGCTACCGGGTCTGTCGCGGCGCAAGGTGCTGGCGCTGGTGGTGCGCCTGCTGGAGACGACCTTCATCCGCGTCGGCAACGAGGAGTACGCGCGCGAGAACGGTTCGTTCGGCCTGACCACGATGCAGGACCGCCACGTCGACGTGCACGCCTCGGAGGTCACCTTTCATTTTCGGGGAAAGAGCGGCGTCTTTCATCGCGTCACCGTCCATGACCGCCGCCTGGCGACGATGGTGCGACGGTGCCGGGATCTGCCGGGGCACGAGCTGTTCCAGTACCGGGACGAGGACGGAAAGCCCGCCACCATCGATTCGGCCGACGTGAACGCGTACATCCACGAGGTGGCGGGGCACGAGTTCACGGCCAAGGACTTCCGCACCTGGGCGGGGACCGTGCTGGCGGCGCTGTCGTTGAGGGCGATTGGCGCCGCCGCCCACGTCCCGCGCGTCCGGCCGGCGGGGCGCCCGAACCCGGCAGGGAAAGGGAAGGTCCCGAAGCCGACGCACAAGGAGGTGGTGCGGGCCATCGAGCAGGTGGCCGAGCGGCTGGGCAACACGCCCGCCGTCTGTCGGAAGTGCTACATCCATCCGCACGTCATCGCGTCGTACATGGATGGCACGCTGGCGCCGGCGCTGGCCGCTGTCGGCGGCGGCGACCTGCGCGCCGCCGAGGCGGCGGTGCTGGCCCTGTTGCGTCGACGCGATCGGGACGAGCGCCACGGTACGACGCTGATGCGACAGCTGCGCAGCTCGCTGCGCGCGGCGTGACGGGGTGACCCGCGCCCTCCGGAGGTGAGGTGAGCAGCCATGTCCCGGCATCACCGGCGTCACAACTGGGAAACGGCGGAACCCCGTGGCGTTACGGCCCCGTGGTCCGGCGCGGACCCGGTGTTAATCTCAAGAGGCGTGGAGCCGCTGAAGAAGTACCGCAAGTCGGGGCTCGAGCACTTCATCAAGTTCGTGCGCGAGCTGCCCGTGCTGTCGCCGCGCGCGATCTTCGCCAGGCTGGAAGAGCTGGGCTATCGAGGCCAGGCGGAGGCGCGGCGGGCCATGGCCCTGCTGGCCTATCGCCACGTGCGCCGCATCAAGCGGATCTATCTGGACGGCGCCAAGCGCGAGTCCCTGCTGCCGAAGATGAACATGTTGCTGGCGGGGCCCACCGGCTGCGGCAAGACCTTCCTGGTCGAGCTGCTGTTCCAGCACGTGCTACGCCTGCCCACGGTCATCATCGACATCACCACATACTCCGAGACCGGCTACGTGGGGCAGGATCCCAGCACCATCCTCACCCGGCTGCTGCACGCGGCGGACGACAACCCGCTGCTGGCCTCGATCGGGGTGGTGTGCCTGGACGAGTTCGACAAGATCGCGTCGGGTCAGAACAACGCCGTGTTCGCCGGCGCGGGCACCACCAAGGACGTGACGGGGATGGGCGTGCAGCGCGAGCTGCTGAAGATGCTCGAGTCGTCCGACGTGGTGGTGCCGATGGAGATCACGCACTCGTCGTACGGAGACCACCTGGTGCTGTCGACGGCCGACGTGGCCTTCGTGGCGGCGGGCGCGTTCTCGGGCTTCCACCAGATCGTGCGCAACCGCGCCAGCGTGGATCGCATCGGCTTCGGCCGCGAGCAGGCGGCGCTTCAGTCCGGCGCCGGCATCGCGGTCAGCTTCACGGCGGGCGAGGTGGAGAACCTGGCCAACCTGCAGACGTTCGGCTTCCTGCCCGAGCTGCTGGCGCGCTTCGGCCGCTTCGTCCCCTTCGAGGCGCTGGACGCGACGACGCTGATGGACATCCTGCGCACGAACGTGGTCGACAAGCTGGTGCGCGAGTTCGAGGACGAGGGCTTCGCGCTGGTGGTCGACGACGAGGTGCTGGGGCACCTGGTGGCCGAGGGCCTGAAGCGCGAGACGGGCGCGCGCGGTCTGGTCTCGATCTTGACCAGGCACCTGGAGGACGCGGCGTTCGACTCGTTCGCCGAGGTGCCCGGCGGTCGCGTGCACCTGACGCTGGATGGCGGAAAGATCCGCGTGCACCTGGAGGCGTCCGCGGCCAGCGGTTGAGCTACTGCAGATCCTGAACGGCGGTGACCTTGCCGTTCACGGTCGCGATGCCGCACGCGATCTTCGTGTAGCGGGTGTTCGTCATGTTGATGAAGTGGCCGTGCATCTCGTAGCAGTCGCCGGTGCAGTCGGCGGTCGGGGGCGGCCCCTCGTCGAACATCTGCTGGATGCAGCCGCTGATGACCTGGGTCGCCGAGCCCCAGCCCGGACACTCGTCCTGCGCGCTGCCCTCGGGCGAGCAGATGCCGGCGATGAACCCGGCGTGTGCGCTGTGGGAGGGATCGTAGGCGGCGTCCATGTCGGCGCAGCTCTCGCCAGCGTCCCAGCGGGCGAGCGGGGGCAGGCACACGCAGGCGCGGAACTGGTTCACGCGCGTCACGCAGTCGGCGTAGTAGTCGCCCGTGTCCGGGGCGGTCGGCTTGCAGCCGTAGTCCGGGGTGCAGCCACCGGCGCCGCCGTTGCCCGTGGTGGCGCCGCCCGAGCCCTTGGCTCCCGCGGCGCCCGACACGCCACCCGACCCCCTGGCGCCGCCGCCGCCCGCGCGCCCACCCGAACCGCGGGCGCCGGCCGCACCGGTCGTACCGGCCGAGCCGATGAGGCCGCCGCTACCCGGCGCGACGCCACCCGTACCTGCGGTGACGCCACCTGTACCTGCGGTGACGCCACCCGTGCCCGGGGTGACGCCGCCGCTGCCCGGCGCGCCGCCCGTTGCCATCTCGCCGCCCGAACCGCCCATGTTGCCCGCGGGCGAGCCGCAACCGAGCAGCAGGGCCGAGAACACGAGCCCCATCAATGCCGAGTGACGTGTCCGGGCCTGCATGAACGTGTTGGGCATCAAATGCGTCCCCCCTCGTCATTATATCTGCGCTAGCATCCCCGGCTCTGGGTGCGGGCGACGGGGCTGGTGGTACTCCCTCTCCCTACAAAGGATCCCATCCACATGGCGATGACGACGACGAACAGCGGCCTGCAGCTCGAGGACACGACGGCCGGCACGGGCACGGCAGCGGCCGCGGGCAAGACCTGCGTGATGCACTACACCGGCTGGCTGTGGAAGGACGGCGCCAAGGGCGACAAGTTCGACAGCTCGCACGACCACGGCAGCCCGTTCTCGTTCGGCCTCGGCCGCGGCCAGGTGATCAAGGGCTGGGACGAGGGTGTTGCCGGCATGAAGGTCGGCGGCAAGCGCACCCTGCTGATCCCGTCGGAGCTGGGCTACGGCGCGCGCGGCGCCGGCGGGGTGATCCCGCCGAACGCGACGCTGCTGTTCGAGGTCGAGCTGCTCGACGTGAAGTAGTCCGCTGACGCCGGCGCGTTCCCCGGCGCCGGCGCGCGCCGGCTCGCGCGCGCCTCTCGACCTCGCACTCTTGCTCCAGGGAGACGGAATGACCCCCGCTGTCGCCTCGCTGCTTCGCCGCTCGCGCGCTCTCTTTGCCGCCGGACTGTTCCTGCTGTTGCCGGGCGCGGTCGCGTGCTCGCCCAGCGCCAGCAGCGGCGGGTCGGGCGGCACGACCGGCTCGGGCGGGGCATCTTCCGGCAGCGGTGGCGCCGGCGGAAGCGGGGGAAGCGCGTCGGGTGGTTCGTCAGGCAGCGGCGGCATGAAGGGGACCGGCGGCACCAGCGCCAGCGGGGGCAGCAGCGCCAGCGGCGGCGTCACCGCCAGCGGCGGCGCCATCGGTACGGGCGGCGCGACGTCGTCGGGCGGCGCCAGCAGCGGCGGCGCGCCGGGGAGCGGCGGGGTCTCGAGCAGCGGCGGCGCAACGGCGACCGGCGGCGGCGCCGGCGGCGCGGGCGGTGCCCCACCGTCGGCCGTCACCATCCCGCGCGGCGGTCGCTGCACGGCGCCTGCGACCGCGACCACCGCCGACACCACCGCGGCGTGGACGAAGTGGAAGAAGGACATCGTCACCAGCGACGGCGCGGGCACGAACGGCCTGCGCCTGCTGCGCCCGAACTCCTCGGGCGCGGTGGTGAACTCGTCGGTGTCCGAGGGCAGCGCCTACGGGATGCTGATCGCGGTCTACATGAACGACCAGGACAGCTTCGACAAGTTCTGGAACTACACGCAGCAGTTCCTGGACGCCAACGGCCTGATGAACTGGTACATCGGGCCCGATCGGTCCGTGCTGGGGACGGGCGGCGCGACGGACGCCGACGAGGACATGGCGTTCGCGTTGCTGATGGCCGACAAGAAGTGGGGCGGCAAGGGGAGCCTGTCGAAGAGCTACCTGGATCTCGCCACCGCCCAGATCAACCTGATCTGGAAGTACGAGATCGATCATTCGATGGGCGACGTGCCGACGCCTGGTGACCAGGGGGGCGGCGGCGGCTCGGTGATCAACATCTCGTACTTCGCGCCCGCGTTCTACCGGGCCTTCGGGCGCGCCACGAACCAGACCACCAACTGGAACAACACGGTCGCCACGGTCTACAAGGTCATCAACGCCACGCTGAACGCGGCGAACAAGAACCAGTCGAACGGGCTGGTCCCCGCGTGGTCGACGCCGGCGGGCGTGCCCATGGGCCGGCCCGGCACCAGCGATCCGACGTATCACCAGCTGGACTCTTGCCGGACGCCGTTCCGTCTGGCCCAGGACTACTGCTGG
>Ga0070658_10000786_pt1 | contig 27201 bp, 32 predicted proteins | sample KBSC13metaG_FD_64664 | JGI IMG/M metagenome (GOLD analysis project Ga0070658, IMG submission 64664) | Corn rhizosphere microbial communities from Kellogg Biological Station, Michigan, USA - KBS C1-3 metaG | ecosystem: Host-associated > Plants > Roots > Rhizosphere > Soil ... | reverse complement strand
CAGCCGCGGCTGAGCACAAACGACGCGCCCGAGACTCCAGCGAATAGCCGCCTTCAGAGGCGCCCTTACAGGCTCGCTTTAAGCCACCTGGAGACCTGCGTCGGCGGCGGCATCCTCCTGACTCCGGACTGCGCTAGTTTGCTCTGCTTCCAGTGCAGGGGCGATCGTCGAGATCCGTGGCACAGGCTTGACGTTCTGAAGGCGTCGGCGAGGTGCTCCTCGTGGCAATAACCACGACGCCGCCGCAGGGGCGTGCACCGTCGGAGGCATGCAACGCCTACGCGCGGGGAGACGGCGTGACCACGTCGGTACGTTCATCGCGTACCGGGGCACCGGTAACGCGGGCTGGTTCAGTGTCGCCGGGAAGATCGCGCTGTACGGCGAAGGCGAGTGGGGAGTTGTCAAGGACAAGCAGGCCCGCAAGGCACAGCCCCGCGCCGGCCGCAGCGGCGATGATCGGGCCAGCTTCATGACCGATGTGCTCGTGCAGTGCGATGACGGCGAGCGCGGAGCCGATGACCGGCTCGCCAATGTCGATGACGGGGAGCGACGCCGAGAGCGGGGCGATCTTGAACGCGGTCTGGGCCAGGAGCAGCCCGGTGCATGCGGTCACGCCGAGCAGCCACAGCTCTGGGTGGGTCAGCGCCCGGATGTGGTCGTTGACGAACTGGTGACCGACGACTTTCGTTTCGACCGACAGGAAGCCGAAACAGGCGCCGGCGCCCGCCGCCAGCGCTGTTGCGCGCAGCATCGGCCGGTGGCGGTGTCGTTCGGCAATCGCCGTAGCGATGAGCACTGCTCCTGTTATGCCGGCTGTGATTCCGATCCACGTGGTTGAGTCGATGGTCGTGCCTTCGCCTGATGGATGTGCCGAACGATCAGCGGCTGTACGAGCATGACCGGCGCGAGGAAGAGAGCGACAGCCTGAAACGCGTAGCCGATCACGCTGGCGGCCATTCCGACGAGCCACAGCGGGTAGCGGACGAGCTTCGCGAGTAGGCGCAGCTGCAGCTCGTCGCTGATAGGTGTACGGCGTGCGGCACGCATCTGGGCGACGTTGCCGGCGGCGAACGCTGCTGCGGCGGCGATTGGCCGCCGCCATCGCCCACGCTTGCGCAGCGGTCATCGACTTCGACCCGTCACGTCGCGTCGCGCTTGTCGCTGCGGAGGGCGGGTGGCACGACCAGGACAGGGCGGTGTTCGTGTCGGATCACGCGAGTCGATACAGAGTGCCGCAGCAGGCGACGCAGGGTCACCCAGAAGCCGGTTCCGCACGAGCCGACGATGATCAGAGCGGCGTCGTTTCTCTCGGCGATCTCATGGATGGCGGCGGCGGGCTCCCCCGGTTCGATGTCGAGGCGCCACGGGACCGAGAGCGGGTCGAGGGCCACCGAGGCCTGAGTGAGAACCTTGAACTCGAGGTCCCGACGCAGGTCGACAAGCGCCTCGCCGTCAACGGAGCCGACGCGGAACGTCGGTTGGACGTGTGCCACGACGACCTGTGCCCTGGTCCGGGCGGCGAGGCGCGCGGCCGAATCCAGGACGCGTTCGCCGATGGGACCGCCGTCGACAGCCGCGACGATGACGGGTGGCGAGGTCATCGCGCCGTCCTGTGTGTGTTGTCCGCGTTCTGGTTGCGGGTGGCTCATCGCGACCTCCCTCAGGTCGTCGCTCGGCGACGGGCTCACGATGCCAGTGTCAGCGACGCGAGGCTCCGATCTCGCGGAGGGCGTCGGCGTCCAGCGTCCGCAGAGGCGCGTCCCCGTCGACGAAGACGACCGGGCACGTTGCCTGCTCGGTGACCGTCCGCGTCAGGCTGCCGGTGCTGAATTGCACGACCGGCCCATGCGGCGACCGCCCGAGCGCAATCAGCCGTGCGTCAACGTTGGCCGCGTGCGCTGCGAGGGCCAGCCCGGCGGCCGCGTGGTCCCCGACGCTGTGCAGAACGTGTCCCACGGCTGGGACGTGACGCCCGCGGAGCGTGTCGATGTGGCGGCTCACGGCACGTCGCGCGCTGTCCTCGGGCTCCGGGTCGATGGTCAGCTCCTCGACGATCACTGTCTCGCGAACGTGCACCACGTCAACCGGCGCGCCCAGGTCCCGGGCCAGGCTGGCCGCCGCCGCGACGACGGCGTCAGCGTCCGGCGTTGCACCGACCGCCGCGATGACAGGACGCGTGAGTCCGGTCTCGACCGCCACCGCTTCAAGCTGCGGCAACCGGACCGCGCCGTCGGCGGCTGGCGTCTCGGCTTGCGTGAGCAGCCGGTGACCAGTGGCGAGGACGACGATGCCCAGCAGGAACGTCGCGCCGCCGATGTAGAACGGCACGTCCAGCGACGTCGCATCGGCGATCTTGCCGGCGACGTACGGCGCGAGCCCGCCACCGATGAACCGCACGAATCCGTAGGCCGACGAGGCGACTGGTCGCTCGACCGGAGCGACCAGCATGACCGCCTGCGTGGTCAGGGTGTTGTTGATGCCGATGAAAGCGCCGCTAACGATGACGGCCACAATCACGACGGTCGGCCGGTGCACGCCGGCCGCGATCGCGACCATCACCAGCGACAGCGCGAACAGGTTGATGTAAAGCGACGTCGGGGTGCCGAACCGGGCCTGTGCCCGGGGCGCGACGAAGACGCTGAAGATGGCGACGAGGACGCCCCAGCCGGTGAAGACGAGGCCGAGCTGGTGCGCATCGAGCTTCATCGGGTAGGGCGCGTAGCCAAGCATCGTGAAGAAGCCCCAGTTGTAGACGAGGGCAGTGAGCCCCATCGTCAGCAATCCACGGTGGCGCAGCGCGAGCAGCGGCGCCGCCAGGGACACCGTGCGCTCTGGCTTCGGCAGCGCAGGAACGAACAGCATGGTCGCGACGAGCGCGAGCCCCATCAGCACCGCAACGCCGTAGAACGGGCCGCGCCAGCTGATGCTGCCGAGCTCACCGCCGAGCAACGGGCCGACCGCGATGCCCAGCCCGAGAGCCGTCTCGTAGAGGATGATCGCGCCGGCAAATCCGCCGCTCGCGGACGCGACGATGACCGCGAGGCTGGTCGCGATGAACAGCGCGTTGCCGAGGCCCCAACCGGCCCGGAAGCCGACGATCCCGCCGATCGAATTCGACGTGCCGGCCAGCGCTGCGAACACGACGATGAGCGCCAAACCGGCGACTAGCGTGCGCTTCGGCCCGATGCGACTGGAAACCGCGCCCACCACGAGCATTGCCACCGCGGTCACGACCAGGTAGCTGGTGAACAGCAGCGACACCTGGCTCGGGCGCGCATGCAGGCTCTGGGCGAGTGCCGGGAGAATCGGGTCGACGAGGCCGATTCCCATGAATGAGATGACGCAGGCGGCGGCCACCGCCCACACGGCGCGAGGCTGCCGAAAGGGGCTCGCTGCGGGACTGCCGGGCCTCATGCGCCCACCCTGGCTACGGCGCGCGTGTCGCGACCAACCGCCTGGCTCATCTTGACGAGGCGCTCGAGAGCGGGAGCCGCCGCGGCGATGGCAGCCGCGTCCTGCTCATCGAGTGCGTCCAGCAGATCGCCGACCACCTGCGCGCGTTCCTGTCGCCGCTGGTCGACGACGCGCCGGCCGAGCGCGGTGATCTCCACGAGCACCGCACGGCCGTCGGAGTCATCCGCGTGCTTTCCCGCCAGCCCGTCTCGCTCCAGCCGCGCGACCAGCTGCGTCATCGCCGGCTGAGACACCCGCTCCGCGACCGCGAGCTCCGTGAGTCGCCGCGGTCCCTCGCGGACCAGCCGCCCCAGCACCGATCCCGCCGGAAGGCTGAGCTCACCCGTAGTCGCGGCAGAGGTCAAAACCCGAACAACACCTTCAAGCGCGCCCGCGACGCGCCCCGCCACTTCAGATTGCATAAGTCGGTTATGCATCAGGTCGTTGCGCCATGCAACTATCTCCCTGCCTCCTGCCCAAGCTGACCATCAAGGGCGACTGTCCACCGAGGGCGGAAAGGACTCAGCCTGGTCAAGGCAGTGCAGATGACCCTCAAGCGATCGCGCTGAGCATCAAGCCCGGCGGGGCGCTGGACGTCCTCGACGTCGGCGCTGCGATCAGGTCACTGTCGAGATCGCCGACAAGATCGGGAGCTGGAATGTCCTCGGCGGCATAGACGCCGCCGGGGAGGGCTTCGACCCATCCACTACAACGGCGCCGGCACCGCCGCTACGGGCGTGCACATCGCCGCCGCCAACGACGAAGACGTCGTCGAGGTGCCCGTCGGTGTCACAGTGTTCGCGTGCGCGTGGCGGTGGCCGGAAGCAGCGGACTCATCGGTTCGCAGGTATGTCGCTTGGTGCAGGCTGCCGGCCACGACATTACGAGGTTGAGTCGCAGGGAAGGTGTCGATCTCCTCAATGCCGCAGCCGTGACTGATGCGCTCGCAGGGGCGGACGTCGTGGTGGATGTGTCCCGACCGTCGCGGATGGACCTGGACTCCGCACGGCAGTTCTTCACTGCCGTTGCACGCAATCTCGCAGCGGCGGGCACGGTTGCCGGCGTTCACCGGACGGTCGTGCTGTCGATCGTGGGTGTTGACCGAGGGCAGGACTACGACTGGTACGTCGCGACCCTGGCGCATGAGCGGGCAATCCAGGATCTGGCGCCGGGTCCGCGCGTGCTGCGCAGCACCCAGTTCCACGAATTTCCAGGCCAGGTACTCGACCGGGCGTCGGGAGGCCGAGCGTCCGGGACGGTGGAGATCATGGACGTGCCGATCCAGCCGGTGGACTCCGTCGAGGTCGCTCGCGCGCTGGTCGACCTGGCCACCGATCCCGACGCCGGCGATCGGCAACTCGCCGGCCCTCGCGTCGAACGGCTCGTCCAACTCGTCACCGACCTGGTCGCCTACCAACGGCTCGCTCTGGTGGTGCGGCCAGGACCTGCCCCGGCAAGCATGGCAGCTGGATCGATGCTGCCCGGCCCAGATGTCCCCACCGCGGGCGTCGACTGGCACACATGGCTGCAGGACCGCGGCCAGCAGAACTGAGCCACCGCCGCACGCGGCGGACGAGCACCACCGTTCGAGTCAACCGGCGCGGCAGCGTTGACCACACGCGCGTCAGTTGCGCGATGCCCTTCTTGCTCTAGCCTCCGCTGCTGTGTCCGCTCATGCGGAGATGAGGATGTTGAAGGCGAACGGGCGCCTCCGAGTCCGGGTTACCGCGGGCGGGGGATCTCTGCGAATGCTGACAGTTTGAACCAGCGGGGCAGGGTCCGGCGAAGCGCCGTCGGGCCTTCCAACTCGACGGCGCCCGAGCCGACGGCGTCTGTCCAGGTGACGTCGCCCCGCCACACCCGGGTGAGATCGCGCAGCGCGGCGGTCACAGTGACGGATACCTGGTGGCCGGGGTCAACGTCGCACACGTCGGCGTCGTCGGGGGTGATGACGAGCCACCAGTGGCGCAGTTTGGCAGGCATGTCACGGAACCGGAAGTGCACAACAGCCTGGGGGCTAGGGACGACTGCGTGGTTGATGTTGCGGTGCATGTCCCACAGCAGGAGTTTCGGGTCGAGGTCTTCGTCTCCTAGTTCACCGATCCATCGGGTGCCCCACACGCCGATCGCTTCGACGACCGGACGCAGCTCCTGACCGGCTGGGGTGAGCAGGTATGAAACGTCGGTGCCTTCACCTCGTCGTTCTACGATGCCGGTGCGAGTGAGCTGCTGCAGACGTCTGGATAGCAGCGTTGGCGACATCCGGGGCAGACCACGGCGTAGCTCGTTGAAGTGGCGGCTGCCCATCACGAGCTCGCGTATGACGAGCAGCGTCCAGCGTTCGTCGAGGAGTTCCATCGCTTTGGAGACGGGACAGAACTGGTGGTAGGGCGCCCCCACGCGGTCAGGCTAGACGCTCTCGCCTGCGGAATACAGATCTTGTACTAGGTGCGCGCCCGGCGCGTTCCTAGTGTCGGTCTCCCAGGCATTGCACGTCACGACCAGGAGGCCGAGATGACCGCAGAGACGCACGCGGTGCCGGACGATCGTGCGGTGAAGGCGCGTCTCCGGGCTATGTGGGCCATGGGCGACTATCCCGCTGTCGCGACGGCGACCATCCCTGCGCTGGGGGCCCGGCTGGTCGGCGTGACTGGCATCCGGGCCGGTGACCGGGTGCTCGATGTAGCTGCCGGAGCCGGCAACGCCGCCATCCCCGCGGCCAAGGTTGGTGCACACGTGACGGCTTGCGATCTGACCCCGGAACTGCTCGCCGCCGGGCGTGAGGCGGCCAGGCGGCAGAGCGTCCACGTTGATTGGCGCGAAGCGGATGCCGAAGCACTGCCGTTCACCGACGACCAGTTCGACGCCGTGATCTCGTGCGTGGGTGTCATGTTCGCGCCGCGGCACCAGGCGAGCGCAGCGGAAATGGTGCGGGTATGCCGGCCCGGCGGGCGGATCGGTCTCCTGAGCTGGACCCCGGACGGGTTCATCGGCCAGCTCCTCGCAGCGATGAAGCCGTACGCCCCGGCTCCTCCTCCCGGGGCACAACCCCCGGCGTTATGGGGCCAGGAGGAGCACGTGCGGTCTCTCCTCGGCGACCGGGTCGACGACTTCACTATGCACCGAGAGACGGTGACGGTTGACCGATTCAAACGGCCTGAGGACTTCCGCGACTTCTTCCGCGACCGATACGGACCCGTTATGGCCGTCTACCGGGCAGTCGCGGACGACCCGGACCGGCTCGCCGCACTCGATCACGCTGTGATCGAGGTGGCCCGCCGTCACGGTCGCAGCAGCGAGCGCTTGGTGATGGATTGGGAGTATCTGCTGATCAACGCGCGCGTGCGCGACCGCTGATGAGCGAGGGCCTTGCGCCCCTCAGCGCAATCTTGGTGACCTTCGTGGCCGGGACGTCGGCGTTGGTGACCGCTGCAACATCGTCCCCGGCGCGACCAGCACGGATCTGCCCCTGAGCGCGCGGCTGCCCTCCACGGTGGTGACTGGGTTCAGAAAGACGCAACTTCATGGGGCAACTGCCGGACGATTCCGTGTGCTTCCTAGACTTCTCCGGCCCCCGCTACGGCTCGTTCCTACCTGTCCCCTACAACTTCCCTGAAGAACCCAGAGGTCGTTTAGGGCACGAGTAGGGAACGCGAGAAAGCCGAAGGTCTCTGACCTTCGGCTTTGCGCTCGGAAACGTCGTAGCGGGGGCAGGATTTGAACCTGCGACCTCTGGGTTATGAGAGCAGTGCCAAGCGCAATCAGTGCCTCGATGCCCGTCACTGCCAGCGAGGTTTCCTTTACTAGCAACGGTTCTCTTGGCACCGACGAGCGTTCGCCGGAAGGGGCTGGCACTCACATTTTCTGGAACGAGCCTGGAACGAAAGCAGATCCTCATGCGAGGATGAGCGCGCTCGAGAAGGGTCACAGTCATGTCTTACACCCGCCCGAAGACGCTCAAGGACGGTTCGGTCCGCCACTACGCCGTCTACCTCGGCGCCGACGGCCGCTACCACGAGGAGGGCGGGTTCAAGACGGCCAAGGAAGCCGCCAAGGTCGCTGTCCAGCGTGAGCACGACGCGGCCAGAGGTGACTGGGCTTCCCCCACCGCGGGGCGGACCAGCTTCGCTGACTACGTCGAGGACGACTACTGGCCGACCACCCAGCATCTGGAGGTGTCGACCCGTACCGCTTACCGGTACTACCTGGACAAGCACTTCCTGCCCCGGTTCGGCAAGCTGCCGATGCGCCGGATCGGCCCGACCATGATCCAGTCCTGGGTCAATGACGCGACCCGGGACGGGCTGTCGGCCCGGTCGGTGGTGAAGTACCACGCGTTCCTGCACAAGATCTTCTCCCGCGCGGTCGTGCACAAGGTGATCCCGACCAACCCATGCGCACACACGGCGCTGCCGAAGGTGGTTGCCCAGCCGAAGCGGATCATCACCGTCGAGCAGTTCGACGCGATCCTGGCGAACATCCCGGCCCGTTACCGGATGATGGTGCTGCTCGCGATCGAGACCGGGCTGCGCTGGGGTGAACTGATCGCGCTGCGCCCGGTCGACATCGATCTCACCGCCCGGATCGTGACCGTACGGCGCACCGTCGTCGAGGTCGCGAAGAAGCACTCCCCCACCGGGGAGCGCTGCTTCGTCAAGGACTACCCGAAAGACGACGAGCAGCGCCAGGTGCAGATCGAGAAGGCGACCTGCCGGCAGCTCCGCGCCCACATCAAACAGTTCGCCATCGCCGACACCGACCTGCTGTTCACCTCCACGGCCGGCACCGCGATCTCCCGGAACAACTTCCGGACCAAGTTCTGGGCACCAGCCGTAACCAAGGCGAAGGTTGAGCAGAAGGTCACCTTCCACAACCTGCGGGCAGCACACGCGTCCTGGCTGCTGGCCGGCGGCGCCGACATCATCGTCGTGCAACACCGCCTCGGTCACCGCCAAATCACCACCACCCAGCAGTACACCGGCACCCTCCCCGACGCCGGCGACCGCGCGCTCGCGGCCTACCGCAGGATCCGGCAAGGCACATCGCCGCCGAAGCCGAGCGGTGCCGGTGCTACTGGGCGAGCTTCCTCGCCCACGCGGCGTCAGAAGCCAGCCGCTCGCTAGCGGACGCTCGCCGGCCCGGATGCTCATCATCAGGGCTCGGCCGCCCTTCGCGAAGGCCGTCGGACTCATTGCCCAGCAACCTGGCCGCCGCCAGCAGGTCTGCACGCGATACCGCAACCTCGCAGTCGGATGGTGCGAGTGACAGGGCAAGACCGGTCAGGCAGTCCAGCGCCTCGCCGATCGAGGCGGGCAGATTGTTCTCCAGCACACGCCAGACGTTGTTTTGCACGACGACGGCCAGGCCCGCGACCAACGACCCAACCCGGGTCGTGGTCAGCTCAACATCACCGACGGCGCTTCGCTCCGCAACCTGAGACTGCTCCTGCTGGAATGCCACGTCCGCGGCGGTCCGCTCCGCCCAGTCGACCGGCAAATAGTCCAGGGCTGTCTGCTCGGAGAACCGTCCCTGCGCAGCAACGTCCCGCACGGTCTCGTCCAGCATCTGACGTGCACGGCCCGGCAGCAGTTCGATGCCATGCCGGACGAACGCCTCATGCAACTCGCGCGCCAAGTCCGCTCGTCGGCCCGGGCGCCCAAACTCTGAACCGCTTCCTACCACCGCAACCCCCAGCGTCGCCGTTGCCTCATTGTCCGTCCAACACACGGCCGCGTTCCGGATGATCCGACTTGCCGACGAAGGGGCTGCGCGCTCCTTCGGGAGGCGGGCAAGCAGCTTCGTGGACGCGGTCGGCGAGCCTGGCGCAGACACTGGCGACGGTCGCGGCGAATGTGGCAATAGCGCTGGAACTCCCGTGTCCCAACTGCGGAGCTCAGATGTGCGCCGCGCAAGCGCACAACCGTTGTCCCGCATGCCTCTACATAGAGCCGTGTTGCGACGGCGCGCCGCAGCCGTGTTCGGTGACCTCGTGACGTCGCCCCTCAACTCGACGTCGATGCGGCGTGTCGCCGACGCGACCTAGCCGTTCCTCCGGCGACCGTCGCGGTCGGCTGGGAGGTGGCTTTGGGCTTCTGGCGGTTGGCTCCGTTGCCTACGCCAGAACGGCTGCCGGGCCAGGCACGGCGTTTGAGCCCTGGGTCACCTCGTCCTTGTGAGCGGCGAAAGCGGCCAGGACGTCCGCCTTTTCCTGCGCGGGCACGTTGACGAAGTCGAGCGTGCGTCCGAGTTCAGCCGCGACTTCGTCGAACTCGTCAGGTGAGATCCGGAGTCGCCGGTGGGCTTCTTCCAAGCCGAGCGGAGTGCTTCCTTCCTGGGTCGCCGTGTACTGGAAGGGGCCGCCGGCGACGTTGCAGACCCATAGCGTGCGCATGAACTTCAAGCCGGCCAGGCGCCCCAAGTTGTTGGTATGCCAGTCCCGCAGGGCCGGATTCTCTGATTTCTGGCCGACCACGGCGTTGTTCAGCAGCGCGTCGCTGAAGTGGTCGATTACCGCGGCGATGGCGAAAGCGCCACCGAGCCGCTCGTACAGGGTGTTGTCCATCGCTGTCCCAACTCGTGTGAGGTGCCGGTGATCGTGCGCGGTGCCCGACAGTGGCGGCCCGTTGTGTGTCGTGCTCTCTCTGGATTCCAACCCGACCGCGCAGCGCAACTCGTGGACGTCGCGCTTCAGGGCGACGTCGTCATGCCTGTCGGACAGGTGTTCCATCAGATCCGCGACACCGTCCGCGATGGCGTTGAGCTTGTGCTGGGTCGCTTGGCTCTCGCGGGTCTGGCTGTTCTGGAGCAACGCGACCATCAGGAACGTGATGATGGTCGTGGTGGTGTTGATCTCTAGCTGGTAGGTCGCGTCGAGGAACTTGTGGAACGAGCCGGTGGCGACGACGATGGCGGCGCCCTGGATGAGCCAGACGAGTACGAGCAGCAGGCAAAAGGCGAAGAACGGCGCGCGGCTGACGAGGCCGGCTGCCCAGCCGGAGAACCGGTCGAACAGCCCGACGGCGCTCGATACCTGACTGGGCATCTCCACCCGAGTTCGCGGCTGTTTCATGTGCATCTTTGGTGACCTTGGAGGCACCGCGGTTCGCCGAAGAGCCCATGGCTAGGACCGACGTTCACGACGAGCCACCCGACGACGAGAACGATCGCCGCGATCCACACAAGGTCCACGCTGAACAGGCCCAGCAGGAACAGCGCCGGTGCGAGGACCAGGATGAGGATCATGGCTGTCGTCCTACCGCGGAGCAGTGGGGCAGACCCGTTCGACGAGACCTGTGGCGTTCGCATGCGGATGCAGATGCGCAGCGTCGGTGCGGACGCCGGTCGTGGACGTTCATATCGAGATCGATCGGAGCCATCGACGCCAGGTGGACGTGGCGAGGGTGACGCGGCGCTGGCATGTTGGACAGTCGGCGGATAGCAGCCGTTTCGCGTCGGACCAGAACGTGAACGTGGCCGCGGGGATAGCGCTCCGGCAGTACACGCATGGGAGGCCGCGTTGGCTGTCGTCGGGACGCAGCTCCGCGGCAGCGTTCCGCAGGCCAATGTCGCTACTGCTGCCGTTGTTGAGCGAAACGGTCACGGTGCGCCGCCCTTGCAGTCGCCGAACACGAGGCGGCGAGAAAGCACAAGGACCGGATGAATCCAGGCGCGCTGAGTGACAACAGTCTCGCATATCGGCGTGGCAATGAACAGGTGATCTCGGGCGGCGACACTGCGCTCGCTCATACCGGCGCAGCGAGGCTGGCCCGCAGGTGGATGCCTCACGGATGCGCGGCCGGCACGCTTACGTGGCGGTTTTGGCGCGCGCGTTGATGGAGGTGTCGTCGAGCAGCGCGAGGAGATGGCCGACGGTGCGCTGGTGCAGGAGAGTTTCGGGGAGGGCGGCCTCGGTGCGTATGTGGTAGCGATTGCGGCGTCCGTCGCGCTCCTTGACGACGTAGCCAGCGTCGACGAGGTCCTTGATAACACCAAAGGCGGCGCGTTCGGTCACGTCGAGGGCGGCAGCGATTTCACGCAGCCGAACGCCCGGGTCAGCGGCGATACACAGCAGCGCACGCGCATGGCTGGTGAGGAATCCCCACGTCACACCCTAAAGGGTAGATGGCGAGCGCAAATGTTTTCATGAAATTTTTTGCTAGTTCTCTCCTACCGGAGTAGGTTCATAGGTGGAGTCAGCCGCCCAACTGAGCGGCCCTCCACCAGATGGAAGGCACGTAATGCGCCACATCCGCATCGCCCTGTACGACCTCAAGCCCGGTAACTATGCCGACGTCGTGAGCAAGGCCAAGGCAGGCCTGCTGCCGTTGTTCCAGGCCAGTCCCGGCTTCCAGTCACTAGGTGTTTCCGAGGTCGACAAGGACTCGTTCGTCTCGGTCAGCACCTGGCAGACCCGTGAGCAGGCAGACACCGCCACGGCAAAGGCCGCCGAGTGGGTCAAGGCCAACAGCAACGACCAGTTCACCCTGCGCCACAACTACATCGGTGACCTCTCCATTGACGCCGACGCCCGCGAGCTCGCCGCCGCCGTCCGGTAGGACGACCCGCAGCCACGCACGTCGAGCCCCGTCAGGTACCTGGCGGGGCTCGACTCTGCACCCCTCGCCGCCGGCTGGTCCAGGCGCCGCCAAGAGAGAGAAGCAGATGCTCACCGTTACCGACGAGGCCGCGAGCCTCATTCGCGCACTCGGCCGCGAGGTCAACGCGGCGGCCGGCAGCGGTCTGCGTATCACCATCGACGCGCACCACGACAGCTTGTCGATGGCTCTGGCGCCGGGCGCTTCGCCGGGTGACGCTGTCGTGCACACCGGCGGCGCGGGTGTTCTTATCGCCGGCCGCCGCTGATCGTCTGGCCATCCGCACGCTGCAGGCGAACTGCGGCGCCGAGCGCTCCTCGTTCTTCCTCACGTAGCGACGCGACGCGCCCGGCGGGTGACCATCGCGGACCGGTGGCCAGTCGCCCGGTCAGGCACTACACCAGGGACGGCCGATCCCCCCGACAGCGGGCTACGGGACGCGCGCCTTTGACAGCGCACCCGCTACGTCGCGGTCGATGGACGGCTCGAGGTTCACGCCGACGACGAGCGGCGCCACTCGGCGATAGGTGCCGCGACCCGGGGTCACCGTCGCCACATCCAGCGTGTGGAACCAGCCGAGACGCACCCGCCGATCACCGACTTGCAGCCGATGTGGCTGATCGGGGCGCCACGCGGCGATGTTGAGCGATACGCGCGTCACGGGACCGCCGAGGTGTTCACTGACAATTGGTATCAGCACGCGCAGCTCACTCACCGCATCCCGACTGCGTGGCCACCATCTGCCGGCGAAGCCCCACCGGTTCCCTCGCCGGCCCAAACGAGACGGACACCGCCACGGTCGGGTCGGCGGACCGGCCCAAGCTGGCGCGCCGTCATCACTGAAACCCCGGTCACCACGGCGCCCTGCATCGGACTGCCATGGCTGAGGTCGGCGGGCGAGGCCAGTGCCGCAGCTTGGCGCGTCAGGGCACGGCGATGTCTGCCGGGGTGCCATCGCCGTTTGGGCGCGCTGAGCCGTTGGCCGCCGGCAGGGTGATGGCCCCGTCGGGCGGCGTCGGTGCCATTGCTCGGTCGAAGAACCGCAGCAGCTCCACCGGGAACGGCATGACCAGGGTGCTGTTCTTCTCCGACGCCACCTCGACAACGGTCTGCAGCAGCCGCAGCTGCAGTGCGCTGGGGGTCGCGGCCATCACGGCGGCTGCCTCGGACAGTTTCTTCGACGCCTGGAACTCGCCGTCTGCGGCGATCACGCGGGCGCGTCGTTCACGTTCTGCCTCGGCCTGACGTGACATGGACCGTTTCATGGTTTCGGGTAGGGAAACGTCCTTGATCTCGACGCGTTCCACGCGCACGCCCCAGCCTTCGGTGGGTTCGTCGATGACCGTTTTGAGCTGAGCGTTCAGGGCCTCGCGGTTGGACAGGAGGTCGTCGAGGTCGCTCTTGCCGATCACTGACCGCAGCGAGGTCTGCGCGACCTGCGCGACGGCCTCGTGGTAGTTCTGCATGTTCAGCACGGCTTTCATGGCGTCCACGACGCGGTAGTAGACGACCGCGTCGACCATCACGGTGACGTTGTCGCGGGTGATGGCGTCCTGTGGGGTGACGCCGGAGACGACGATCTGGAGGTTGACCTTGTGCAGCCGGCAACTGATGGGGTTGACCCAGGTCAGGCCGGGTTGGCGGATCTTGTCTTGCACCTTGCCCCAGCGCAGCACGATGCCGTGTTCGTACTGGCGGATGACCTTGTAACCGAACATGTTCAGGTCCTTTGACGTGGTTCGGGTGAGCGGTCGGCAGCCGAGGCGCTGGTGCGTCTGCTGCGGCGCAACTGAGCGATCCGCGCCGTGCCGGCGGCGCCGACGATGAGCGCGCCCGCGACTGCGGCGGCGAGCATCGCCACGGCCAACGACACCCGCAGGTGCGCGCCGAGGAAGTGGATCTCGACCGTATGCGCGTTCTGGATCAGGAAGACGACCAGCAGGACGAGGAGGATGGCGGCGGTGAGCAGTCCGACGTGCAGGCTGCTGATGCGCGTCGGGCGCCGGCGCGGATGTGGGTTTGCGTCGGGGGCGAGGGGGGTGCCGGACCCGTTGGACGAGGCCGATGCCGACGCCGTGCGCGAACTGTCGGTGCGGAAATCAGTCATGGACGACCTAGCTCCTCTTCCACCGCTCTGTGACGTTCATGCCGATTGCGAGCGGAGCCATCGACGCCAGGGTGGATGTGGCGAGGGTGACGCGGCGTTCGCACGCTGGACAGTCAGCGGATAGCAGCCGCTTAGCGTCGGACCAGAACGCGAACGTCGCTGCGGGGATGACACTCCGGCAGTACACGCACGGGACGCCGCATTGGCTGTCCCCGGCACGCAACTCGGCAGTGGCGTTGCGCAGGCCGATGTCGCTACTGCCGCCGTTGTCGAGGAAAAGAGTCACGGTGCGCCGCCTTGCAGTGGCCGAACACGAGGCGGCGAGAAAGCACGAGGGCCGGATGAATCAGGCGCCCTAAGTGGTCTCAGTGTCGCACATCATCGACGCGATGGAACACATCCGTCGGTCGGGACTTCGACTAGTGCGGGAGGACGTCGAGCCCGGCTGTCACCACGGCTTTCGCGACCTCGGTGAGTTTGAGATTGTGATCGCGGGCGTAGCGGCGCAGGGCGTCGAATGCCGCGTCCATGGTCAGCTCGGCTCGTTCCGCGAGCACGCCCTTCGCCTGCTCGATCGCGATCCGGCTGGTCAGCGCATTCTGCAGCTGTTCGGACAGGACATGACTGCGATGCAGCGAACGTTGCTGCAGGATGCCGATCGTCGCGACGTCGGCCAGCGCTTGCGCGAGCTGGCGGTCTCTCGGCGGCACCTCGTGCGGGGAGTCCATGAACAGGTTGAGCCCGCCAATGGTCTGATCCCGCAGCCGCAGCGGAACCGCGGCCACTGAGCGGAATCCCGCCATCGCCGCCGCGGGAACGAACAGCGGCCACCGCGCACGGTCGTCGTCGAGGTCACCGCTGGTCACCGCGGAACCGGTGCGGACACAGTCCAGGCACGGGCCCTGGTTGTTCTGCAGCTGAAACAGTTCGAGCAGGCGGGTCTCCTCGCTGGAGGACGCGACCAGGGCCAAATTGCCCTTCTGGTCATCCAACAGCAACCCGGCCGCGGTAACACCGAGGACGTTGACGCAGGCGTGAACCAGCTGATCCAACAGATCCACGATGTCGTAGTCGTCGACCATGGTGTCAGCCAGCCGGACGAACGTGTTCGCGAGCGCCTGCTCACGGGACGAGACACCCGTCCCGGCCTTCTCACCCGGCTCGAAATCGGTCATTCGTCCTCCAGAGAAAAGCGTACGCGCCTGGCCACCACGTCCGTGGCTAGCTCCGCAAGCGGCCGGCCGTCGGCGAACGCCCGCGCCCGCAACAGCAAAAACGCCTGATCGATCGTGACCCCGACCTGCGCCATCACCATGCCGGTCGCCTGATGCACCTGCATCTGGTACGACGCCCGCGCGGTGCGATCCTCACTGAACGCATTCTCGCCGTCGACATCGAGATAGAGCAGCGACAGCGCTGCCGCGTCCGCGGCCATAAGAGCCGCCGGAAATTCGTCTGCACTCAGATCACCCGGAGTATCCCGATACAAGTCGATCACGCCGACGCTGATCGCCCCGACCCGCAAAGGGAACGCGAACACGGCCTTCACCCCGGCGCGGGCGGCGCCTTCCATGAACGTCGGCCAGCGTTCGGTCGCGATGTCCGCGGCATCGCCAAGGTCGGGCACAAGCACCGGCGCCCCGCCTGCGGCGGCGTCGACGCACGGACCTTCACCAAGCGTCAGCTGAAGGTCCTCGATCCTCGCCGACACGCCGTCCGTCGCGCACACGACACCACGATGACCCGCAGCCGTCACCATTGCGATCCCGGCGCCGGTCACGGCAAGCGTGTCCACGCAGAGCTCGCAGATCCGCAAAGGTTGTGCGGCTCGTTCCGGCCCTGACGCGACGAGCAGCCGCGCCCACCGATCCCGCTCGTTATCCATCACGTGGCCGAGCCTGGCGTGACCGCGCCCGAGCCGAGGGATCGCTGACATCCACGCTGCCCCAGCGCGGGTTGGGTGCGGTCGTAGCTTGCAGGACACCGAGGACGTCGGCAGCAGCGAACAAAGCCAGTTCCCGTTCCTGCGAACGCGAGACCTTCAGCAACCCGACTGCCCACGCCGATCGGTGTTGGCGCGTTCGCGGCGTCGGCGGCAAAGGCTTGCCCCACAGCGTCGGCCAGCGAGCGGTCGAGTACTGCGTGGTCGCGGCGCACATCCCCGATCGAGCGGGCACCGGTGCCGTTGGCCGCCAACCCAGCCCGCTGCCGAGCCAACTGGGGCACCAAGGCCTCATACGCCGCAGCCGCGAGCGCGCGGAGCGCGGGGAGCGCGGGGAGCGCGGCATGTCGCCTGACGCTTGCCCCGTCCGCCGCCGACCGGCTCGAATGTCCTCCGACTGTCGTCGTGACCACCTCACGGTCCGTCCCTGGCACCCGAGCCGCACCAGGCCGTCGCCGACCCGTAGACGTCGGGGCGATCGGAGTCCCAGGCATCGATGTTGAGAGACGCCCTTCTCACCGGACCGACCAGGTGTTCGCTGACCAGCGGCACCAGCGCGACGAGTTCGGCGGCAGCGTCGCGGCCGCGGGGACACCATGCCCCGTCCAGTCGACGCCCGGCCGTGGTCGGGGCCCACACCAACCGCCCGACCCGGTCAACGGCTCCTCGCTCTGATCGAATCGGAGCTCCGTCGTCATCGAGACGCTCGACGGCGTAGTCGGTCGTGGACGCGGGCATCGGGGCGGTTGGCGAGCCGGCGCCCGATGCAGCACCGGCTCAGCTCAGCCGAAGATGTCGCCACGCAGTAGCGCTGGGCGATGGCGTCATGCTCGTGTTCGGCGTGCCCACATGCGCATCGCTTGACGGCGATGTCCAGTGCGGGCGACGGGGCACACAACAGGATGCTCATGCGGTCCCCGCCGACGTGCCGTCTTCGCGCAGCCGCCTCGCGGCCGACCAGTCGGCGAACGCCTCTGCCGCCGTCGGGTCGCGAAATAGTTCAGTCAATGTGACTCGCCGCCTTCAGGCGTAGATGCGGGGAGCGGCGAGGGAGCACGAGGTCCGGACAGACCCAGGCACGCAGACCCGCTCAGTGTCGCACGGATCGGGCGACGGCGTACCGTGAAGAAGTCGCCACGCGCCCGGACCCCCGCGTCATGCCGCGACCCCGACGAAGAGGGGTCCCAATGAAGGGTCCGAGACGTCCGAAACGCACCCGCGCAGACGCCGACAGAAACTGGGTGGGGGATCCGATGGCGTCCGCCGAGCAGGCGCAACGCAACAACGCCGCCCGCTTTGTCAGCATGCTCAGGCAGTCGGCGGCCAGACACCGCAACACGGCTGATGCTCAGGAGCGTGCTGCGCGCGACCACACCCGCCGCGCTAAGCCGTGGCATTCGTGGCGGGCCGCCGGGCAACGCCACGCAGCAGACGCCGACGACGAACGCGCCGACTACCTGTCGAGGAAGCTCGAATAGGCCCGTTCTCGACGAGGCTCAGCGCCGTGGATCGGGCTTGCATCCCGGTCCACATGCGGCGCCCGCTGGTTGCGGTGGGTTCGTGGTCGCCTGCGGATCGGGATGCAATACGCCGTCAGCGGTCGCGGACGACCCGGTGAACATCGACCACGTTCATCGGGTCTCCGGTCGGGCGAGGAAGCATCGCCGGTGAATCCGCGGCGCTCTCGACGCGCCCGGGCAATGCAGAAGCGTGGATCCCTTGGACCTGCATGGGGGCGGCTCGGTCTCCTGGGCGGTCAGACAATGCAAGCGGCCTCAACCGTGTCTGACGGGAAAACCAGTAAGGAGCAACTTGTCCGCTGTTTTGACCACAGCACCAAGTTTCTCGGCGCTGACGGGCTCGCACCGCTGGTTGGCCAGCTCGCGCGACAACGCCTGTGCCGCTTCGGAGCAAGCACATGCCTCCGCGAGTCAACTCCGCGGCGCGAGTCGCGGCGCAGTTGCATCGGACCGCTTGACTGCCTCCCCCAGTGGCAGCGGGATGGCAGCGTGAGCGAGCTGAATGAGCGTCGTCGCACCACAGTCCGGGCAGTCCGCGGCCCGTGTCATCCGCTCCGTCGCCTGGAGCACAAACTCGCCGAGCGGGACTCCGCCGCCGCACACACCACACGACACTCCGCAAGGGTGCTCGGCGGCGGGCCGGGTCGAGACCGCGCTCAGCCGCGCGCTCGGGCGCCCCAGGCGCCGCGCATGGTAGAGATCAGCGTCCGCTCGGCGGATCACGGCGTCGATTGTGTCCGTCGGGGCTAGCCCAGCGCACCCTGCGCTTACCGTGGCGCCTGGCACCAACCGGTCGAGAGTCGACCGCACGCGGGCGAGGCTCTCTTGAGTCACTTCCGCCGTGGCACCAGGGAGAGCGCAGACAAACTCGTCGCCGCCATACCGAACGACAAGGTCATAGCTACGCAGGCTCAAGCGCAAGGCCGTACCGACCGCCGCTAGCAGCGCGTCGCCCTGGTCGTGTCCTCGCGAGTCGTTCACCAGCTTGAGTCCGTCGACGTCGATGAAGAGGACGGCCAGCGCGGACGCATCCCGTCGAGCACGATCGAGCAACGCCTGCATCTGCTCACGGCCCGGTCGGCGGTTCAGCGCGCCGGTCATGTCGTCCCGGTAGGCGGCGGAGAGATAGTGCGCAGCCCGGCGACGATCCTCCGCAGCAAGCCGCCGATCCTCGTCCGCCGAACCGGCTGGCAGCGTCTTTGCAGGAATCGACTGAACCAGGCCGCCGCCGGCGAGTTCTTGCATGCTCACGGTCTTCCTCACATCACGCAGGTGGATGGCGGCGAGGAACGCAGGATTCTGGGCAGAGCCAGGCGCGCAGTGCGGCTTGAGTGTCACACACGTCGCTGCGAGTGCAAGGCGTACGGTGAGACTCTCCTCGAGCCCTGGGTTGTCCGGCCGCCCGCATTCCTCGGCCCGCCACCGAATGACGGGAACGACGCAGGGGGACACGTGCCGGTCAGCCAGCAGTGGACGCGCGAAGAGGAACCGGTGACTCTCGAACAGCCGGGCGGCCTCGTTACGATCGTCGAAGGCTCCTCGTTCATGCTCTCAGACCGATCGGGCGACATTCGCCCGGGCGGACCAGCCGGGTTGTTCGTCCTCGACGTACGAGCGGTCAGCTCTTGGCAGCTGCGCATCGAAGGCCGACCTCTCGAGGCGCTGTCGGTCAGCGTCACCGAGCCGTACGCCGCAACGTTCGTCTCGCGTCTCACCCGGCTCGGCGGTCACGTCGACAGCACCTTGCTTGCCGTCCGCAGGAGATGGGTGGGCTCTGGCATGCGGGAAGACTTGGAGTTGCGCAACTACAGCAACGAACAGGCGACAATCTCTGTCGAGCTGGACGTAGCGAGCGACCTGGCCGACGTCTTGGACGTGAAGGCGGGACAGCCGGCACCAGGCATCGGCCACAGGCAGCACGGCGACGCGTTGCACACGAGTGCCGAGCATGACGGTGTACGACGGCGGGTGAACGTGACCGAGCGCGGTGAGCACAGCACCGGAATCGTGGGCGCGAACGGCATGTCTTGGGTCGTCACGTTGCCGGCCAAGGGTTCCTGGCAGACCTGCCTGGAAGTCTCCGTCACGGTCGGCGAGCACGAGGTGCCGCTGCAATACCGGTGCGGTGAGCCCCCTGCGCACTCCCGGCCTTCACTGCGGCTCGCCGGCTGGCGTCGGCACGCCCCGCATCTGAGTGCTACAGACAGTCGGCTGGCCCGCGCGATCGACAAGGCTGTCGACGACATCGGGTCGCTGATCATCGAGGACCCGCGTCATCCGGAGTCACCGGTTGTCGCGGCGGGAGCTCCGTGGTTTATGGCGTTGTTCGGACGCGACTCGTTGCTCACGTCCTACATGTCGTTGATCGTCGATCCATCTCTCGCGGTGGGCGTGGCGCAGACGCTCGCACGGCTGCAAGGGGTGCGAGAGGAGGCAGCAACCGAAGAGCAGCCCGGGCGGATCCTGCACGAGGTGAGGTTCGGCTCCACCGGCAACACCGACATGGACGGTGGCCACACCTACTACGGCACCGCGGACGCGACCCCCCTGTTCGTGATGCTTGTAGGCGAACTGAGCCGGTGGGGGGTACAGCGCAGCATCGTCGACGGTCTGCTTCCCCATGTAGACCGCGCGCTGGAATGGATCGACCGTTTTGGCGACCGCGACGGCGACGGCTATGTGGAGTACGAACGACTGAATCCGGACGGGCTCGCGAACCAGGGCTGGAAGGATTCCTGGGACGGAATCAGTGGAGTCGACGGGACGCTCGCCGCACCTCCCGTCGCGCTCGCAGAGGTTCAGGGGTACGTCTACGCCGCCTATATCGCTCGTGTCGGGTTGGCCACCGAACGAGGCGATCAACTGACCGCACAGCACTATCAACAGAAGGCAGCAGCGTTACGGACCGACTTCAACCGGGACTTCTGGCTAGCCGACCGCGGCTGGTATGCCGTGGCGCTCGACGGCGCGAAGAATCCTGTCGATGCACTGGCCAGCAACATGGGGCATTGCCTGTGGAGCGGGATCGTTGACGAGGCGCACGCCCCCTCCGTTGCCGCGCACCTCGTCTCGACGGAGATGCTCAGCGGCTGGGGGCTACGCACCCTCGCGACGAGCATGGCCCGCTACAACCCGCTCAGCTACCACAACGGGTCGGTGTGGCCGCACGACAGCGCCATCGTCGCCGCCGGCCTGATGCGATACGGGTTCGTGGAGGCAGCCGCGACCATCATCGACTCCCTGCTGGATGCGGCGGCCGTGAACGGCGGTCGGCTCCCGGAGTTGTACGCCGGCCTGGATCGCGCAGATCTTCCGGTGCCCGTTGCTTACCCGACGTCGTGTTCTCCGCAGGCATGGTCGTCCGCCGCGCCGCTGCTCATGTTGCGCACGTTGCTACGACTGGAACCGGACATGGGCACAGGCCGCCGGTTTGTCGTGTCGCCAGTGCCAGGTGAACAGTGCGTGGGCGAGGTCGAGATCGTCTTCGCCGGCGCCCGCGTCCGCATCGGCAGCGGAGCCGACGGCGAGATGGAGATCAGCGGACTGCCTGCAGGCGTGGCGGTCGCGACCGAGACTCCTCGGATGGGCGGCGCCCGTGCTTAAGGCTCCTGATCGCCAGTTCGTACATCGCCAAGTGGTCCTCGACTACGCGGGCCGTCGAGAACCGCGACAGCACCGCCTCGCGGCAGGCAGCACGATCGAGGTTGAGAGCGTCGGGCACCCGCGTCGTCATCTCATGCTCGTCTGTGCAGAGGAAACCGGTCACACCGTCCTCGATGATCTCAGGAGCGGCACCGTTCGGAAACGCGAGCACCGGCGTGCCCGCCGCAAGGGCCTCGACCATGACAAGTCCGAACGGCTCACACCACTGGATCGGGTTGAGAAGCGCAGCGGCGCCCTGCAAGAGGGAAAGCGCCTCGGCCCGGTCCACCTCGCCGACGTACGTCACGCTCTCGTCGAGCAACGGTTTGACGGCGGCCTCGAACCACGCGCGCTCCGCGGGCTCGCGCATCTTCGCGGCGATGCGCAGGGGAACACCCGCGGCGCGGGCGACTCGAGCGGCAACGTCGACGCCCTTGACGGGGTGCATCCGACCGAGGAACAGAAGGTAGCCGCCATCCCCCGCGCCGACAGTGACCTCGTTGGGATCCATGCCATGATGAATGACTCTGCTCACGTGGATCCCTTGCATTGAGGCCTCTACGGCTTGGGCGTGGGATATAGCGATGATCGGCACCCGTCGCGCAAACGAGCGGTAGACGTCGCTGACCTCCGGGGTGAACGGGCCGTGGCTCGTGGTCACCATCGCCGGCGCGTTTCGTCGGCGACCGATCGACGGACCGGCAAGGGTGTGGTCGTGGACCACGTCGCAGCCGGACAGACAGTCGTGGCCACGAATCACATACGCGAGCTCCACCGTCGTGATGCCGATCTGGTCGGGTCGAGCAGGAAGCGTGTGCGGCACGGTCGCCACCGGACAGGTGCTGTCTCCCGGCGCGAACAGCAGAACTTCATGGCCGGCCGCGACCAGACCCCGCGCTAGCCGGTCGACGACGGCCTCCGTTCCTCCGTACGACGGAGGCGGAACCGGCACCCAGGGCGGAGCGAGCAGCCCGACTTTCATGTCGTCCGGCAAGAGGCGGTGACGGGTCGGGTGCGAAGACACGGCATGGGAGCGTCCCTTCCTCGACGGAACGGCCGCGGCATGCAGAGGTCCGGACAGACCGGGCAGATGATTTCTTCTCCACCTTAGGCCGGTGCGCAAGGGTCGCCAGGACGATCTGGTGGGACAGCCTTGTCGGCGAGGGCTGGTGGCTCTTGGCGAGGGTCAGCAACACCGCCGCGTCCTGTGCCCCCATAGACGGTTTGGCGCTGGTGGCCCTTGTGGTCTGTGCGGCGGCCAGCATCTGGTTTCGGAGGAGTGCTGTGAGCGAGAACTTCTCCATCGGCGCAGTGCGTCCCAGACAGCAGTAACTCGACCGCGCGTGTCGCGGCCAGGATGCTGTGTCACACTGAGTTTCTTAGCGCGCTTGGATGTGTCCGGACCTCGTGCTCCCCGCCGCTACAGCCCTCGGCGAAAGTGGCGAGCACGATTACCTCCTCCACGCACCTGCGCATCGACCAACCGCGGATCGACCGGTCATCGACCGTTCGCGTCAGCTCACCGGCTGCCGACATCGCGCCGGGTTTCCATGATCAAACGGTGACCGGCGTGCTGGTGATCGGGCCGCTGTGCGGGCTCGTATGGGCCGTGATCACCGCGTGGGGCCACGCTCTTTCCGTTACGAACCTGTGGGTTGCCTTCGCGTTCTACGTTGTAGCCGGTCACGGGATCACCGTCGGGTTCCACCGCTACTTGACGCACGGCGGGTTCAAGGCCCCGCGCCCGGTGCGTATCGGGTTGGCCGCCGCCGGTTGCCTCGCAATTGAGGGAGGCCCGATCGGTTGGGTGGCGCTGCACCGCCGCCACCATCAGTTCTCCGATGCCGAAGGCGACCCGCACTCGCCCTACCGGTTCGGTACCTCGCCACTGGCCCAGCTCCGAGGCCTGGTCTACTCCCACGTCGGCTGGCTGTTCACCGGACCTGCAGCGCAGCCGGAGATCTACGCGCCCGACCTGCTCGCCGACCGCGACATTCAGCGCGTCGACCGGCTGTTTCCGCTCCTAGCGGCGATCAGCGTGCTCGCGCCGTTTCTCCTCGGCTGGCTCGTCACCGGCACCGTCGACGGAGCGCTCAGCATGCTGCTGTGGGCAGGGCTGGTGCGCATCGCTGTCCTGCATCACGTCACCTGGTCGGTCAACTCGATCTGCCATCTTGTCGGCCGCCAGCCGTTCCGCACGCGGGGCACTGACCGGGCGCGCAACTTCTGGCCGCTGGCCGTCATCAGCATGGGTGAGAGCTGGCACAACCTTCACCACGCGGATCCCACCTGCGCCCGGCACGGGGTGGACCGCTTCCAGTTCGACAGCTCCGCGCGACTGATCCGCTTCCTCGAACTCGCCCACGTGGCCACCGATGTCCGCTGGCCCGTCCGCGACCGCCTCAGCTCCCGTCGCCGGATACCGCCGACCAGCCCGCTGGCAGGGGGGTGATCAGGGCATGCTGCTGCGCACCCTCATCCTCACGCCGCTGAGTCTCGCAGTGCTGTTCATCGTCATGTCGTGGACCGAGCGGGCTCTGGACCACCAGCTCAAGCAGACAGGTCGTAGCGACAGAACTCCGCGACAGCACCGTCGGCGGCAGCCTGGCGGCTGGTGAGGCGTCCGTGCTCCTCGGGCAGGCTGCCGCTCAGTGCGCGCGCCGGTCGCGGTGCCGATCCCTCACGGCCGCCCGAAATCATCGCGTCGAGGCCGCCGCACCCCTTCTTCATCACCGCAGCTGCCTGCATCGCCGTCGCTTTCCTCTCGCACTGCCTTCCCGCCCGCGCAACTCGACGAAAGCCTCCACGGCGCCGCCCGCCCCGCGTATTCCCTCATCATCGCCGCCGGGTTGACCACAGCCATGCTGCTCTTGCCTCGGCGCTCCGCTGCTCCGCCGTGCGATTGGCCTCAACGCGCCACGCAACGACTTGAACGCGGCAGCACCGCGAGCCTTGGGCGCCACAGATGGAGTCTGCCTCCCCGCATTGGGGTGCAACGACTAGCCCGGTTAGTTCGTTGCGTCTGGTCACCGCCAGGCGGAACGAAGTCGCTAGCGGTCTTCAGCCGCGGCCGACCGGCCCAGCCGAGGTCCTGAGGCGGCATCGCGTCGCTAGCTTCCCGTCGCTTTCGGGCCGGAGCCATCGTTCCAGCTGGCGGCAGATTGCTCATCCTGCCGGTCGGCGCGTTGGTTCACCACGTCGAGTCGATCCCGTCGGCGGTTCGCGGCGGCGAAGCCGAGTCCGAGGGCCATCACGATGATGGCGACAATCCAGAGCACGTGCACCGCTAAGCCGATCAGCCCCAGAATCAGGGCAACGACGAGAACGCCGACCATCACAGCATCTGGCCCCGTCTTCTGGCTGAGCAACCGCGCAGTCCGTGCCCTGCCTCGGGATTCCTCGGAGGAACGCGGCACATTGGTGGGCATCGGCCAACCTCCGATCTGTGGCTGCTGAGGGGTCGGCTCATCAGCGCTCTATGTTCTGGCTGGCAGGCGGGCGGTCGATCGTCATCTTGGCCGAGGCAGAAGCCAGCGCGCTACGGGTCGTCTGCAGGGGGGCCCGGGCTTTCGGTGCGGCTGGCCTCGCGCTGGTCGATCAGATCGTCACGAGCCTGCACGGCCGCCGCCGTCTCCTGGCGGGACTGTTGGAGTCCGCGGCGAGCGTCCTGACCGCGTCGGGACGTGCGCCGCGCACCGGTCAACAACAAGCTGAGACCGAACATGGCCACCGCGCCGACGACGATGCCATAGAGGAACAGCGTGCCAGTGGAACCGGTCACGTGATAACCGAACACCGCGAAACTGTGCGTGAGCGCATGCGCGGTGCCGGCGTTGGCGAGGACGCCGGCCACGCCAACGACCACAGCGGCGACCAGGAGGACGAGGCCGACGACGACGAGCATCAAGCACCTCCGACCCGCAGGAGCCCTGTGGCGCTCCAGCCGGCGGCCAGGACCCCAAGGCTCAGTCTGACACCCTCAAGGGCCACCAGCGCGGAAAATCCCAAGCGCTGGCGGTCGTAGAGGCCGCGCTGGCCATCGAGCTACAAACGAATGCCAGACCTACCTGTCAAACCGGATTAAAACGGCAAGGCGAGCCGGACTTACCAGCCTTCGTCTGCCTTGCGTTGAGCAATGGTTGCATCCGCCTGGTCCGCTGAGACGAAGTTGCATGACACGGAATGGCCAGCCCTCAGGGTGCACATCCTGCCAGTGGGCAGATGAACCTGCGCGCAAGCGCCGCCCCTGGCCGCATCTTCGTCGATCGCGGAGTTATGCATCTCGGGCGTGTCCAAGGGTTCGGCGGCGCGTGCCGGTGACCCGGAGCGAACTGTGCGGCCCAGAACAAACAGCGACCCAACTCCTCTCGCATGCGAGAGGACATCAACCCCAAATTCGGGCCTGCCATAACCCTACGCGCGTAAGGCAACGGGCGTAGAGTTCCGCGAGCTTCTGTCTCGAGTCGCTGGCGTGTTCCGCCCTCGTGGCGCCCCGCCTGTCACCTACAGCCTGCGCACTGGCGCGGTGCCGGTGCCGAGGAGCGGCACGTAGCTGCGGTTACGCCGTCACTACCCGCCGGGGAGGGGCCGTCACTGGAACTGTCGCTACTCGACGCAGTCCGACCGCCCCCGCGCTGGGACACAGCACCCAGAGTTACGCGCTAGTCACCGCCCTGATGCGATGGGTCAACGGTCGCCGCGACGTCTGTAGTTCATCCGTTGCCTGAGGAGACACCATGGCAAAGGTCATCGCATCCATCACCACGTCGGTCGACGGCTTTGTCACCGGGCCCGACGACCGACCGCAATACGGTCTGGGCAAGCGGGGAGCGCGCCTGCACTACTGGGTGATGGGCGGCCCGTGGACCTACCAGGGCGGACCACTTCGCGATGTACGGCCCCGACAAGGAGTTCTACGACGAGCTCGTCGCGAACTTCGGTTGCCGGAATCGTCGGCCGGCGGATGTACGACGCCGCAGGCGCCTGGGGAGGCTCTAACCCGTTTCCCGGCCCACTGTTCGTGCTCACCCACCGCACCGGAGACCGCCACACTCGGCTGGCGGTGATCGGCCTGGCCGGGTACGGACGCCGTCTCGATCACCACGCGCTCTAGAGCGTCGTGCAACCGATCACTCGCAGCGATCCTGCGCCGATATTGGCGCAGCCTCACTAGATCTGACCGGTCGCCGAACCAATTAGCGACGGGTCGAGCGGGGTCGAGCCGGGCGTTCGGTTGCTTCCGTGTAGCGCAACGGAGCCTTATGTGTATACCTCATGGTAGTGTCGTCTTTGTCAGGCGAAATATCAGTCGTCTGGCGGAGCGCTCAGATCCGTGCGGCGCTCGCGACGGCTCTGGACTCCGGCTTCGCGGGGAATCCGGTCGCCTGCCGTGCGGGGAGCCAATGGCGAGACCGACCCCTATGACTCTGAGCGCCCTTTGCGTGCTCCTAGGCAGGTCGTCGTTAACGCCCACCTCACGGTGCTCATTCCCGCCCATGATGAAGCGGCTCACATCCTTGCGACAATCCGCTCGGTGCGTACACAAAGCGTGGCGCCTGATGCTGTCGTGGTCATCGCGGACAACTGCACGGACGACACCGCGGCCCTCGCGCAGTCGGTAGGCGTGACCGTGTTCACGACGGTCGACAATTCCGGGAAGAAGGCCGGCGCACTCAACCAGTGCCTTCGGCTGCTCCTCCCAACGTTGCAGCCGGCAGATGTGGTGTTCGTGATGGACGCGGACTCGGTGGTTTCCCCGAACTGGATCGAGACAGCGCGGCCGTACTTCGGAGCCGACACGACAGGCGCCGTCGGCGGGATCTTCTACGGCCAGAAAGGGTTCGGCCTCGTCGGCCTGTTCCAACGCTTGGAGTATGTCCGCTACGCGCGCCAACTGGCGCGCCGACGAAACGAGCAGGTGTTCGTTCTCACCGGCACAGCGAC
>Ga0070658_10000785_pt1 | contig 27211 bp, 24 predicted proteins | sample KBSC13metaG_FD_64664 | JGI IMG/M metagenome (GOLD analysis project Ga0070658, IMG submission 64664) | Corn rhizosphere microbial communities from Kellogg Biological Station, Michigan, USA - KBS C1-3 metaG | ecosystem: Host-associated > Plants > Roots > Rhizosphere > Soil ... | reverse complement strand
GGCGCGCTCGGCGTCGGGCCGACGGAGTTGATTGTGGAGCGGCTCAAGCACCTGAAGCACAAATCACAGATCGTTGTGATCTGCGGCAAGAGCGAGGAAGTGAAGGCCCGCGTCACCGCCGCCACGGGTGGAGATGCCCGCTTTCTCGTCCTGGGCTACACCGACCGCATGCACGAGCTGATGCGCATCAGCAATCTCTTCATCGGTAAGCCAGGTGGATTGACCACCTCCGAAGCCCTGGCCTGCGGGTTGCCGATGGCGATCTTTTCTCCCATTCCCGGTCAGGAAGAGCGCAACTCCGACCATCTGTTGGAGGATGGCGCGGGGATTCGTTGCAACGAACTGACCACCCTTCCATTCAAGATTGATCGTCTGCTCGGTTCCCCAGACCGGCTGGAAGCGATGAGCCGCGCGGCCTCTGCCATGGGCCACCCCAGGGCCGCCCGGACTGTCGTGGAGACCCTGCTCGACGATCATCTTGCGCCGCTTTCGCTCGCGCCTGCGCAACGCGAAGCCATCACCCTGGCCGCCGCTCGCGAATGACCGTACCGGCCGATTTTCTGTGGGGGGTGGCCACTTCGGCCTACCAGGCGGAAGGCGGCTACAATGGACCGGGCGAGCCGCGCACCAACTGGGCCGACGCGGAAGAGTGTGGTGACGTGGCAGTGACCGGGGCGGCGACTGACTTCTGGCATCGCTACGAGGAAGACTTCGCGCGCTGCCGTGCCCTGGGGCTGACTGCGTTTCGTCTCGGCCTGGAATGGAGCCGCATCCAGCCCGCGCGCGAGGCGGGGCCGGGCGCGGCGCCGCCCTTCGATTTCACCGTGCTCGACCACTACGTGTCCATGCTGGCCGCCTGCTCGCGGCACGGCTTGGAGCCGGTGGTGACGTTGCACCACTTTGTCCATCCCGCATGGCTGGGCAGCGATCCCTGGCTGGACGATCGAACACCCGCGCTCTTTGCAGCCTATGTGCGGACCGCCGTCGCGTATGTCAATGAGCGCCTCGACCGGCCCATCCGCTGGTTCATCACGATCAACGAGCCCAATATGCTCGTGCTCAATTCCTACCTGGGCCGGCAGTTTCCGGCGCGCGCCGGGATCGGATTTCGCCCGATGATGGCCGCCTACAATCAACTCCTGCGCGCGCACGTGCTTGCCTATGGCGAGGTGCATGATCTGTATGCGGCCCGCGGATGGCCCGAACCGCGAGTCACCTTCAACAACTATTGCAGCGACCTCTATTGGTCGGACAAGCTGCTCCTCGATCTCGTCTGCGTCCGCGAGCGCGGTGTGGCCCGGGAAAAGGTAAGCACGCACATTCGCAATCGCGCGCGCGCGTTCGAGGAGGCGTTCCGTGCCGCGCGCATCCCGTTGCACCGCGACCTGGCGTACTATTTCGGCGCCGGGCTCAAGCGCGTGAGCAATTGGCTTGGCTACCGCCGCTTCGATGCCGCGGAGTTCGAGCCTCTTCTCGAGACACTTTACGCGCAGTCGCGCACGCGTTTCCTCGATTACATCGGGCTGGATTATTATGATCCGTTTGCCGCGCATGCCTTCCGCCTGCCGGTGCTGTGGGATCACGAGTTCAAGAATCATTCCTTCCGTTCCTGGATGCTGGCCACCATCACGAGCAAGTGGTGGGACTGGCGGGTGCTGCCGCGTGGGCTGCATTTCTTCTGCCAGCATTACGCGGAGGATTTTGGCCGCCCGATCCTCATCGCGGAGAATGGGATGGCGCTGCGCCGGAGGGTGGACGGTCACAAACCGTGGCGGGTGCGTCGCGATCGCATGACGCGCAGCCAGTTCTTGCGGCTGCATGTCCACGAAGTCGCCAGGATCGTGGGCGACGGAGTGCCGCTCGCGGGCTATCTGCATTGGTCGCTCTTCGACAACTACGAGTGGGGCACCTACACACCGCGTTTCGGACTCTACTCCATCGACTTCGCCCGCGGACTCGATCGTCTTCCCGAAGACCCCGACTGCGACCGCCCGGCGGAGACCTACGCGAGGCTCATCCGCGAGGCGCGCGGAGAGGCTCCGCCACTCTCCCAAGTCTATGCCGAAACGAAGTGAGTTCGTCGAATACCTCCTGGAGATGCTTCAACCCCTCGGTGAGATCCGGGCCAAGTCCATGTTCGGAGGATGGGGCCTCTATGCCGATGAACTCTTCTTCGCGATCGTCGCGGAAGAGACGCTCTATTTCAAAGTTGACGGCACCAATTGCCCGGAATTCGAGGAGCGGGGGCTGAAGCCGTTTCGCTTCGAGATGCGCGACAAGGTTGCCACCATGCGCTATTACCAGCCACCGGCGGAGGCGCTGGATAATCGGGAGCTACTATGCGCGTGGGCCCGGAAAGGGGTCGAGGCGGCGGCGCGGGCGAAGGTGAGGAAGAAGACTTTAAACGCAGAGGCGCAGAGGCGCAGAGAAGGGAAGCGAAAGAAATAGCTGCCAGCCATCAGACGCTCGTGCTATTTGGCGGGTTCCCCGTCTCCGTCATTCTGAGGAAGCGAAGAACCTCCGAGGAGGCGGCGTACGGGACAAGCGGGAGGCCGGTGCCTTTCGGGCGAGTTGATCTCTTCCGGCATCTGACACCAAGCTGGTGAGGAAAGGCAGAGATCACAGGTTCTTCGCTTCGCTCAGAATGACGGGGAGAAGAGAGCGCAACCTGCTGTCGAGCGTGCATTGGTGGCGAATCAACACGAGCCACAAACTTGCAAAGGATTGCCCCTATTTCGCCCGCGGATGAAACCGGTGATGCACCGCTTTCAATCGCTGCTGATCCACGTGCGTGTAGATCTGTGTGGTGGAGATGTCCGCGTGGCCGAGCATCTCCTGGATGATCCGCAGGTCCGCCCCATTTCCGAGCAAGTGCGTGGCGAAGCTGTGCCGCAGAAGATGAGGGTAGACGTTGATCTCCAGACCGGCGTTCTTCGCGCAGACTTTCACGATTTGCCAGATGCGTACGGTCGTGAGCTTGGTGCCACGGGCGGAAAGGAAAACCTCGCTGCCGGTGCGCTTGCACACCACCCCGGGGCGCTCCTTCTCGAGATAGGCGCTGATGGCCCCACACGCCTTCTTTCCGACGGGCACCAGGCGCGTCTTGTTGCCTTTGCCGGTCACCCGGACGATCCGGTTGTCGAAGTCGATCCGATCCAGGGTCAGGTTGACCAACTCCGAAACCCGCAATCCGCTTGCGTAGAGCAATTCCAGGATGGCCCGGTCGCGCAATCCGCGCGGGGCATCAGTCGGGATGCCTTCGAGCAAATGGTCCACCTGGAGTTCATTCATCGTCTCCGGCAGATAGCGCTCCGTCCGGGGCAATGGCAGGACCTCGGTCACGTCGGTGGCAATCCGCTTCCGCGCATGCAGCCAGCGAAAGAAGATCTTCAGGGCCACAACGATGAGCTTGACGGATGCTGAGGAAAGGCCGAGCCGCTTTTTGTGGGCCAGGTAATCGCTGATCTGCTGGTGGGTCACTGCGCCCGGTGGAATTTCTGCCGGCGGCAGTTCCTCCCCACTCTCGATCGACTTCTTGAGCGCCTCTTCTCCCATCTCCGCCACGAGCTTTTTCCGCTCCAGCCAGTGCGCGAAGCCTTCCAGCGAGAGACGCGTTGAAATTTGATAGTTGTCCGAGAGCCCGCGCTCCGTCGCGAGGTAGAGAATGAAATCCTCGATCCCGGCGCGCATGACGCTCAGCCCGTGGGCAATGCACTGCCGGTCAGCCGCGCATAGGCGTCGCGGTATTTCTCGCTCGTCTTGCGGATCACTTCGGGCGGCAGCGGGGGGGCAGGCGGAGTCTTGTTCCAGTCGAGGGTCTCGAGGTAGTCGCGAACGAATTGCTTGTCGAAGCTCGGCGGGCTGATTCCGAGCTCGTACTGGTCCGCCGGCCAGAAGCGCGAACTGTCCGGGGTCAGGCATTCATCGATCAGAATCACGCGCCCATCGAGCAGGCCGAATTCGAATTTGGTATCCGCCACGATGATCCCGCGTTCAGCCGCGTAGGAGCGGCCCGCCTCGTAGATGCCGATACTGAGAGCGCGCACTTCTTCCGCCACCTCGTCGCCCACGAGGCGGCGGCACTCGTCCCATGGAATGTTCATGTCGTGACCGCTCTCCGCCTTGGTCGATGGGGTGAAGATGGTTTCCGGCAATTTCTCTGCCTGCCGCAGACCCGCGGGGAGCGGGATGCCGCAGATCGTTTGCGAAACCTGATATTCCTTCCAGCCGGAGCCTGCGAGGTATCCGCGCACCACGCATTCGACTGGCAGTGGCTTCGCCTTCTTCACGACCATGGCCCGTCGGGCGAGCTGCGCCTCGTACGGCTGCAGCGCGACGGGGAAATCGCGCACCTCGGTGGCCACGACGTGATTTTCGACGAAATCGAATCTCCCAAACCAAAATGCCGAGATGGAAGTCAGCACGGCACCTTTATCCGGGATGGGATTGGGCAGGATGCAATCGAAAGCGCTGATGCGATCCGTGGCTACAAGCAGCAGGTGTTCGCCAAGGTCAAAAATTTCGCGCACTTTGCCGCTGGCGACTTTGCGGATGCCGGGAAGATCGAGGGAAAGGAGGTCCATCGCGCGGAGAATGGACGCCCGCGCGGAAACATTCAACCGATCCATTCGAGGCGCTACCCGTTGAATTCCTGCAACACCCTGGCCAGCGCCTCCATCGGCAGCCCGGTGACGTTGCTAAAAGAGCCTTCCACCCGGGCGATCAATTCTCCGTTGTCTTCCTGGGCGGCGTAAGCGCCCGCCTTGTCGAGCGGGCCGATCCGGTTCAGATAGGCGCGCAATTGGGGTTCGGTGAGTTTCTGAAAATGGACCCGCGTAATGTCGATGAAACCGCGTTCCTTGCCGGTCGCGCCATGGCGCAGCCACACTCCGGAATACACTTCGTGGGCGCGCCCATTGAGCCGGCGCAGCATGGCCACCGCTTGATCCATTGTATCGGGCTTTCCAAAGACTTCTCCCTCGAACGAAACGACGGTATCGACGCCAAGGACCAGCGCCTTGGGATGGGTCCGGGAGATGGCGTGCGCCTTGGACCGGGCGTTGAAAAGCGTGATCTCGCCCGGAGTCAGGTGCGGCGGCGCAATCTCATCCACGCCTGCGGGGATGACGCGGAAATTGTAACCGTGCTCGAGCAGCAGGCGCCGGCGTCGCGGCGACGTGGAAGCGAGAATCAGCGGCAACATATCGCGAAATCCGCGCCCGGTGGGCTATTTCGGCTGCTGGAAATTGAGCCCCGGCGAAGTGATTTCTTTGTAGCCCGCGGGGATTTTGAAAATCGCCGGATCGACGTTTTCCTCTTTCGCCGAAACCAATGTGGAAATCGTCTTCTTCCCACCCAGATCGATCTCCGTCTTCATGATCATTCCCGGAAAATCCTTGAGGGCCGGCATCGTGCCTTTGCCCATGGCGGAAATCGCGCCCGACTGGAATTTCTCCAACTGGGCGAGCACGGCTGGATAATTTGGGAAATCTTTCGCGATCCAATACGTGACGGTGAGCGCGCCAGCATTCACGGTGAAGATCTCGCAGTCGTAGTCACCGATCTTTTCCTTTTTGCCCGTCGGTTGAAGTTTGCCGGGCTCGGCGTTGGGGCGCATTTTTTGGAATTGCTCCATCATCGCCTTGGTCTGTTCCGCCGGAACTTTGAGGTAGGTCCTTGCCGAATGCATGAGGGTGATCGTCTCGCCCGTCTCGCCATCGGTCAGCATGCTCACGGTCGGCGTCAGGTCGCTCCGCGCCTTATCGCCTTTGATCTTGATCGTCTGGTCCGTCAACTGGCCGCCCCCCTCGACCTTTTGCAGGATCACGAGATCCGCCCGCCCGGCCGTGGCGAAGGCCAGGAGAGCGGCGAGGCCGGTCGCGACCGCCCTTTTCATACGCCTTCGCCCGCGCCGCCGCTGTCCCCGATTTGCTCGCGATACTGCGCCGGGCTCTTGAGCTCCTCGATCTCTTCGCCCGCTTCGATCTTGATCTTGAAGATCCAGCCTTCGCCAAAGGGATCGGTATTGATCAGCGCCGGATTGGAGGAGAGAGCCTCGTTGACGGCGGTGATCGTTCCGGAAACCGGCGAATAGATATCGCTCGCGGCCTTCACGGATTCGACCACGCAGACTTGCTGTTTCGCGGTCACCTGGGCGCCGGCCTTCGGCAACTCGACATAGACGACATCCGTCAATTCCGCCTGGGCGTGATCGGTAATGCCCACGGTGCCCTCCGCGCCATCGAGGCGCAGCCATTCGTGGGTGGGGGCGTATTGGAGATCTTCGGGAACGTTCATGAGTGTTTGAGGATGGAAATCTTTAGGCGGATGCGGTGCCCGCGCGGTGGAGCGGCTTCTTCTCGATGACCGCGGGAAATCGTTTCCCGCGAATCTCGATATCGATCTGCTCGTTGATCCGCGCAAATTCCGTGGGGATGTAGGCCATGCCGATGCCGATTTTGAGCGTCGGGGAAAGGCTGCCACTGGTCGTTTCGGCGATCTTTTTCTCGCCCTTGAATACGGCGTAATGAGAACGCGGCGGCGGCGAAGCTCCCGTCATTTTGAAAGGCACCAGGCGGCGCTTCACGCCCTCCTGCTTCTGCCGCGCCAGCGCTTCGCGGCCGATGAATTCCGGCTTTTGCAGGTCCACGAAGATCGACAGTCCCGCCTCGATCGGCGTGGTGTCGGAGGAAAGATCGGATCCATTGAGCGGATAGCACATCTCCAGGCGAAGGGTGTCGCGCGCGCCCAAACCGCAGGGCTTGATCGCGAACTCGGCGCCTTTGCGCAGGATATCGTTCCAGGATTTCACGGCGCGCGCGGCGGGGCAGAAGACCTCGAAACCGTCTTCCCCGGTGTAGCCGGTGCGGGCGATGTAATAAGTTTCCCCCTCAATTTGAATCCCGAGTATTTCATTCCGCGCCGGACGGGAAAATTTGCCCTGGAAGAAGGCATCGAAAAGCTGCGCGGACCGAGGGCCCTGCACGGCGAGCCCGGCAAAATCGGCGCTCCGGTTCTCGAAATGGATGCCGGGGTCGAGATGCCGCTTCATCCAGGTGAAATCCTCGTCGATCTTCCCGGCATTGACCACGAGCAGATAGCGCATATCCCCGATGCGGTAGACGATGAGGTCATCGATGACGCCGCCATCCTCATTGAGCAGGAGCGTGTACTGGCATTCGCCCACGGACAACCGATCCACGTTATTGGTCAGCAGGCGATTGAGCCATGCCGCGGTGCCTTCGCCCTCGGCTGTGAACTGGCCCATGTGGGAAATATCGAACACACCCAGGCTGTTCCGCACGGCGTGATGCTCCTCGATGATGCTCGAATATTGGACCGGCATCGACCAGCCGCCAAAATCAACCATCCTGGCACCGAGATGAACATGCTCGGTGTGGAGTGGAGTCTTCTTGAGGATGGCTTCGGCGGACACAAGCGGCAGCGTAGGTGGTGGCGCAGGCGTGTCAATCCGCCGCGGTTCCGGAGAATTCGCCGGTTGCAATCGGAGCGGATGCCTTCAGAGTTTCCGCTCTCCAAAAAACCATGCACTGGATCGATCGCGCCGAGGCCAAATTCGGCCATTTAGCCATTCCTGGACTGCTCCGTTACGTCGCGGCCTTGAACGCGCTGTGCTTTATCCTCATCAAAGTGAACCCGCACTTTGCGGAGTTCCTTTACCTCAGCCCGGCGCTGGTCATGCAGGGGCAGGTCTGGCGGTTGGCGACCTATATTTTCATTCCCGTCATCGGTGGGGTCTTCCCCGACTGGCTCGGGGCGGCGATGTATATTCTCTACTTCATCTGGATCGGGGACGGGCTCGAGCGCGCGATGGGAGAGTTCAGGGTCACCCTCTATTACCTCCTGGGCATGACCGGCACCACGATTGCCGCGTTTCTCACGAATACGGATTCCTCGGGATTTCTGCTGAATACCACACTGCTCTTTGCCTTCGCCCGCTTCTATCCGGATCTGACCATTTACCTATTCTACGTGCTGCCGGTGAAAGTGAAATGGCTGGCCTGGATCTCGGGCGTCTTCGTCATCTTCGGCTTCGTAAGCGGCCCTTGGGGTTACCGCGGGGCAGTCATCGCAGCGCTGACAAATTTCCTTCTCTTCTTCGGCCGCGAGATCATGCAGGACGCCCAGCATCGCCAGGAAGTCGCGGGGCGACGCCGGCGCTTCGAGGAGGCGTTGCCGTCCGGCGAGGAAGCGATGCACACCTGCGCCGTCTGCGGTCGCACGGAGCTCGTGGCGCCGGATTTGGATTTCCGCGTTGCGAAAGATGGGCAGGAATACTGCATTGACCATCTGCCGAAAGCCGCGCCGTCGCCTCCGGCACCGGAAGCTTGAGGGATTGCGAAGGAAGGGTGTGTTTCGCCGGCTCGATCCTTTTTCCCCATTGATTGCGGAGTCCCCGAAGCAACCTATTTCCGGGCAACAGCCTGGGTCGGGGACGTCACGGATTTCACCGGGGCGGCCGTGACCTCGACACCCACCAGGCAGATATCGTCCGCGGGCGTGGCGGGAGCGATGAAAGCGTGGACGGCATCCACCACGGCCTGGCTGAGATTGTGCCCGGAGTGCGGAAGCTGGGCCGTGATCGCCTGGCGCAACCGCCCGAGGCCAAATTCTTCGCCGCTGGCATTGTAGGCTTCATGCACTCCATCGGTGAACAGCAGGAAAATGTCTCCGGCTTTGATGGCCCGCGTCCACTTGCTGTAGGTGGCTCGTGGCAGCAATCCGAGGGCGGGATTGCATTTCAAGTTTTCGACGAGCGGAACGACCTGGCGTGAGCCGCGATTGGCGATAAACGGCGACGGATGTCCCGCCGAGGCGTAGCTGGCGGTGGCGGTTTCTGTATCCACGATCAGATAAAAGGCGGAGACGAAAATGGTGTCTTCGCTCTCGCGGACGATTTCGTGAAAATGGTCGTTGAGCCGGCCGAGGAATTGCGCCGGATTGTCCGTGTCGAAAGCCAGATTTTGCAGGAGCGCGCGAAGGATCGCGGTCACGAGTGCGGAGCGGGCGCCGTGGCCCATCACATCGGCAATGAAGATGCCGGCGCGATGGTCGGACAGCTTGAGCACGTCAAAGAAATCCCCACCCACGGAACTGGCCGGGAGATAGATGTGGTGAAACTCGAGGGCTACCGCAGCGGAGTGCGAGGCGCTGGGAACCAACGGATATTTGTGCGGCAGAAGCGCTTCCTGGAATTCGCGCGCCATCTGCAGATCGCGGTCGACCTCCGCCGTCTTCGCCGCGAGGTCGCGCTCCAGTCTTTCGTGGTAGGTGAGGACCCGGCCCGCCATGTAGGCAAACTCCTGCGCCAGATCCTGCAATTCATCCCCGGTCCGGATGCGCCGAATCGGTTCCAGCGCGGGCAGCGCCACGGGCACCGGCGTGTGGTCACCCAGCTTCGCCGTGCCACCGATGGCCTTGGCGGCGGCTCGCAGCGCTTCCAGCGGGTCGAGGATCTTCTTTCCCGCCAGCCAGTATCCCGCAAAGACGCAGGCAAGGACAAAAAGAGCGCCGCCTGCACCGAGTGCGAGGAGTTGCTTGCGCATCGGCGCCAGTGCCTGGTCCGCGGAGCGATAGACGAGAACGTACATCGGGGCGAGCCCGGTGATGCTCATCTCGCCCGAGGAGTTTTCCGTGAAATTGAGCGGCGCGTAGCCGGCGATGTCGGTCCCGCCACCGCGCACGCCGGCCAGCATCCATCCTGGCTGCATGCTCTGCAATCGCGAGGTGGCTTCGGCCGAGATCTTTTCTTTCAGCGGGACGACGTTCGCGCCGGAGAGTTGAGCGAGAATGCGCCCGTCGCCCAACACGACCTGATGAACCGCCCCATCGTCCGCTAGCGTAGGTGGAAACGAAGCCAGCAACGGGGACGCGTTGACCACGCATTTCACCACCCCCACCGGCGGGTCGTCCGGATGACGCCAATCCCGGATCGGGACCGAAACATCCACGGAATAGACTTGGGCGCTATCGTCGAAGTTGATCCCCTCGACGAAGGCGTGATGAAACTTCTCGAGGATGGCGCGCTGCCACCAAACCTCGTCGGCCTGCCAGTAGTCCGACGTTTTTTCCGTGGCCGCGATCATCTCCCCGCGCAGGTTCGTGGCCATGATCTCGGCCGAGAGCGGGTTGACCATCCGATACGCGCGCAGCTCGGTGGCGATCTCATTTTGCAACAGGCCGCGCAGCGGCTCCTGGTCTTCTTTGAAATTGGGCCAGCGCGCTTCCATCTGGTCGATGAAGGTTTTGAATTCTTCGGTCCCCATGGCGCGCTCGCCGGCCTCGACCGCCAGGACCCGCTCGCGTAAATCGGAAAGGACGATCCAATCGTGGAGGGAATCCGCCTGGGCATTGATCGTCAGGTTAAGGCTCCGGGCGAGTTCGCGCGCCCGTGTCTCCAATAAGATCCCTTGCGAACGCCGAAATGCTTGGTAGCTCAAAAGCTGCGCCGTAATCATCGCAATGCCCAATGGCAGCACCGCGGCGATCACCAGGATACCGATCAATTTGGTGCGTATGCGCAGCTTCAAGGAATGCGGCTTTCCGCTACCGGAATCCTACGTACTTTTGTGCCGTTTGGGAAACGCAAACTTGCAGGCTTTGGGCTGTTCGCCAGCTCGCTTTGCACAGAACCCAAAAATCATTTCGTTGACGCGACGCTGGGGATGATGAAAATAGATTCATCACACCGGCCGCAGCGGCAGGCGCAGTGGCCATTTCCCTCCAAACATTATGAAATGGATCAAGAATCGCGGTGACCGGGTTTTTTCAGCGTTGCTGGCCTGCACGCTTTTCGCTTCCGCCATTATGGTTTCCGCCAGGCTGGGCAGCTTTAAAGGAGGATTCTCTGAGCCCAATGGCCCAGTTCTCATCACCGAACCTCGTCTCGAAACAATCTCCGCCCCTGTTGAACGCGCCACGACGGACTTGAACAATCCGCCAAACTGGAACGGAGCGGAAGCCGGGGCCCGAGGTTCGATTTTCGTTCCGGAGAAATATATCCTCAGCCGCGAAAACATGCCGGTGAAGGTGGACGAGTACTCCAGCCGCATCGACTCGGTAACCCACCAACCGATTCCGAACAAGTGGTTCAGCGATCAAGGTCTATCTGCGTTGGAAGCGAATGCGCAATTCCTGGATCCAGATAAGGACGGATTCACGAATGAGGACGAGTGGCGATATGGCACCAATCCGAGAAATGGCAATTCGCACCCGCCGTATTACAGCAAGCTGTTTCTCAAGCAGTACATCCGTGTCCCGTGCCGCCTGGTTTTTCGAGTGTTCTCCGGCGACGTCAGGAAACCCAGGACATGGGAGTTCCAGGTGGACACGATCGATATCAAGCAACCCACCTCGTTCCTCAAGATCGGGGACATGGTGCCCAACACCAAATTCAAGTTGGAAGGGTATGTGTCAAAGGAAGAGAGAGACCCGAGGATCAGTGACTTGGTGGATCTCTCGGAGTTGACTTTGGTCAACACGGAAACCAACGAAAATGTCGTGCTCGTCATCGGGAAAGTCGCTGACGTCCCTGATAAATACGCTTTGTTCGACTATCAATGGCCTGCGGCGGCCGGCGAGATTCGGGTCCGGAAGTTGCAGGATTTTGGCCTGAGACCGGAAAGTGGCAGGGACTCGTTCTACCGGCTGATGAATGTGAATGAGTCGGAAGCGACGATCCGCCTGCCCAACGGCGAGATACAGACGATCGGCCACGATCCCCGCAAGGCGGGCAAGTAGGCTGGGGCAGCACGCTGTCGGGGGATTGAGTTTGAGTGAGGTTCGCTTCGCTTCGAGCGCCAGCGCCGTGCCCACAACTTTGTCATCCTGAGCGGAGCGGGGAATCATGGGCGGAGTCGAAGGACCTTTTCGCGCGGAGCCAGCGACGCGAGCAGGGTTGGCCAGCGAATCACGCGAATCACTCGAATCGCAGAGTTTCCATTCCTATCATTCGAGTGATTCGCTGGCCCTTTCTTCCGCATTCGCACATCCGCTCCGCTCAAGAACCCGCGGGATATTTGCTCCCCCGAAAGGCACCTGCCAGCCGCTTGTCCCGGACACCGCCGCCTTCGGAGGTCCCTCGACTCCGCCCATGATTTCCCGCTCCGCTCAGGATGACAGATTTTTTACGGCGCTCGCGCTGTGAGCAACGTTGCAAACACTGGCACAAACTGCCCTCACGGCACAAGCGGCCGCTCCCTCGCTCCCTCCGCCTCCACGATCGGCCACGTCGCACGATCCGCAGCCTCGTACGGCCCGATCTTCTCCACCGGAATGGGCTGAAAGCCCAGCGCCCATGCCGGGCTGTCCGGCGCGAGGCGATAGTCGTCCTTGGCAGGGTTAAGAAACTTCGGGTCCGCGATCACGCTGTGCCGGTCGCCTCCGAGGGCCTGCCAGCTTTGCCATTCGTCGAGCGATTCCGTTTCGTGCAGTTCGATGTTCGACGCGAAGAGCGATCCCTCCTTCTCCGCCCAATCGAGGCGCACGCGGAAGTTCTTCATCGCCTCGTGAAATCCTTTCTCGCCCGGTCCCGGGATGCTGAAGGCGAATTCGAAGTCCTGCCAGGAAGAGGTGAGTTTCGCTTCGCTGGGACCGCTCGCCCAGAAATGGCCGGGTTTGCCGTCCTTGGGCGGGAGATAGAACTGGATCATCAGCGCACTCTTCGCAACGTCCCGATCCGTCCGCAGTTTCGCGCGCAGGCGGTAACTGGCGCCAGGCTTCAACTCCACTTCGTGGCTGACGATGATCGGGTAGTTGTCGCGCTTCTTCTCATCGTTGAAGGCGGCATCGACGCGGAGGGCGCGCTGGCCGTTGTCATCGACCAGGGTTCCCTTGGTCTTGGGAGTGAAGATCTGCCAGTTCCAGTCCTTGGGCAGCTTGCCGGGTTCTCCATCGGCAAAGGCCGGATTTGGCGCGAGGTTGCCGCCCACGACCTTGCCGGCCTTGCGCTGCCCGGTCTTGAGGGGCAACCCGTCGTGCCAATAGAGATTGTGATCGAAGTTGTTTCGATCCGCATTGAACGCGACGACATTGAGCGCTTTCGCTTCCGGATTTTTCCACGCCATCAGATTGCGCTGGAAAACGTTGCCGGACATGACGCGTCCCTCGTCATCGGGCATATCCTGCGGATGGAATTGCATCCCGCGCATGAAGCGCCAGGCGGGCTCGTTGACCACGGATTCGTAGCCCTTGATCATCTGTGGGAGCGTGTTTTCCCAGAAATGACTTTTGATTGTCCATCCGTTGAACTCCCATTGCCGCAGGCCGCCTTCGATGAAGATATTGTTCTCCACCCGGCAATCGCGCGCGCTGTGGCCGTGCATGAGGGAGCGCCCGCACCGCGCCACGATGTTGCCGACGACATCGACCCCGCCGGAGTTGTCGTCGAGATAAATGCCCCATGCGAAATAGGGCGAAGTCCATTTCCCGTTCCAGCCATAGCCGAGCACGTCATGGATGAAATTGTAGCGGATGACCGTGCCGCGCGGGCTGATCCAGTCGCGCCCGCCGCAATACGTCGCACCCACGTCTTCCGTTTCCAGCGCGAGGTGGCGGAGATGGTTGTATTCGAGGATGTGGCTGTTGCCGCTGAACATGATGCCGAACCGGGGCGTATCGTGAATGAGGCAGTGCGACACGCGCTGGCCCACACCGTTGAGCGCCACACCGACGCCTTGTTTGTAGTAAATGCCGACGTGATGGATGTAGCAGTTGTCGGCGAAATTGCCGGCGGCCGTCAGGGTCTGCCGGTCGCCGCCGCTGAGTGCGACGCCGCTGTTGCCGGTCTGGGAAATGTCGCACCCGACGACGCCATTATCGGTGCCGCCTTCCATGCTGATCCCGGCGCCGGAAAATCCGCCGGTGTCGCGCACCGTGCAGCCGAGCACCCGGCAGTGATTGGTTTTGGAGAAGACGATGGCACTGCCTTCGCAGCATTCTAAAGTGAGTCCGCGCAGGGTGAGATAATCGGTCCCCTCGAAGCGGAGGATATCGCGTGTGGTTGGCGCGTAGACCTTTGTTCCCTCGATGGGATGGGGCGGCTTGAAATAGACGACGCCTTTGGCCTGATCGAGATACCACTCTCCCGGGGCGTCGAGTTCCTCGAGCGCCCCCTGAAAATAGTAGCGATCATTCGCCCGCATGGCGTAGCTGCCGTCCTTCGCGGTGGTGATCGTGTGCTTTTCTTCGTCCACGGCTTTCACACGGAGGATGTCGTTCCACCAGTTGTAGCGCGGGAAGACGAAGACCTCGACTTCCTCCGGCCGGGCCCAGTGCCGCCAATCCTGCGCTTTCACGAGCAAGGTATGTCGATCCTCGCCTTCCTTGTCCGCATACATCGGCCACATCTCGCCGTCAGCGTAGGCCCAGCCGCCGCCGTAAGGATTCTTCGGATCGTAGTTTGGATAGCGCGCGAGAATCTGCCGCTGGCCATCGAACAGGAGTTGCCGGAAAGCGACGCCTTTGAATCCTTGCGCAGCCACGTCGGCCTGAAGGATCCCGTCCTTCCATGGCTTCCAGTTGCTGATCGTGCGTCCGCCGATCAGGACCGGCTTTTCGTTTTGATACGCCTGCCAGGTCACAGGCGCATCTTCCCGCCCGGAATCCGCGGCCTCGAATTTGAGACCTTGTGGCAATTCGAAGACGCCCGCGCGCAGATTTACCGTGCGCACGCCTGGGGCTGTCCGGATCACATCGCGCGCCTTCGCGAGCGTGGCAAAAGGCCCGTCGGTTCCGATGGCATTGGGCGCTGGAAGCTGGCCGGTCCAGGTGTCATTGCCGTTGGGTGCGACATACCAGTCCGCGGCGCGGACTTGGGGACCGCATACGGCCAGGATGACGGCGGCGAGGAAATGACGACGGAGGAAGGATGGGACTGTAGTCATCGGTGCCAATCAGCGGAGCCGAACACATTGTGCGAGTCGAGGAACGATTTATTTGGCAAATCGGTGATCGTCCGTGTGGGCACGGGTAGGGTGGGTGTCCCGCCCGCGGGCCGCGCGTCTCGCGTGGCCACGCGATTCCCTTGAAGCGTCATTCGCGGACCCGTAGCGCAACACGTTCGATGGTTCAGGCCGGATAAACCGGCGGGCAGGACGGCCACCTACCGGCCTTGCACCGCGCGCAATTTCCCGAGCGCCCGGCCGGACTCGATCTGCTCACGAGCGCGGACCAATCCGCTGCTCAGATTCGGGGAGAGGCCGGTGATCACAAATCCTGCCGCCGCGTTCAAGAGCACGAGATCGCGCTTCGGCCCGCCATCCGTGCCGTCGAGAATCGCGGTGAGAATGGCGGCGTTCTCACGGCAATCCCCGCCCCGGAGTTCCTCGATGGAGCAGGACGGCAGGCCGAGCGTGGCGGGATCGATCGTTTGTTCTCGCACCAGGCCGTTGACGACCTCCTGCACCATGCTGGGGCCGGTCAGAGATAGCTCGTCCATCCCACTCCCATGCACCGCCCAGGCATGTGCGCGTCCGAGAACAGCAAGTGCCTCAGCGTACTTGGGCAGCAGGACGGGCGAGAAGACTCCTACGAGCTGATACGGCGGCCGAGCCGGGTTGAGCAAAGGGCCGAGCAGATTGAAGATCGTCGGGATGCCCTGCGCCGCGAGAGCCTTGCGCACGGGTCCGATGACTTTGAACGCCGGATGATAGATGGGCGCGAAGACAAACCCAAGACCGTGCTTTTCGACGCAGTCCCGCAATTGCTCCGGCGCGCGGTCGATCTTCACCCCCAGTTCCTCCAGCACGTCCGCGCCGCCGCACCTCGAAGTCACCGCGCGATTCCCATGCTTCACGACGCAGGCGCCTCCGGCGGCGAGGACGAACATCACGGCGGTCGAGACGTTGAACAATCCCAACTTATCGCCTCCCGTGCCGCAGACATCGATCATCGGTCCGGACAACCGCGCGGGATCGAGGCCCGGATTCTCGGCACGCGAGAGCAGGGACTCCACGAACGCAGCGATTTCCCTGGCCGTCTCGCCCTTCGCGCGCAGGACCTTGAGGAATTCCCCCTTCAGGTGATCAGAGACTTCCGGGGAAGCCAGCGCCGCCACGGCGTGCTCCACTTCCGCCGCATTGAGGTCGGCACCCTGTTGCAGTTGCTGGATCAGGTCATTCACGATGAATTCAAATAAGACGATGCAGTGCGCCTGCGTGTGGAGTGCGGTGACTTGTCACTGCTTTGGTTTGGCGCGGAGCGCCGCCGGGGCTTGGGTGCGAGGTCGCCGTAGCGAGAGATCGCGGCGCAAACTCTTTGGCCGGCGCGGCTCCGCCGCAAACCAAAGCGGCGATAAATCGCACGCACTCCATAGCGCTGTCGCTATCCGCCATGTGCCTTCCGGGTTCAACGGCAATATCTCTCATGAATCTTCTCCGCGCCTCTGCGTTTCAATCCGACTTGGCCTCGTCCCCCGTGCGCAGCGGCTCATCGGCTGTGTTGCGAGATCGCGACGATGATGAGGATCACCGCCAGCGCGGCGAGAATCGCGAGCGTGATTTTGATCCAGCTCAGCGGATATTTGCCCGCCATGCTTCCCGTATAGCCATTGACCACGATCTGGTAGCTCTGGGATCCGTAGGTGTAGGCCAGCACCCAAATCGGCACGAGGATGTGCTTGTAGGTCTGCGCGGAGTAGTTGGCGGAGACTTGGAGATCGCGATAGGTGTCGCCGGGAACCTGTGCCCCGCAAAGCTGCTGAAGCTTTTGATCCATGATCTCCCGCGAATTCTGCGCCGCCGCCCCGAGGTCGATCTGGTACTGCTCGACCACCCAGCCGCTGAGGAAACCGGGGTCATAGGGCTTGAGATCGGTGGTCGTCGGAAACGGTTCGACCTTGCGCAGCAGGTCGGCCTGCACTCCTTTCGAAGCGGGCACGAGTTCGTCGTCGAAATAGTGATCCAGCTCGCCGCTGCTCGGTACCCAGCGCGTCCGCTGCACCTGGCGGGATTGCTGTTTCCCATCCGAGTCCGTGTAATACTCGGTTTCGTAGTAATGATAGCCGGATTCCGCGGTCCAATCCGCGTGCACCTGGGCGTCAAACGTCCAGTAGGGGATGTAGAGCCCGTGCACGGTGTCGGTGAGTGCGCGTGACTTGAGGGCGTTGGGCGCCCACCACCGGCTGCCATACCATTCGCGGACTTTGTCGCGCACCTGGGCCTCGGGGAGCTTGAACTCGAGCAGGCTCTCCGGGCGGATGGGGGCCTTGCTTTGCTCGACGGGGATGAGCGCGGATGATCCGCAGAAGTCGCAACGCTGCGACGCGCGGGTGGGATCGAAGACCGTGATGGCCTGGCAGCTCTGACACTTCACCGACGTCTTTTCCGACGCCCAGCCACGCTCGTCGTCCGGGACACTGTTTAGCGCGGTCTCCAAATCGTGTTCCTTGATCTCCGCGCCCTCCGGCGCCGCCATGGGAGAGACGGCGCTGCAATATGGGCAGACGAGCGCCTGCTTCGCGGGATTCCATTGCGCTTCGGCGCCACAGGCCGGGCAGGCGAACTTGGAGCGAGCTGTGATCTCGGACATGGGTCGTGTCGTGCGGTGGGACTAGCGGAATGCGGGCGCGGCTGGAGGTGTTGCCCCGGCGCCCGTCGCCGGAGTGTCGCCAGGGGCTGGGGTTGCGGATTCCTGGAGCGTTTTGGGCGTGCCTGGTTTCGGGTGCGAACTCTTCTTCTGCTTCGGAGCCATCAGGTAGCCGACGATGATCAGCATCATCATGCCGATGATCGCCACGATGAGGGCGACTTCGAGCAACGTGAATCCGCGAGCGCGGCGGTGGTGGGAAAAGGGTCGTTCCACGAAGCCTAGCTTTGCAGGAATTGATCGATGGCCGTTTTGGTGATCCGCCACGTCGAGCCAATCTTCTTGCCTTTCAAGTCGCCCTTTTCCAGGGAGGCCAGCACGTCCGCTTCCGTTACGCCCAACATCTTGGCGGCATCGGCGGGACTCATCAGATCCGGAGTCGCGGAGGCAGCCGCGGGTGTGGGCGCTGCCGGGATCGGGGGCGGCACCGCGCCGGCGGCGGGTGTCGCCTGCGGTCCGAGCACGCCGCCCTGCTGCTGCATCATCTGCTGGGCCATGGCCATGCCGACGGCCATCTCGGAGGCAAAGCCTCCCGCGCCGCCGCTCTGGCCGGTGCCCATGCCCTGCGCCATTTGAAACTTCACATAGTCGTTGAGGTTTCCCACCGCTGCCATCGAGGATCGCTTGTCGATGGCCTGCTCCACTTCCGGCGGCACGCTCACATTTTCGATCACGAAGCTCGTGAACTCGATGCCGTACTTCGAGGTCGTGACGGGATTGATCAGCGGGAGCAAGGCCGCGCCTACTTCGCTGTAGCGGGTGGCCACGTCGAGCACGGGGATTTTCGCCTGCGCGAGCGCCTCGCTGAAAAGCGAGACGATCCGCGAACGCATGGTGTCGGCAAATTCGTCGAGCCGGAAATGCTGATCGCTGCCGGCGACTTCCTTCAGGAAGAGCTTCGGTTCCACAATCTTGAAATCGTAGACGCCGAAGGCCCGGGCGCGCACGATCCCGAAGTCCGCGTCGCGCATCATCACGGGATTGGAGGTGCCCCACTTGTTGCCCGTGAAGAGGCGGGTGTTGACGTAATAAATGTCGGCCTTGAATGGCGTGTTGAAGCCGTATTTCCATCCCTGGAGCGTGCTCAGGACCGGGATGTTTTCGGTTGTCAGCGTATGCTTGCCGGGGCCAAAGGTGTCGCCGAATTGGCCGAGGTACACGAATTGGGCGATCTGCGACTCGCGAACGATGAGCTGGGCTCCGTTCTTGATTTGCTTGTCGTCGTCTGGCCAGCGGAAGCTGAGGGTGTCGCGCGAATCATCCGTCCATTCGATGATTTCGATCAGTTCGCCTTTGATAAAGTCCATGAGGCCCATAATGCGTGTGGTCCTTTCGTGTGGTGTTAAGGGTTGCGGGAAGGATCGTAGCGGGCGCGTGCGCGGGGTCAAAGCGTATCGTTTGGCTCTCCGCAACGTCCACCCGATGAACGTTGCTCAAATGCCATCGGTTTGAAAAGATCAGCCCCGTGAGCACGCTGTCGCACCCGTCCCTCGCCCACCGCGCCCAGAAGGCTTCTGGCACGGGCTGCTTGCGACTTTTCTTCGTCCCGTTTCTCCTGGCCGGCACAGCGCTCTTCTTCTTCTTGACGGTCCGGCCTGCGGTCGAAGTGCTGAATGCCCGGAATTGGCAGGAAACACCGTGCGTGATCGATTCCAGCCGAGTCGTGCCCCACTCGGGCAAAAGCACCACCTATAGCATTGAGATTGTTTATCATTACAATAACGGCGGTCGCATTTTGACTTCGAGACAATACTCGTTTGCCGTGGGCGCGACCAGCGGCCGAAGTGCTAAGGCGGCCGTCGTTCAGCGCTACCCGCCCGGAACGGAAACTTTCTGTTACGTCGATCCCGATGCTCCCGAGAAGTCCGTCATTGATCGAGGTTTTCAAGGCGAGTTTGCCTTCGGCGCCATCGGTCTGGTTTTCGCTCTGCCCGGGGCGCTCGGTCTCATTTTCGCGGGTCGCCTGTCCGACCTGCGCCGGACGGCTCCGGGTGGCCTCCCCGCGTTCGTTCCGGGCGAGGGCAGACCGGGCGCACTCAAGCCCAAGACCACCCCCATGGGGAAGTTCCTCGGTATTTTGATCTTCTCCGTCATCTGGAATGCCTTCGTCGGAGTCTTCGTTTATTTCGTCTTTTTTGCGGATGATGCCAACCAGGCACCGTTTTTTGCCAAGGCGGTCATCTCGCTGCTCGCCCTGATTGGTGTCGCCACGATCTTCGGCGTCCTCTCCAATTTCCTGGCGCTCTTCAATCCTCGCATTCACCTCACCGCGCCTTCCACCAGCGTGCCGCTCGGGGGCGAGTTGTCGTTCACGTGGATCGTGACGGGGCGCACCGGAATGCTGCGCAAGTTGCGGATCGTTTTCGAGGGCCGGGAGGAGGCCACCTACAAGCGCGGCACGAGCACCAGTACTGACACCCGTGTGTTCGCGGAGATCCCGGTCTTTGAAACCACGGAACGCGATTTCCTGACGCAGGGCAGCGCCCGAGTAGTGGTGCCGGCCGATTTGATGCACACCTTCGAGGGCGGCCACAACAAGGTGCTGTGGCGGCTCAAAGTGGCCGGTGAGATCCCGCGGTGGCCCGATGTCGCCGATGAATACCCGATTGTCGTCCTGCCACGACCTGTGGCAGGATGAGTGCCTTCGAGGGATGTCAGAGCTAAAAGTCACAATCGCCGATGGCCGGATCGCGTTCTCACCCGGGGAGACGATTGGCGGCACCGTGGCCTGGGAGATCGAAGCCCCGCCAAAGAAGGCGGAGCTGGACCTCATTTGGAGTACCCAGGGCAAAGGAACGACGGATATTGAGATTGTTCAGACTGTTCCTTTTTTCCAACCTCAGGCCCGCGACAACCGCCCGTTCACCATTAAACTTCCCGAATCTCCGTATTCCTTTTCCGGTCAGCTCATCTCGCTCCTCTGGAATCTCGAATTGAACCTCGACCCGGGAGACCACAGCCGGGCCATTGAAATCACCATAGCACCGGGTGGCCGGGAAGTGATGCTGCCCCGTATTCAACCCGCATCATGAGACCCCGCGAGAATCCCTTTGCCGCGCATCGTATTGAGACGCTCGCTTTCCGCCTGCCCGACGGTCTGACGTGGGACGCCTTTCTCGATCGCTGCGCGGCGGCGAAATGGAGGGGCGCGGTCGTCGGCCCTCAAGGCTCCGGGAAGACCACCCTCTTTGAGCAACTCGTCCCGCGGGTGCGGGAGCGCGGGTTCACCCCCCACCTCTTTCGGATCCGGGCGGAAAGCCCCGTCGCGGAGAAACAGGCGCTCCTCACGCGCGTCCGCTCATTGCGCGCGCCGGATCTGCTCCTGCTCGATGGGGCGGAACAGCTCACGACCCGCGAGTGGCTCACGCTGCACTCAGCGGCCAGCCCCATGGCCGGCTGTCTCATTGCCGCGCATCGCACCGGCCGTCTTCCGACCTTGCTCGAAACAAAAACCTCCCCCGCGCTCCTCATTGAACTCGCCGCCGAGCTCACCGGGGAACGCCTGCCCAACGCCGACGCCGCCGTCCTGTTCAAGCGCCACCTCGGCAATCTCCGGGAGTGCTTGCGGACGCTCTACGACCGGCGCGCTGCTGTGTGACCATCCCCGAGGGATAGGTGTGCATCTCTCGGGCACAGAAGGATTAGCGGCATGCTGGAACTTTATTTAGAATAATTCTTGATATGCCTCCGGAGCACCGGGATATTCGGGTGTGTCCACGGCCAAGAAACCAGAGCCCAAGTCTTACGATGAGACGATCTCCGAAAAGGGGTTCCGTTTCACTGAGCAACGGCGTGCCGTTTACGACGCCCTCATGGGCAAACGGGATCATCCGACGGCGGTCGAGGTCTTCATGCGTGTCAAGAGCCGCATGCCTTCGATTTCGCTGGCCACCGTTTACAACTGTCTCGAAACCCTGACCGATTGCGGCCTGGTCAAGGCGGTCAATCACGACCGCGAACCGTCGCGCTATTGCCCGAATCTAGCCGACCACGCGCACCTTTTTTGCGAAGGCTGCAACGGCGTAGTCGATGTCCCGCTGCGCAGCCGGCGCCGTCTCGAAGACGTCTGGGAAGTGCCCGAAGCAGTGGTCATTTCACACCACGAAGTTTCCTTCCGCGGCTTGTGCCAGAAGTGCGCCGCGAACGAGAAAAAGTCATCCAATAAAGAGAAGAAATGAGTTCATTGATCATTAACGACCTGCACGTTCGCATCGGCGAAAAGGAAATCATCCGCGGCCTGACGCTGGAGATTCCCAAGGGCGAAGTGCATGCCATCATGGGGCCCAACGGTTCCGGAAAGAGCACGCTAAGCAAAGCCATCGGCGGCCATCCGGATTACACGGTCACGAAAGGCGAAGTCCTGCTCGACGGCGAAAACATTCTGGGCCTGGGGCCGGACGAGCGCTCCCGCAAGGGGCTGTTCCTGGCCTTTCAATACCCGATGGAGATTCCCGGCGTTTCCAATGCGAACTTCCTGCGCGCGGCGCTCCAGGCGCGTCTCCCCGAGGGCGAAGAGCTCGAGGCCACCGACTACTACGCCCAGCTTTACGCCGAGATGGACAAGCTGGAGATGGCGCGCACGTTCACCTCGCGTTCGGTGAACGAGGGCTTTTCCGGCGGCGAAAAGAAGCGCAACGAAATCCTTCAGATGGCGATGCTTAAGCCCAGCTACGCCATCCTCGATGAGACGGATTCCGGCCTCGACATCGATGCCCTGCGCATCGTCTCCGCCGGCGTGAATGCCCAGCGCGGACCGAACCTGGGCGTGCTCGTCATCACCCATTACCAGCGCCTGCTCGATTACATCGTGCCCGATTACGTCCACGTCATGGTCGAGGGTCGAATCGTCCAAAGCGGTGGTAAGGAACTTGCCCTCGAACTCGAAGAGAAGGGCTACGATTTTATTCGCGAGGGCATCACCGAACCCGCTCTCGCTTAACCAAAAAGGGAGGACATATTATGCCGACCGAAGAACTTGCGAACATCGACATCGACCGTACGCGGGGCGATTTCCGTTACGACGAAAAGCACGCGTTTGATGCCGGCACCGGCCTCACGCACGACACGATCGATTACATCGTGAACGTGAAGGGCGAGCCGGAGTGGATCCGCGACTGGCGGCACAAAGCGCTCGACATTTTCCTCTCCAAGCCGATGCCCACGCACTGGGCCTCGAAGGATCTCGAGAACATCATATTTCAGGACATCCGCTACTACCTGTCCGGTGGGCAGAAGCCGTCGCGGTCTTGGGAAGACGTGCCCGCGGATGTGAAGCGCACCTTCGAGCGGCTGGGCATCCCGGAACAGGAGCGAAAGTTCCTCGCCGGGGTCGAGGCGCAGTTCGACTCGGAGGCCGTGTACTCCAACATCAAGAAGGCCGTGGGCGAGCAAGGGGTCATCTTCATGGGCTCGACGGAGGCGCTGAAGGAGCACCCGGAGATTTTCCGCAAATGGTTCGGGAAAGTCATCCCCACCGGCGACAACAAATTCAGCGCGCTGAACAGCGCGGTCTTCAGCGGTGGCTCGTTCATCTACGTGCCGCCAGGCGTGAAGGTGAAGCACCCGCTCCAGGCGTATTTCCGCATCAATGCCGAGAACTTCGGGCAGTTCGAGCGCACGCTCATCATCGCCGATGAGGGCAGCGAAGTGATGTATATGGAGGGCTGCACGGCGCCGAAATTCGAAACGGCGACGCTGCATTCCGCGGTCGTCGAACTGGTCGCGCTCAAGGGCGCAAAGATCCAGTATGTTACCGTGCAGAACTGGTCGGCGAATGTCTTCAATCTCGTGACCAAGCGGGCCGTGGCCCACGAGATGGCGGAGGTCAAGTGGATCGACTGCAACATCGGCAGCCGCCTCACGATGAAGTATCCCGGCGTGGTGCTCAAGGGCCGCAAGGCGCGCGGGGAAGTCATTTCCATCGCTCTGGCCAGCGACGGCCAGCACCAGGACACTGGCGCGAAGATGATTCACGCGGCGGACGAAACGACTTCGAACGTCGTCTCGAAATCCATCTCGGTCGGCACCGGCCGGGCCACGTATCGCGGCCTTGTGCACGTGCCCAAGCATCTCAAGGGATGCAAGAACAACACCGAGTGCGATGCCCTGCTGATCAATTCCACGGCACGCACCGACACCTATCCCGCCATTACCGTGCGCGGCACGGGCAATGCCTGCCAGCACGAAGCCAGCGTCTCGCAGATTTCGGCTGAGCAAATCTTTTACATGCAGCAGCGCGGCCTCACGGAAGCGCAGGCGATGAGCCTGAGCGTGAACGGGTTTGTGAACGATCTCGTGCGCGAATTCCCAATGGAATACAGCGTCGAGCTCAAGCGCCTGATCGACCTCGAGATGGAGGGTTCCGTCGGTTAATCGGGAATTCCTCCCCTTTGTTCTGCCGGCGATCCGGCGGAACGAACCGCGGGAGGGAGAGATGAACACATGAGCACAGCTTTGTTGGAAACTGAAGAAATGACCGAAACGACCGTCGCGCCCGCACCGCTGCTGAGCGCCGGCCCCTCCGCCCCCGGGCAGGAAGCCGCGTGGAGCACTTTCACCTCCACCCCGATGCCGGTGCGCACTGACGAAAGGTGGCGGTTCGCCAATGTCAAAGACCTCGACCTGGGTACGTACACTCAGCCGCTGCCGATCGACGAAGCCGCGCGCGAAGAATTGCTGGGCCGTTCCCGGGGCATGGCGGGGACCGCGGGCCGGATGGTCTTTGCGAATGATCAGTTGCTCGCCCGCGAGCAATTCAGCGATTCGCTCAGTCAGCTTGGGGTCGTCTGGCTTCCCTTGGAGCAGGCCATGCTCGAGTTTCCGGAACTCTTCCAGCAATACTTCATGCGAGAGGAGGCGATCCTGGGTGGCCAGAAATTTGCCGCCCTCCATGCGTCGCAAGTGCGGACGGGGACCTTTCTGCACGTGCCCCGTGGAGTGGAGATCGATCTCCCGATCGAGGCTTTCCACTGGCTGCACGGCCGCAACGGCTCCTGCTTCCCGCATACGCTGATCATCGCCGAAGAGCGCGCCAAGGTGACCTTCGTTGATTATTACGAGAGCGCGGATTCCGAAGCGCCCGGCCTGGCTTGCGCCGTCAACGATCTCTGGCTCGGTGCAGGGGCCCAGGTCACCTACGTCACCGCGCAGAATTGGAGCCGCGAGGCCCTGACCTTCCAAATCAACGCGACGATCGTGGGACGCGACGCCCACGCGAAGGCGCTATTTGCCCAGCTTGGCGGCCGCCACGTGCGCTGCGAAAGCGTCAGTCACCTGCGAGCGCCCGGCGGACGCAGCGACATGCTCGCCGTGACCGTCGCCGATCGCGCCCAGGAGATCGACGCGCGCACCTTTCAGATCCACGAAGCGCCGCACACCGCGAGCGACCTGCTCTACAAAAACTCGCTGGACGACACCGCGCGGACCATTTTCTCCGGCCTCATCCGCGTCGATCCCGGCGCGCACCAGACGGACGCCTACCAAAAGGTGCGCAACCTCCTCCTGAGCGACGAAGCCGAGGCCAACAGCGCGCCCGGCCTCGAGATCGAAGCGAACGACGTGCGTTGCACGCACGGCGCGACCAGCGGCCAGATCGAGGAAGAGGAACTCTTCTATCTCATGTCCCGCGGCATCTCGAAAAAAGCCGCGCAGAAGTTGATCGTCCACGGCTTCCTGCAAGAAGCCATCGACCGCCTCGGCCAGCCCGCCATCGAAGAGAAGCTGGCCGAATTGGTCCGCGCGAAATTCGCTATCCACGGGTAAGCGGTAAGCCTACCCGATCTCCAACTGCGCCCGACTATAGAGCCGCGCGTCGCCGCCGATCCCCACCCGCTCGCCGCGGTATTCGCAGAAGAGTTCACCCCGCCTTTGGGAAAGCTGGCGGGCGAAGAGCGTGGTTTTACAAAGACGCGCGCTCCAATACGGGATGAGCGTGCTGTGGGCAGATCCCGTTACCGGATCCTCGGGAACGCCTGCACCGGGAGCAAAGAACCGGGAAACGAAATCGCAATCCGAGCCCGGCGCCGTGCAGATGACCCCGAGGCAATCCAGTCGCGTGAGCAATGTGGGATCGGGCTTGAGGCCCAGGAGTTCCTCCTCGGAACCAAACACCGCGAGGAAATCGCGGGTCTTGTATAGCTCGCGAGGCAGCCATCCGAGGGCATCGGTCAGATTGGCCGGAAACTCCGTGCACCGCTGGGCCTGCCACGCCGGGAAATCGAGCACGATCCGGTCTCCTTCGCAGGTGGCGCCCAGTTCCCCGATCCTGGTTTGGAAGGTGACCTTCTCCCCTTTGAATCCGAGCTCGCGAAAGATCACAAACGCCGCCGCCAGCGTGGCGTGGCCACACAGATCCACCTCCACCGTCGGAGTGAACCACCGCAAATCATACGAGCCATCGCGTCCCACGAAAAAAGCTGTCTCTGAAAGATTATTCTCCGCCGCGATCGCCCGCAGTGTCGTATCCGGCAGCCAGGCCTCGAGCGGGCACACCCCCGCCGGATTGCCGCCAAAGACGCGGCTGGTGAAAGCATCAACCTGAAAATAGGACTGGGGCATCCGCCGAATTTGGCAGGACTTGTGGCGAAGGAGCAAGGTGGAAGGCGGGCGTATGACACAAGGGCGGTCACATTCGGAAATCCGATATTCGAATTTCCGCGCGCCGTCACGTCTGTCACCACCGCCAAAAAAAAGCGCCGCCGGAGTTTCCTCCGGCGGCGCGTATTGAGTCGAGCGCGGCTTACAGCGTCTTGCAGAACTCCTCGAACCGGTCGAGGCCCTTCTTAATGATATCGAGGCTGGTCGCGTAGCTCAGGCGCACGGTGTTGTCGTTGCCGAAGGCGATGCCTGGAACGACGGCCACATGGTGCTTGCTGAGCAGACGGTCGGCGAAGTTCGTCGAGTTCAGGCCGAGCTGGCCGATATTGACGAGCACGTAGAACGCTCCCTGCGGATTCACCACGCTCACGCGCGGGATCGCATTGATTCGGTTGACCATGTAGTTGCGGCGGAGATTGAACTCTTCGCGCATGTCGGCCACGGGCTGCTGGTCGCCCTTCAAGGCGGCGAATGCCCCTTTCTGGGCGAACGAGCAGGGGTTGGAGGTGCTGTGGCTCTGGATGGCGTCGATGGCCTTGGCGATCGGCTCCGGCGCACCCAGGTAGCCGAGCCGCCAACCGGTCATGGCATAGGCCTTGGAGAATCCGTTCACCGTGATCGTGATGTCGTAGGCGCCCTGGAGCGAAGCGGTGCTGACGTGCTTCGTGTCATCATAGACGAGCTTCTCGTAGATCTCGTCGGAGAGGATGAGGATCTCCTCGTCCGCCGCGACGTCCACGATGGCTTGCAACTCATTGCGGGTGTAGACGGCGCCGGTCGGATTGCCGGGCGAGTTCAAGATCACCATCTTGGTGCGGGGCGTCATCGCGTCCTGGAATTCGTCCGAGGTCATCTTCCAGCCGTTCTCTTCCTTCGTCTGCACGAAGACCGGGTCGCCACCGGCGAGGCGCACCATCTCGGGATACGAGAGCCAGTAGGGGGCCGGGATGATGACTTCGTCGCCCGGTTGCACCGTGGCGAGAATGGCGTTGTAGCACGAGTGCTTGGCGCC